>Ga0070741_10010717_pt1 | contig 17203 bp, 10 predicted proteins | sample Coa_R1_4_FD_66440 | JGI IMG/M metagenome (GOLD analysis project Ga0070741, IMG submission 66440) | Surface soil microbial communities from Centralia Pennsylvania, which are recovering from an underground coalmine fire - Coalmine... | ecosystem: Environmental > Terrestrial > Soil > Unclassified ...
CCGCTCGACTCGAACTGGAACACGCCGTAGGTCTGCCCGTCCTGGAAGATCTGATACGTCTTCGCATCGTCGAGCGGCAGGTGATCGACGTCCACCCGTTCGCCGGTCGTCCGCGCGATCTCGTTGACGCAGTCGTGGATGAGCGTCAGCGTGCTCAGGCCGAGGAAGTCCATCTTGAGCAGGCCCATCCGCTCGACGTCCTTCATCGACCACTGCGTGACGATTTCGTCGTGCGCCCCGCGGTACAGCGGCGCGAACTCGGTGATCGCTTTCGGCGCGATCACGACGCCGGCGGCGTGGACCGAGGCGTGGCGCGTCATCCCCTCCAGGCGCCGGGCGACGGCGAGGAGCTCTTTCACTTTCGCGTCGCTCTGCTCCATCGCGCGGAGCGGCTCGCTCTCCTCGAGCGCCTTGTCGAGCGTCATGTCCAGGGCGGCGGGAATCTGCTTGGCCACCTTGTCGACGTCGGCGAACGGCATCTCGAGGACACGGCCGACGTCGCGCACCACCGCCTTCGCCTTCATCGTCCCGAAGGTGATGATCTGCGCGACGTTCTCGCGGCCGTACTTCCGCGTGACGTAATCGATCACCTCGCCGCGCCGGCGCTCGCAGAAGTCGATGTCGATGTCGGGCAGCGACACGCGCTCGGGGTTCAGAAAGCGCTCGAAGATGAGGTCGAAGTCGATCGGGTCCACGTCGGTGATCCGCAGGCAGTAGGCGACGAGCGACCCGGCGGCCGACCCGCGGCCGGGTCCGACCGGAATGCCGTTCTCGCGGCCGTAGCGGATGAAGTCCCACACGATCAGGAAGTACCCCGGGTACTTCATCTGCTTGATCATGTCGACTTCGTACGAGAGCCGCCGCTCGTACTCGTCCAGCGTGTGGCGCAGCCGGCCGGCCGCCGCGAGCTGCTGCAGGCGCGGCAGGCGCTCCTTGAACCCCTCGCGGACGACGTGCTCGAAGTACTCGTCGAGGGTGAAGCCCGGGGGCACATCGAAATTGGGCAGGTAGTTCTCGCCCTCGGGCAGCAGCACGTGGCAGCGCTCGGCGATGCGCGCGGTGTTGGCGAGCGCGTCGGGGAAATCCTTGAACGTCGCGCCCATCTCCTCGGCCGTCTTCAGGAAGAACTGCCGCGCCTCGTAGCGCAGGCGCTTCGTGTCGCTGAACGCCTTTCCCGTGCCGATGCACAGCAGGATGTCGTGCGGATGCGCGTCGGTGTCGCGCAGGTAGTGCACGTCGTTGGTGCACACGAGGCCCAGGCCCAGGTCCTTCGCGATCGCCGGAATCCCCGTGTTGACGATGCGCTGCTCCTCGATGCCGTGCCACTGCATCTCGAGGAAGAAGTTCTCGGGCCCGAGGATGTCCTTGTAGGCGGCGGCCGCGTCGCGCGCTTTCTTGTCCTGCGCGTGCGAGAGGCCTTCGGCCACCTCGCCCTTCAGGCAGCTGCTCAGACCGATCAGGCCCTTCGCGTGGCGCGCGAGCAGCTCCTTGTCGATCCGCGGCTTGTAGTAAAAGCCCTCGGTGTAACCCGACGACACGAGCTTGATGAGATTGTGGTAGCCCTCGAGGGTCTCCGACAGGAGCACCAGGTGGTTGGCGGTCTCGCCCGGGTTGCCGCTCTTCGTCCGCCGGTCGCCCGGCGCAACGTAAACCTCGCACCCGAGAATCGGCTTCACGCCCTTCGCGCGCGCGTGATCGTGGAACATCACCGACGAGAACAGGTTCCCGTGCTCGGTGACCGCGATTGCCGGCATCTTCAGCTTCGCGGCTTGATCCAGCAGCTCGTCGATGCGGCACGCGCCGTCGAGCAGCGAGAACTCCGTGTGCAGATGCAGATGAACGAACTCAGACACGTTGATCGTTGGTCCTTACTCGTGGGTCCGTGGTCGCGGGTCGTCGCTGGAGCCCGTCGGTTTTGTCGTCCGGCCGCTCATCGATCGGCACGACCGGCGACGAGACACCCGGACCCACCAACGACCGGCGACCGAGAATCGTCATTCCCATTCGATCGTCGACGGCGGCTTGCTGCTGATGTCGTACACGACGCGGTTGATCCCGCGCACGTCGTTGACGATCCTCGACGAAATCCGCGCGAGCAGATCGTGCGGCAGCCGCGCCCAGTCGGCCGTCATGCCGTCCTTGCTCTCGACCGCCCGGATCGCGGCGGTGTACTCGTAGGTGCGCTCGTCGCCCATCACGCCGACGCTCTGCACCGGCAGCAGCACGGCGAACGACTGCCACAGCCGCGTGTACCAGCCTTCGCGCTTGACTTCCTCGGCGACGACCGCGTCGGCCAGCCGCAGCAGGCGCAGCCGGTCGGGCGTCACCTCGCCGAGAATGCGCACCGCGAGACCGGGCCCCGGAAACGGCTGGCGATCGACGAACTCGGGGTCGAGTCCGAGCTGGCGCCCGACGACGCGGACCTCGTCCTTGAACAGCTCGCGCAGCGGCTCGACCAGCTTCATGCGCATCCGCTCGGGCAGGCCGCCCACGTTGTGATGGCTCTTGATGAGCGACGCCGCCTGGCCGACGATCGGCACCGATTCGATCACGTCGGGATACAGCGTCCCCTGCGCGAGGAAGTCGACCTGTCCGAGTTTCGCCGCCTCCGCTTCGAAGACGTCGATGAACGTCGCGCCGATGATCTTGCGCTTCTTCTCGGGATCGGTGACGCCCGCCAGCCGATCGAGAAAGAGCGTCGCGGCGTCGGCGAAGACGAGCGGCAGCTGCAGTCGCTCGAAGCGCTTCCGCACCTGATCGGCCTCGTTCAGCCGCAGCACGCCGTTGTCCACGAAGATGCAGGTGAGCTGGCTGCCGATGGCGCGATGGATGATCATCGCGGCCACGGTCGAGTCGACGCCGCCGCTGAGCGCGCAGACGACGCGCCCGCCCCCGACCTGCGCGCGAATCCTCGCCGTCGCCTCTTCCACGAACGACGCCATCGTCCAGTCGCCGGCGCAGCCGCAGATCCCGTACGCGAAGTTGCGCAGGATCTCGAGGCCGCGCTCGGTGTGGACCACTTCGGGGTGAAAGAGGATCGCGTACAGGCTGCGCGCGGCGTTCTGCATCGCGGCGACGGGCGCGTTGGCGCTCGTCGCGACGACCGCGAAATCGGTCGGCGCCGCCGCGACGAAGTCGCCGTGGCTCGCCCACACGCGAATCTCGCCGGGGACGTCGGCGAACAGCGCGCACGAGGCCGGCGATCCGATCGTCACCGTGGCGTGGCCGAACTCGCGCTGCGGCGCCGGCTCGACCCGGCCGCCGAGCGCGTGCGCCATCAGCTGCATGCCGTAGCAGATGCCGAGCACCGGCACGCCGAGCGCGAACACCGCCGGATCGCAATGCGGCGCCCCGGGATCGGACACGCTCTTGGGGCCGCCCGACAGGATCACGCCGACCGGCTGCCGCGCGCGGATGTTCTCCGCCGGCGTATTCGGCGGCCACACTTCCGAGTACACGGACAACTCGCGCAGCCGTCGCGCGATCAGCTGCGTGTACTGAGAACCGAAATCGAGAACGATGATGGTCTGGTGGGCCACGGGGACTGAAGGATAAACGCTATTATAACGGTGTGCCGCAGCGGTGGACCACAAGATGTTGTAGTGCACTTGCCCTCGCGACGCTCCTCGCGCTCGCCGGTCGCTCCGATGCCGCCGGCAAATCGGACAACGAGCCGCTGCCCTTCTGGCCCGTCCGGCCCCTCTGGACGCTGGCGCTCAATCGCGCGGTGACCGCATCGCCGGCATTCGACGCGACGCACGGCTACTTTCCGCTCGCCGGCGGACAGCTCGTCGCGTACGAGCTCGCGGGCGGCGCACGAACGTGGATCGTCGACGCCGCGCCGTCGAGCGCGCCCACGGCCGGCGGCGGGCTCGTCTTCTTCGTCGAAGATGGTGCGCTCGTCGCGCTCGATGCGAAGAGCGGCAGCCGCACGTGGACGGTCTGGCTCGACGACGATCTCGTGGTGCCGCCCGTATGGACGTCGGGGTGGCTCATGCTCGCGACGACGAGCGGCACCGTCGCCGCCGTCCGCGCCGACGATGGACACGAGATCTGGCGTCGCGATCTCGGCGTGGCCGCGCACGCTCGACCCGCGGTCTCGGGCGACCGCGTCTACGTGCCGCTCGGCGACCACCGGGTGGTGGCGCTGCAGATCGAGAGCGGCGCGCCCCTGTGGGAGCGGCGGCTCGGCGGCACGCCGAACGACATCCTCGCACTCGACGAACGGCTCTTCGTCGGCGCCGGCGACAACTACTTCTACTGTCTGACGACGGACGACGGACGCGTCGACTGGCGGTGGCACGCCGGCGCGGATGCGATCGGGATGCCCGCCGTCGATGCGCGCCACGTCTTCTTCGTCTCGCTCGACAACGTCGTCCGCTCGCTGAACCGCAGCAACGGCGTCCAGCAGTGGATTCAGCTCCTCAAGCTGCGGCCGACCGGCGGGCCGCTGCGGGCGGGCGGCACCGTCATCGTCTACGGCCTGCAGCCGCCGCTGCGGGCGATCAACGCCGCCGACGGGAAAGGCGGCGGCGACATTGCCGCGGCCGGACCGCTGGCGGTCGCGCCGCAGCTGATCGCCGCGGACGAGCCGACGCCGTTGCTCGTGGTGATCACGCGCGACGTCGCCAAGGGCGACACGGTGACGCTGCTGTCGCGCACCGTCGAGCCGCCGGCGTCTGCGCTCGCGCCGCTGCCGAATGCGCTGACGTCGGTGCCGCGGCTGCCGGGCCAGCCCTGAAGCTGTGACGACACCGGCCCGCGCGGGAACTGCGCGCGTTCAGGCCCGCATCGGTGGCGCGTCCACGCGCAGCGGCTGCGCGACCGTGTGCGAGACGCGCGACCGCATGTAGAGCGCGAGGTACGCGCCGAGCGCGGTCAGCCCGAGGTACTCGAACACGATGCCGCGCAGCAGCAGCGCGGCCAGCTGCAGCGGAAACACCGCGAGCCCCACCAGCGGGACGAACGCGATCAGCCCCACGCCGGACCACGCCAGCGCCGAGGCGAGCATCGCCGCGACCACGAGCGCCACCACCACGACGAACACGGCGGCGAGCTCGCGGAACTCGGCCCTGATGAACCGCGCCACCGCTCGCGCCGCCTCGACGATGCCGGCGCCCTCGACGGCGATCGCGATCTGCATCAGCAGATACAACAGGTTGACGATGGTGATCCATGCGATCAGCGCGACGCCGGAGAACGCGGCGGCCACCGTCCAGCCGATCATCACCGCGCGCCCTTCCGCGGCGCGGTAGCCGTAGTACAGGAACCCGGCGTACGCGGCGACCGACAGCGCGTACACGACCATCAGGACGAGCCCGAGCGACACGAACGGCCGGAACAGCCGGGCGCACCCGCTCGTGAAGCGCTCGAGCGAGAACCGCGACGCCGCCTTCAGCCGCTCGAGGGTGATCGGATCGTGCTCGATCGAGCCGGCAATCGTGTCCGCCGTCAGCAGCACCTCGAGGGTGCCGCCCTTGACGACGAACATCAGCACGGACCCGCCGAGCAGGACGATCGCGAACGCCGTGACGAAGGCCACGAGCGCCACGGGTTCGGAGAGCAGGGTGCTGGCGATCGACGTAAAGATGTCGCGCAGGCTGCCCTGCATGACGTCGGCGAGATCGGTGCCGAGCAGCACCGCGACGAGGATCGCCGCGCCGATGATCGGCACCGCCAGCAGCACCTGAAACGTCGTCTGCGCCACGAACTGGATGACGACGACCGGCCAGTTGGCGGCGGCGACGAGCGCGCCGCGTTTCAGCAGGTATTTCAGCTGCACGGTCATGACTGCGGTCTGCGCCTCAATAGTATCCTGTCGGAGAACGTGTATCCCCTCCTCCGCATCCTGCGGGCCGGCGTCCTCGTCGGCCTCGCGGTCGGCGTCGCCGGATGGACGCTCGAACGCGCGCGCTTCGGCGCGACCGACGCGGACGCGACCACGCGGATCGAGCGGAACGTCCGGCAGCAGATCGACGCGGCCGCCGACGTCCTGTCGACGCTCGCGCTCCACGTCGGCGCGCTCGGCGACACGTTCCGCCCCGCCGGGCGCGATCCGGCGGCGCTGCGCGGCTTGTTCGACCGCCTCGCCGCGGAAGTCGGCTCCGAGTCCGGGACGACCGGCATCACGGTCTACGACCGCGACGGCGTGCCGCTCGCGTGGGCCGGGCGCGTCAGCGATCTGCCGCGCGAGCGCGTGCAGTTCACCGGCGGGCGCCCGCCCGCCGGCGCCCTGCTGGCGGCGCCCGGCGCGCTCGGGCCACGGCTGATTCAGATCGTGCCCGCCAGCGCCGGAACCGTCGTGGTCGAACGATCCCTGGGGGCGCAGCCGGCCCTGCCGACCGAAACCGACCGGCTGACGCTGCCGACGCCGCTCGCGCCGGTGACCGTGTCGGTGACGACGCGCCGCGCCGCGGGCAGCGCGGCGTCGGACGTCAGCGGCCCGGGCGACGTGCACGCGTTCGGGGTCGACGCGCCCGACGGCACGCCGCTCGCCGAAGCGCAGGTGACGCTCGAGGCGATCGCGAACGCGAAGGACCGCTGGGGTCACCTGGTCGGCGCCGGCGTGCTCGGCGTGTTCGCGGTGACGCTGCTGCTCTGCATCGGGCCGCTGCTCGACGTGCGCCACCGCGCGACCTCGGCGGCGGCGTTCACCGCGTCGACGCTCGCCATCGCATCCGCCATCGTCGCCGCCCGGGCCATCGTGTGGTTTGCCGCCCGATGGATCGTCGGCCCGCAGCCGCCCGACGCGCCGATCGAGCTGCTGCTCACGGCCTTCGCCGCGACGGCGCTCGTCTGGCTCGCAATCGATCTGATTCGGCGCGTGCCGCTCCGGTCGCGCGCCCGGCTGGCCGACTCGACCGGCGGATCGGCGGCGCTCGTCGCCGTGTCGTTTCTCTGCGCGGGGGCGGCCGCGGCGGTGTGGCTGTGGATGTACGAGCGCGCGATGCGCCGGCTCGTCTCGGATTCCACCTTCGACTTGCTGCAATTCTCGCTGCATCCGATCAGCGGCACCCGCCTCGCGCTGACCTGCGGGCTCGTCGTGCTCCATGCGGGCGCGATCTGGTCGGCCGCCGCCTTCGTGCTGCTGCCGCCGCTCGTGCGCCGCACGCCGCGCACGCGCGGATGGCAGGCGGTGAAGGCGATCGGCTGGATCGCCGGCGTCCTCGTGACGACCGTGATCGTGGCGCGGTCGGCGCCCGTGCCGGTGCTGCCGCTGTGGACCGCGACGGCCGTCGCGGGCGCCGCGGCGCTGACGCTGTCGCGCGTCGCGCCGCGGCTCCGCCGCTCGTCGCAGACGGTCCGCCTGCTGACGGTCTACGCGGCACTCCTCGCGCCCTCCATCGCGATGTATCCGTCCATCTTCACCTTCGCGGTGCAGGCCAAGGAGCAGCTCGTCGCCAGCGACTACGGACCGCAGGCCGAGAGCCAGCGGGAGGATCTCGAGCGGCGCGTCCGCAACAGCCTCGCCGAGATCGACAACCTGAGCGAGCTGCCGCAGTTCGTCGCCGGCGGCGACGTCGACACGCCGACGACCGACCGCGCGTTCGTCGTCTGGTCCAACACGGATCTCGCGCGCGTGCGGCTGACGTCGGCGATCGAGCTGTTCAACGGCGAGGGACGCCTCGTCAGCCGGTTCGCCCTCAACCTGCCGGAGTACACGCCCTCCGCCTACACGCCGCGCGGCTGCACGTGGGAGGAGATCGTCGACGAAGTGTCGCCGTTCGGGTCGAGCGAGCGGCACGTGCTGCGCACCAGCCGCGGCATCTGCGAGCACGGCCGCACCGTCGGCGGCATCGTCGTCCGCGCGATGCTGGATCCGCGGACGCTGCCGTTCATCTCGTCGCAGAGTCCGTACCTCGAATCGCTGCGGCTGAATCGCCAGGCGCCCGTCGAAGGCGTGTTCGGCCGGGACATCGAGCTCGAGATGTACGGCTGGAGCCGCGCGCCGATCTACGCCGCGGGCTCGACCGTGTGGCCGCTGCCCGATGATGTGTTCGAGCGGCTCGTGCAATCGCGGGAGCCGTTCTGGGCCGCTGTGGACCGCGACGACACGGCGTTCCGCGTCTACTACCTGAGCGACCGGGGCGGCATCTACGCGCTCGGCTATCCCGTGCTGTCGTGGCTCGGACACCTGATCAACCTGTCCGAGCTGGTGCTGCTCGCGGGGCTGGTGTACGTGTCGGTGCTCCTGGTCGGATCGCTGTTGAGCGTCTTCACGCTGCACGCGCCGGCGAACGGGCGCGCGCTGCTGCGCGAAGTGCGATCGAGCTTCTACATGAAGCTGTTCCTGGCGTTCGTCGCATCGGTCGTGGTCCCGGTCGCGACGCTGGCGGTCGCGACGCGCACCTACTTCGCCAATCAGCTGTTCGCGAGCGCGTCCGACGCCTCGGCGAAGATCGTCACGACCGCGCAGCGCCTCGTCGAGGACTACGCGACGCTGCAGCAGCGCGGCGGCACGCTGAGCGGCATCGAAGACCCGGTGATGGTGCTCGTCAGCCGCGCGATCGACGAGGACGTCAACCTGTTCGATCGCCAGCACCTGCAGGCGACGAGCGCGCGCGATCTGTTCGCGTCGCAGCTCCTCTCGTCGCGCACGCCGTCGGATGTCTACCGCCGCATCGTGCTCGACCGGCTGCCGACGTACCTGGGCGAGGAGCGCGTCGGCACGTTTCCGTATCGCGTGACGGCGGCACCGGTGCGCGCCGGCGGCCGCGACGGCGTCATCACCGTGCCGGTCACGAACCGCCAGCAGGACATCGAGCAGCAGATCGACGAACTGGACCGGCGCGTCATTTCGGGCGCGCTGCTCTTCAGTCTCCTCGGCGCGGCGCTCGGCTACTGGATGGCGGAGCGCATCGCCGATCCGGTCAACCGTCTCACGCGCGCGACGCGCCGCATCGCGCGCGGCGACCTCGACGCGCGCATCGCCGCCACCTCGTCGGACGAGCTGCGGCGGCTCGTGGACGACTTCAATCGCATGGCCGACGACCTCAAGCGCCAGCGCGCCGAGCTCGAGCGGACCCAGCGGCTGGAAGCCTGGGCGGACATGGCGCGGCAGGTGGCGCACGACATCAAGAACCCGCTGACGCCGATCCAGCTCTCGGCCGAGCACGCGCGTCGCGTCAACGTCGATCGCGGCCGGCCGCTCTCGCCGGTGCTCGACGAATGCGTCGCCGCGATCCTCGGTCAGGTGAAGCTGCTGCGGCAGATCTCCGCGGAGTTCTCCAGCTTCGCTTCGTCGCCGACGCCGCGGCCCGAACCGACGGATCTCGCCGCCCTCATCGAGACCGTCGTCGAGCCGTATCGCACCGGCCTGGCGGGGCGCGTGCCGATCGCGGTGACGGCCGCGCCGGATCTGCCGATGGTCAACGTGGACCGCACGCTGTTCTCGCGCGCGCTGACCAACGTCATCGAGAACGCCCTGCACGCGATGCCCGGCGGCGGCCAGCTGTCGATCGCCTGCCGCCGCTCGACGACGGACGCGGCGGTCGCGGTCGAGATCACCGACACGGGCGTCGGCATGGACGCCGACGCGCTCGCGAAGATTTTCGAGCCGTATTTTTCGACGAAGGCGACGGGCACCGGCCTCGGCCTGACGATCGCGAAGCGCAACATCGAGCTGAACGGCGGCGCGATCGCCGTGCGCAGCCAGCGCGGTGTCGGGACGACGGTGACGCTGACGCTGCCGGAGGCTCCGGCCGTTACATGACGCGGCGGTCGGGCGAGGCGTCTGCCGGCTCGTGGCTGGCGGTCGCGGCGGCGCCGCCGCGCCCGCCGCGGCGCCGGAAGCGCGTCATCGCCTGGCCGATGAACGCCGACGCCAGGTAGCCGTACGCGAGCACGACGAGGACGGCGCGCGGATGCGTCGCGACGGCGGCGATCGCCACGGCGATGATCACGAGCGCCTGGTACGGCTTCCGGTTCTGCAGGTCGAACGTCTTGAAGCTGCGGAACCGCATCGTGCTGACCATGAGGGCCGCCGGCAGCAGCACCATCAGGAGCACCGGCAGCGCTTCACGATAGTCGTACAGGCCCCACGGATACGCATACACGGTCGCGGCCGGCACGGCCGCCGCGGCCGGGCTCGGCATCCCGACGAAATAGCGCTTGTCGCCGCCGTGCTGGATGTTGAAGCGCGCGAGGCGCATCGCGGCGCAGGCGACGAACATGAACCCGGCGGCCCACCCCAGGCGGCCGAGCGGCTGCAGGCCCCACGTGAACGACAGCACGGCCGGCGCGATCCCGAACGAGATGATGTCGGCGAGCGAGTCGAACTGGACGCCGAACTCGCTCTCGCCGCCCGTCAGCCGGGCAATCCGTCCGTCGAGGCCGTCGAGCAGGAAGGCGAAGCCGATGAACGGCGCGGCGGTCTCGAACTCCCCGCGCATCGCGTACACCACGCAGGCGTAGCCGCAGAACATGTTGCCGAGCGTGAACAGGCTGGGGAGGAGGTAGACCCCGCGGCGGAAGCGCCGGCGCGGCCGGTCCGCGGATCGGCGGAAGAAGCGCAGACCGCCGTCGTCAACGGTCAAGGCTCGTTCTCAACTCAGGGTCAGTGTAGCACCGCGATGATCGTTTCGCCGCCGCGCACCGTCTCGCCCACTTTCACACGGATGCTCGCGGTCGCCGGCAGGAACACGTCCATGCGCGAGCCGAACTTCATCACGCCGAACCGCTCGCCGGCCCGGACCTCGGCGCCCGCCTCGACGCGGCACACGACGCGCCGCGCGAGGATGCCGACGACCTGCCGCGCGACGATCGTCTGGCCGCGGTGATCGATCCAGATTTCGCTGCGCTCGTTGATCGAGCCGGCGTCGTGGCGGTACGCGGGCAGGAAGCGTCCCGGCGTGTACCTGACGCGCATCACGCGGCCGCTCGCCGGAATGCGGTTGACGTGCACGTCCATCGGCGACAGGAAGATGCTGACCTGCTGCCATGCGGCGGGCGCCGCGCCCTCCGGCGCCGGCACCGCCTCGGCGAGCGACGCGCCGGCCACGATCACCCGGCCGTCGGCCGGCGACAGCACCAGATCGTCGCCGTCGGGCGCGACGCGCTCGGGATCGCGGAAGAAGAACAGGAACACCGCGCCGAGCGCGACGAACGGGATCGCGAGCACCCACGCGACCGCGGCGCCGGAGATGACGGCCAGCGCCAGCGCGCCGACGATGAACGGCGCGCCGGCCGGATCGAGTTTCAATCCGCTAGCGCACCTGATCGCGATGGCGACGAAGAATGTCTTCCATGCGATCTTTCAGCTGGAGCTTACGTTTCTTGAGGGTGGTTTCTTCGATTTGTTCGGGTTCGGAGAGGTAAGACTTGGCGGTCAGTTGATGCAGGCGATCGTCGAGTTCGTGGTGCTTGGCGACCAACTGGCTGAATTCTTCATCGGTCCGCAGCAGCACGTCTTTGAGATCCTGCGTCTGGGCATTCATACGCCGCCTCCTTGGTCATCTTCTGCTGTCGCGAAAGTAGCACTAATGAGAGGGGGTTTCAAGTCAGCGATTCCCGCCACAAAACCAGAGCGTCCTCGACCGGTTTCGTGTAGTAGCCGTAGCGGACGCCCGCCACCGTGAAGCCGAAACGTTCGTACAGCTGACGCGCCGGATCGTTCGATCGCCGCACCTCGAGCGTCGCGCGCCGCGCGCCCAGCCGCGCCCCTTCGGCCAGCACGTACGTCAGCAGCGCCGTCGCGACGCCCGCGCGGCGGAACTCCGGGAGCACCGCCAGGTTGTTGATGTGCAGCTCGTCGGTCACCTTCCAGAACGAGCAGAAGCCGACGGCGCGCCCGTTCGGATCCGTGGCGAGGTAACAGAACGACACGCCCGCGTTCTCGAGCTCCGCCAGGTACATCTCGCGCGTCCACGGGCTCGTGAACGCGCGCTCCTCGATCGCCAGCACGGTGTCGATCTGCTCCGGGCGGTTCATCGGGACGATGGTCCACGTCATCGCCCGTCACCCCGCGGCGCGTTTCTCGCGATCGAGCTCGGCGTCGGGGCGCCGCACGTAGAGCGGCTGGATCGCGGCCGGATGCCCGGTGTCGCCCCGCTGCGCGCGGACGATCGCCAGCCGTCCCACCGCGCCCGCCAGAAGCGGCGCCCCCGCAACGCGCGCGCCGGCCGCACGATCCACGATCGCGTCGGCGTACCGGACCGCGCCATCGCCGACGAACACGCGCGGCAGGTCGGCCGCGACACCCGTCCATCCGTCGAGCACCTCCAGCGGATCGCCGACGATCGGATCGGCAATGGGCGCGAGGCGCTCGGGGGTGAACGGTGCGGCCTCGACGACGCGGTACCGCGAGGCGTAGACGGCCTTCCGCTGCGCATCGATCCACGCGCCGACCACGTCGCCGGCGCCGGCATCCTGTGCGGCGAGCTGCGCGAGCGCTTCGAGCGCCGACACGGCGATCGCCGGCCGCCGCTCGACGATCGCGAGCCCCTGCACGGTCGCGATGCCGATCCGCAGGCCGGTGAACGATCCGGGACCCGCGGCCACGCCGAAGACGTCGACGTCGCCGATCGCGAGATCGTGCTCGCGCAACATGTCGACGAGCACGCCCGGCAGCCGCTCCGCCGGCGACCGCGCCGCATCGCCGCGGCGCTCGTCCACGAGACGATCGTCGGCGACGAGCGCGATGCTGCCGTCGCGTGTCGTCGTGTCGAGGGAAAGGCAGAGCATACGGTTTTGGGCGGTCGGCTGTCGGTCGTCGGTCCGCCGCCCGGCACCGACAGGCGGTCGCCGAGCTGCACTACACTCACATTATGTCAGCGCCGGCGACGCCCGCGATGCGTCAGTACCTCGACGCCAAGCAGCAGCATCGCGACGCCATCCTCCTGTTCCGGATGGGCGACTTCTACGAGATGTTCTACGAAGACGCGCTGGTCGGCGCGCGCGCCCTCGAGCTGACGCTCACCTCGCGATCGAAAGATGCCGCCGGCGGCGGCATCCCGATGTGCGGCGTGCCGCATCATGCGGTCGACGGGTACATCGCCCGACTGGTCAAGAAAGGATTCCGCGTCGCGATCTGCGATCAGGTCGAGGATCCCCGCAAGGCCAAGGGCGTCGTCAAGCGCGAAGTCGTCCGCGTCGTCTCGCCGGGCACGCTGACCGACGCGAACTATCTGGACGCGCGCGAGCCGGCGTTCATCATGGCCGTCGCGGCCGGGGCGTCGAACGGCGGACGGCGGCCGGCGGCGACCGAGCCGATCGGCGTCGCGCTGATCGATCTCTCGACCGGCGAATTCAGCGCCACGGAGTACGCCGGCGCCGACGGCGAGCAGGCGCTCGGCGACGAACTCGCGATCCTGCGGCCGCGCGAAATCGTCGTGGCGCAGCACGAGAACGGCGTCAACGGCGTGCCGGCGCCCATCGCGTCGGCCGGCCTGCCGATCACCGCCATCGACGGCTGGATGTTCGAGCCGGAAGCGGCGCGCCGCGCGCTGCTGGACCAACTGCGGGCCGGCGCGCTCGAAGGCTTCGGGCTCGACCGGCATCCGCTGGCGGTCGCCGCCGCGGGGGCGCTCGTGCAGCACCTCCGTCACACGCAGAAGGTCGACCTGGCGCACGTCCGCTCGATCGCGTACCGCCAGCGCGCCGACGCGCTGCTCGTCGACCCGACGACGCTCCAGCACCTCGAGATCATCGAGGGGTCGGAGGGCGGACGGGACGGATCGCTGCTCGCCGAGCTCGATCGCACGATCACCACGATCGGCAGCCGGACGCTGCGCGCATGGCTGCTTCGCCCGCTGGTGGCGCTCGAGCCGATTCGCGACCGGCTCGACGCGGTCGAGGAACTCGCCTTCCGCACGACCGATCGGGGCAAGTGTCGCGAGGCGCTGAAGGCGGTGCAGGACCTCGAGCGGCTGATCGCGCGCGTTGCGCTCGGCACGGCCGGGCCGCGCGATCTCGTCGGCCTCAAGAGCTCGCTGGCCGTCGTGCCGCGCGTGCGCACGATCCTGGGCGAGCTGCAGGCGCCGCTCGTCCGATCGCTCGTGGCCGAGCTCGACGACGTGGCCGACGTCCGGCACGCGATCGAGTCGACGCTCCTCGACGATCCGCCGGCGCTCGCGCGCGACGGCGGGTTCACGCGCGACGGCGTCGACGCCGAGCTCGACGAGTTGCGGTCGACGAGCCGGGGCGGCAAGCAGGTGATCGCGCAGATGGAAGCGCACGAGCGGGCGCGCACCGGGATCTCGTCGCTGAAGGTCCGCTACAACCGGGTGTTCGGCTACTACATCGAGGTGTCGAAGTCGAATCTCCATGCCGTGCCGGCCGACTACCACCGCAAGCAGACGATCGCCGGCGGCGAGCGCTTCATCACTCCCGAGCTGAAGCAGTACGAAGAGAAGGTGCTCGGCGCGGACGAAAAGATCCTCGAGCGCGAGCTGCAGTTGTTCGACCAGCTGCGCGCCGCGGTGGCGGCGGAGGCGCCGCGGATCCAGGCGACCGCGCGCGCGCTCGCGTCGCTCGATGCGCTCGCCACGCTCGCGGAGGTCGCCGCCCTCAACAACTACATCAAGCCGCACGTCCACGACGGCGACGACATGGTCGTCGTCGACGGCCGCCATCCGGTCGTGGAGCATCGCACCGCATCGGGCGACGCGTTCGTGCCCAACGACATCTCGCTGAACGGCACCACGTCGCAGCTCGTCATCCTGACGGGACCGAACATGGGCGGCAAGTCCACCTATCTTCGCCAGGCGGCGCTGATGGCGGTGATGGCGCAGGCCGGCGGCTTCGTGCCGGCGCGCGAGGCGAAGCTGCCGCTCGTCGATCGGATCTTCGCGCGGGTCGGTGCGTCGGACAACATCGCGCGCGGCCACTCGACCTTCATGGTCGAGATGCAGGAGACCGCGAACATCCTGCACCACGCCTCGTCGCGCAGCCTGGTCGTCCTCGACGAAATCGGGCGCGGCACCGCCACCTTCGACGGGCTGAGCATCGCGTGGGCGGTGGCGGAGTACCTGGCGACCAATCCGAGGGGCCGGCCGAAGACGCTCTTCGCGACGCACTATCACGAGCTGACCGATCTCGCCGACGCGACGCCCGGCGTCGTCAACTACCACGTGTCCGCGCGCGAGTGGAAGGACGACATCATCTTCCTGCGGAAGATCGTGCCCGGCCGATCGGATCGCAGCTACGGCATCCAGGTGGCGCGGCTCGCGGGGCTGCCGAAGACGGTCATCGATCGCGCGCGCGAGATCCTGGCCGCGCTCGAGCGCGACGAGCTCACGCGCGGCGGACGCCCGTCGGTCAGCGGCACGGCGTCGGATCCGCAGCGGCAGCTCGGGCTCTTCCAGCCCTCGTCGTCGCCGGTCGACGACGAGCTGCGCAGGAAGATCGCGGCAGTCGAAGTCGATCACATCACCCCGATGGAGGCGCTCGCCTTTCTGGCGCAACTGAAGAAGGACGTCGTGTAGTGCTGCCGGTCGTCAGGCCTGCCGCCCGGGCGGCCCTGATAGTGTTGGCCGCCGCGGTGTTCGCCACGCAGCTGCGCGCCGCGACGATCTTCGATCCGGCGCTGCGATTCCGCACGCTGACCACCGACCACTTCGTCATCTCGTTCCATCAGGACGAAGCCGACACCGCCGGCCGGCTCGCCGCCATCGCCGAGGACACGTGGCGCGCGCTGCAGAGCGCGCTGGCGGCGCCGCCGCCGCGCCGGACGCAGGTGGTGCTCGTCGATCAGACCGATCTCGCCAACGGCTATGCGACCCCGATACCCTACGACACCGTCGTCATCTACGCGACGTGGCCGGCCGGATCCGAGTTCATCGGCAACGTCGACGACTGGCTGCGTGTGGCGTTCACCCACGAGTTCACGCACGTCGTGCACCTCGATCGGTCGGGGGGCTGGGCGCGCGTCGTGCGCGGCGTGTTCGGACGCACGACGCTGGCGTTTCCCAATCTGTTTCTGCCGACGTGGCAGGTCGAAGGCCTCGCGACGTACGAGGAGAGCGCGATCACCGGGCTCGGCCGCGTCCATGCGGGCGACTTCGCGGCGGTCGTCGACGAAGCGGCGCGCGCCGGCGCCGCCGAACCGATCGATCGTGTCAACGGCGGCCTGACCGACTGGCCGGCCGGCAACGGGCCGTATGCCTACGGCGCCGGTTTCCACGAATACCTCGCGCGGCGATTTGGCGCGGAGGCGCTGGCAGCGCTCGCCGAACGGACGGCGCGCGCCGTCCCCTACACCGGCTCGCGCGCGTTCGTGCCGGTCTTCGGCGACTCGCTCGGAAACTTGTGGCGCGAGTACGAGTCGACGCGGCCCACCGACCCGCCGCGAGTCGACGGCCGGCAGCTCACCCATCACGGCTTCACCGTCGTCGCCCCGCGGTTCGATCGGGAGTCGCCGGGGGACGTGCTGTACTCGGTCCGCAACGCGGACGCGTTCCCCGCGCTCTATCGCGTCAACGTGGACACGCCGCGCCCCGAGCCGGTCGCGTCGCGCTATCTGGGATCGACCACGGCGCCCGGGCGCGAACGGATCTACTTCGATCAGTTGGAGGTCCGCCGCAACGTCGGCCTCTACAGCGATCTGTATGCGCTCGATCGCACGACTGGTGCCGTCTCCGCGATCACGCGCGACGCGCGGCTGATGGATCCCGACCTGTCGCCCGACCAATCGACGCTCGTCGCCGTGCAGGATCGTCCGGGCCGCAGAGATCTGGTGCTGCTCCCGCTCGCCGGCACGCGCGCGGTCGTCGTGCTGGCCAGTGCGCCGGAAACGCAGTTCAACGCGCCGCGGTGGTCGCCCGACGGCAGGACGATTGCGGTGGAGCGTCACCAGCCTGGCGCGCTGCCCGATATCGCGCTCGTGGACGTCGCGACGCGCGACATGCGCTCCGTCGCGGCATTCGACGATGCGCGGGTCGTGACGCCGGCGTGGCGGCCGGACGGCCGCGCGGTCGTCGCTGCGGTTGCGCGCGAAGGGACGCCGTTCAACCTGTTCGAGTTCAGCGTCGACGACGGGTCGGCATCGCGTCAACTGACGCACACGACCGGCGGCGCCACCTGGCCCGACGTGTCCCCCGACGGCCGGACGCTGGCGTTCGTCGGCTATACGGCGTCAGGGTTTGACCTGTTCGCGATGCCGTATCCGTCCGGTTCGGACCATTCGCGCGACGTCGCGCGGGGCCAGTCTCGCGATTCAGCCTCGAAGAGCGCGAGTCCCGGTCAGACGTCCCATCCAGAATCGGTC
>Ga0070741_10010718_pt1 | contig 17200 bp, 10 predicted proteins | sample Coa_R1_4_FD_66440 | JGI IMG/M metagenome (GOLD analysis project Ga0070741, IMG submission 66440) | Surface soil microbial communities from Centralia Pennsylvania, which are recovering from an underground coalmine fire - Coalmine... | ecosystem: Environmental > Terrestrial > Soil > Unclassified ...
CAGGCCTGCGATGACCGCGCCTGCTATCCGCCGAAACAACTGCCGGTGGAGTTTGAAATCAAGGTAGTGAAAGCACGCCACAAGAAACCAGCGCGCACTTCTCGCCAGAGCCCGCACATCCACAATTAGACGACACGGTCGGTGGCTTTTTATTTGAGAAGGAATTCTCTAGAGAACAGTCTTCTGCGAGATTCCCAGAACTGTGCGATGCGGCACGTTACGGGATCAGCAGCAATAGCGCGTGTCTTCGTGGGCCGTCTCGAGGATGGCTCCGGCAGACGCGGCAACAACAACGAGAATGACTAACGCCACAAGCATGTTAACCACTTTGATTCCCGCTTTCTGGCGTAATGTTGTCTATGAGACGCCCGTCGAAGACTAAAATACAAGGACTTTGAAGATTAAACATTAGTATGCTGTAATTATCTGAAATGAAAAGGCTTATTCGGCTACTAATATACGTTGGCTGACGCAGCTTAGCGCACCAGCAACTTTGCCGTGCCAGATCCGGGTGCGACCCACGTCAGAGTTGATCGAGCATGCTCATAGAAATCGGACAGGTCGAGGCGATCTTCCGGTATCCCGTAAAATCCATGGGCGGCGAACGACTCGAAGTCGCCAACCTCGGCTGGTATGGCCTTGAGGGGGATCGACGTCTGGCGTTGCGGCGGGTGAACGACCGCAGCGGAATGCCATGGCTAACAGCAAGCAAGCTTCCCGAGTTGCTCCTGTTTACTCCGCAGCGTCAGGACGGTGCTCAAGGAGAGCTCCCCACGCATATTCGCACGCGGAGTGGCGCAGAGATGCCTGTCTTCGGCGAGGACTTAGCCAGCGAGGTGGGACGTAGGCATGGGGCTCCGGTGCAGATGATGCAGTTGAGGCATGGCATCTTCGATGAAGCAAGCATCTCGGTGATCGCCTCCGATACGGTGCGCGAAATCGGACGCCTCTCGGGGCGGAGCCTGGACGTGCGACGATTTCGCCCGAATGTCCTGGTTCGCCTATTGCGGCCGGCTCCCTTCCAGGAAGACGAATGGGTGGGCGGTGCGCTCTCATTCGGCGAGGGAGACGACGGTCCGGCTATCGCGGTCACGATGCGCGACGAGCGTTGCTCGATGGTGAACCTTGATCCCGAGTCAGCGAGTGCTGCGCCAGAAGTGATGAAAGCGGTCGTTCGTGTGCACCAGAACACCGCGGGAGTCTATGGTGCGGTCACTCGCACCGGTCAACTTGCGGTCGGCCAGACCATATTCCTCGTAAAGCCGCCCGGGAAAAGCTGACTGAGCGACCCAATAAGGAAAATATATCTACCGCCATGGTTAGGTGAAAGATAGACGCCGCGCGTCGCAGGCCCTACTCTGGAATGGTGGGCTCTTCCGCGAATGTTGGGTTTCTGCGGCAAAAGGTGAGCGAAGATCGGCTGCTGGCATCCACCTGTGTGTTTTGCCAACGGATGGTGGCGGCAACAGCGGACCCGAAGCTGTTGGCTTTCATCGAGAGGATCCATTGTTGCACGCAAATGCAGCGGTCTCGTTCCTATCCCTAAGTGGATTGCAGGAAAGAAGCCGAATTGGAGCCGGTGTTTTCGGCAAACATCGGGCAAAACGCTTAGCAATCCGGTGTTTCACTGGAAAGAGATTCGTGTCTGATTGGCCTAATGCCTAATTGACCAACCTCATTCAAAAACCTATAGTTTTCAAAGCAACCGTAATAAATCAGTCTTCCGAGGCGCCAGTTCCCTCAGCTGAGTCCCCAAAGAGGGAGCCCTTCGTCATTCCATGGAACGAGTTCTGGCCGGCATCGTGATTGTCCCGGGCGTTGTTGCCCTGTTGCTGTTCCTCGTCTTCACCTATTTATACGAGCAGAGCCGGAGCGCATTCTTCCGGGCATGGCAACTGGGGTGGGCGGCGTACTGCCTGCATTACGCCACGCTGACGGTCGCTTTTTATGAGCCCCCATCCGGGGTGATATTCATCAGTTCGCGCCTGCTGCTGGTGGCGATGGCGGTTTGCATAGCGGCCTCGACGCGCCTGATCCGCAGCGAATTTCACTGGTACTGGTCGGACTTTGCCCTGGGTGCCGCTGGGGCTGGGCTCACGCTGTGGAGTTACTTGTTGTTTCTAGCAAGTGGTGGCCCAGCAACGGCGGTGGGATCACTTCCATACATGCGAGTGGGCCTCGGGGTAGCGGCCGTGTTGCTCTACAGTGCGCTGCGGTTTTACCAGCACGCGCGTAAGACGGACTCACTCGGTTTCCGCCTGCTGTCACTTGCCCTACTTCTGTGGGCCGCCTTGTTCTCCATCCCGCGAATCCATGGAGTTTACGAAGAGATTCTCGGCAGCCTGGGACATTTTCTTGGCCCGGTACCGCAGATGCTGCTGGGCTTCGCGATGCTTATGGTGTTGTTTGAGAACGAGCGCCGCGCCGTACAGGAGAACACGCTTGCTTTTTCGAAGCTGGATGACGCGCATCGCCTGCTGACGTCGAAAGATCTGGAACCCAGCATGGAAAAAATCCTGGACCGGCTGCTCTCCCTGGCGGCGTGTCAGCGAGGCGCAATCTGGATTTCCGAAGAATGGCGGTCCGTGCTGCCCTCGATCCAGCGCGGAATGTCGCAGGACTTTCTAGGAATCCTGAGGGAAGAAGGGATTGGCGAGTACCTCGCCGAGGTAGCGTACCGCCGGTCCGGCGCTGCTACGGTACGCAACCGCAGCGACGAGGCCGAACCCCTTCCCGCCACGGCAGGACAATTCGAGCGGCTCAAAGACCTTCTCAGCAAAGAGGGGATCTCGAACCTCAGTGCCGTCAGCGTGCAGACGCGGGAAAACAACTTTGGCGTGATCCTGTTTGCGCAGGGTGGCTTGCGATCGATTCGTGCCTCAAAGCTGAATATGCTGGGCGGGCTGGCCATGCAGATCGGCATGACGCTGGAAAATTATGTGGTGATGCAGCAAACCCAGCGCCGGACCAAAGAGTACGAACTTCTCAATCAGATGGGGCAGGCCATCAGTTCGCGCCTGGACAAGGAAGAGTTGTTACGGGCAATTTACCGGGAGTTAAGCGCGCTGTTCGATACCAGCGTTTTTTACATTGCTTTCGAAGAGGGTGACGAAATTCATTTTGAGTTGGAGGTCGAACAAGGAAAGGTTCTGCCCAAGCGGTCGCGCAAGGCGGCCAACGGGATTTCTGAATACGTCATGCGAACCGGGCAGCCCCTGCTGATCCGCTCCGATTTAGAGTCCGTCCGTTCGCGGCTGGGCATCACGTTCGTACCAGGGCGGCCAGCGAAGAGCTATTGCGCGGTACCGATTTTCTTGGGGGGCCGGGCCGCGGGCGTAATGGCGGCCATGAACACGGAGCGGGAAAATGTTTACGAGCAGCGCGATTTAGACGTGATGCAGACGGCGGCGGGGCAGGTCGCGGTCGCCATCGAAAATGCGCGACTGTTTGCCGAAGAACAGCGCCGGGCACGCTACCTGGAATTCCTCAACAGTGTCTCCAAGACGGCAATCTCCAGCGAAAACGCGGAGCAGATGCTGGCCGAGATTGTGCGCGAAATCCAGAAGAATTTCCGCTTCGATCATATCGGTATCGGATTGCTGGATTATGTGACCAAGGAAATCGAAATCCGGGCCGAAGCAGGATCAACGGCGAAGGCGCTGGGCCAGCGGATTCCTTTGGGAGTGGGGATCCTGGGCAAGGTGGCGCGGACCGGGGAGATGGCGCTGGTAAGCAATCTCGGTGGGGAGGCGCATCTGCTCGGCATCGTGCCGGATTCGCGCTCGGTGCTGTGCATTCCCATCACTTATGGAGAAACCCTGATGGGGGTGCTCAACGTGGAAAGCCGGGCGGAAAACGCGTTTTCGCCGCAGGATCTACTGCTCCTGAACACCCTGGCGGACCTTTTGGCGACGGCCCTGCATAACGCGTTCGTGTTCCAGAAACTGCAGCAGCAGTCGATCACCGACGGCCTGACGGGAGTGAAGACGCGGCGCTTCTTCTGGGAGGCGTTGAGCACGGAGTGGAAGCGCGCGTCGCGCTCGGGACGGCCGTTCTCCGTGGTACTAATCGATCTCGACAAATTCAAAGAAGTCAATGACACCCATGGGCACCTGGAAGGCGACCTGGTGCTGGCTCGGGTGGGACGCCTGCTGGAATTGAAGTGCCGGCAATCGAACATCGTGGCGCGATATGGAGGGGATGAGTTTGTCATCCTCATGCCGGAAACCAGCGCGGAGCAGGCGCAGATTCTCTCCGAGCGCCTGCGGCTATGGGTGGCGAGCGATCCCATGCTGGCCGACCATCAGATCACCGGCAGCTTCGGGGTGGGAACATTTCCGGTGCACGGGAACACGGTGGAAGATTTGATTCGCATCGCCGACGCGGGCTTGTACGTTTCCAAACGTGCCGGGGGAAACCGTGTCTCGATCTGCGAGGAAAGCGCCGAAACGGAAAGCGCGGCGGTCAAGCGGCAGCTCATCTCAGCCTACATTGAGGGTTTTCTGCAGCGCGAGCATACCGGGCCGGAGTACGTGGAAGAACTGGTCGCGACCCTGCGAAAACTCTGTGGCAGTGATGAATCGCGCGTTGGGCTACTGAAAGAGGGGCTGGAGACCATCAGCCGCGCGGCCGAGGCTCGCGTCATGGAAGCCACCAACCACGGCGAGGTGGTCGCGAAATATGCCAGCGCCATCGGCCATGACCTGGGACTGAAGGAAAAGGAAGTCGACGACCTGGCGTTCGCGGCGCGGGTCCACGACATCGGCAAAATTTTCGTTCCGGAACGGATGCTGAACCGTGCGGATTCGTTGAGCAAAGAAGAACAGACGCTGATGCGGCTTCATCCGGGTCTGGGAGCACAACTGGTGGAGACGATCCCCGGAAGCCAGTTCATACGGGACGCGGTGGCCTCGCACCATGAGCTTGCCGATGGCAGCGGTTATCCGGATCGTCTGCGCGGAGACGCCATTCCTCTATGGGCGCGCATCATCGGGCTGACGAATGCCTATGTCAACCTGACAACCGATACGCCGAATGCCCCGGCGGTCACGCCCGAGGAAGCAATCGCCGAACTAGAGAACCACAGCGGCAAGAAGTTCGACGAACAACTCGTGCGCCTTCTCGCCGGTCAGGTGCGGGGCGGGACTAAAGCCGCGGGAGTTTAAACAGCGCCTCCATCCGGTCGTTTCAGGGCTCCCGGCGGTCGCTACAATACCGTTCTATCTAGTTATCTTGCCCGCCACTGTCATGCGCGTGCATTTAGAAGCGTATTCCCTGAGTTCCTCAGTGTCCTGCGGCATGAGTAAACTGTGTACCTATGGGGAATGGGATTTGTCTGTCGCTTGAAAACAAGGTGGCGATCGTGACCGGAGGCTCGCGCGGCATCGGCGCTGCCACGGTGAAGATGTTCACCTCGGCAGGCGCACGAGTTGCATTCAATTACCTGGCCGCCAAGGAAAAGGCAGACCACCTGGTGAGCGAATGCGGGTCGGATCACTGCATGGCCGTGCAGGCAGATTTTCACGATCTCCAGGCTTCCGAAAGGCTGGTCAGCGCGACTGTCCAGCGATTTGGGCGCGTGGATATCCTGGTGGCGAATCACGGTATCTGGCCGCCCGAGGATTTGCCCATCGATCAAATGGGCGATGAACACTGGCTGCGGACCGTAGATACGAACCTGAACAGTGTCTTCGCCCTGATCAAGCATTCGGTCGCGCACATGAAGAGGCAGAAGAATGGCAAAGGGGCGGCGGGGCACATCGTGCTGGTAAGTTCGACGGCCGGTCAGCGCGGCGAAGCCTTTCATTGCGATTACGCGGCCACGAAGGGAGCCCTCATCAGCATGGTAAAAGGCCTGTCCACGGAACTGGCCCGCGACAAGATCTATGTGAATTGCGTGGCCCCGGGATGGGTGGACACGGATATGGCGCGACCGGCGTTGAACGATCCTGCAGTGTCCAAGCGCGTTCTTGCGACCATACCGCTGGCGCGGGTGGGGACACCGGAGGAAATCGCTGCGCCCATCCTGTTCCTGTGCACGGAACATGCCGGCTTTGTGACGGGCGAGGTTTTTAACGTCAATGGGGGCGCGGTGCTGGTGGGCTAGGATAAGCAGCGATCAGCTGGAATTCTGCGTCTAACTCAGTAGCAACTTAGAAAAAATGAAACCTATCTTTCTTGCTCTAGCGTTCCTGGCAGCGCTCGTGTCGAGTCGTCCGGCTGCAGCACAGACTCCTTCTGGGCAGGAATCAGGTGCGACTCAAGCCCCGGCAGGCCAGGTGCAAAGTCCGGCTCCGCCTCAGGATGAAAGTGCGCGCAAAGCGCGAACCTTGCTCGACCAGATGATTCAAGCCCTGGGCGGGCCCGCTTACATGAATATCGAGGACATGAGCCAGGAAGGCCGCACCTACAGCTTCTCTCACGGCGACCCGTCGGGAGCGGGCGCACCCTACTGGCGATTCTGGAAGTGGCCGGATAAAGATCGCCTCGAACTCACCAAGCAACGCGATTGGGTCATGATCAACAACGGCGATAAAGGATATGAGGTCACCTACAAAGGAACAGCGCCGCAGGAAAAAGTGGCGCTGACGGACTACTTGCGCCGCCGGCAGTATTCCCTGGAATGGGTCCTGCGACGGTGGCTCAAGGAACCGGGCATCGTTGTTTTTTATGATGGCCCGGCAATCGCAGAGCGAAGACAGACTGACCAGATCACGATCCTGAATACCAGGAACCAGTCGGTCTCCATCGATATCGACATCAACACCCACCTGCCGTTGAAAAAGACGTTCACCTGGCGCGATCCGACGGACCGACTGAAGAACGAGGAGTTCGAGGTGTACGACAATTACAAGCTCATTCAGGGCGTCATGACACCGCTCAGCGTCACGCGAGGCCACAACGGCGACCCGGTGAACCAGCGTTTTATCAGCACGGAGAAATACAACCAGAACCTGCCTGATTCGATGTTCGCCGGCAATGTCACCTACGATCCAAATGCGCCGCCCCGGAAGCGGTAGGAAGGTCTGAAAGGCCCGTCCAGAGGCTGTTTTGCGTTGGCTGGCGGGGCAGCATTATGCCGATTTCAGTCGTTGTTCCGAAAACAGAACAAGGCGAAACAACGTTTCTGTTATGCCACGGAATGTGGCGATTTTGCCACACGCGCAAATCCAACCCCACCATGTAATCTCTTCATCACACACTACATACAGCTTCTCTGATTTGAGACCAGAACAGACAATCCGCTGTCCAGTGGAATGCCGAGGGGTGGGACTGCACAGCGGTGCGCCCGTAACGTTGCGCATCCTGCCCGCGGGGGCGGGGACCGGGATTGTCTTCCGGCGCAGCGATCTCGATGGCTTTCGCGTGGAAGCGGTCAGCCGTAATGTGGCGCGCGTCAGCTACGCCACCAGCCTGATGAAGCAGGGCGTGCTGATTTCCACCACGGAGCACCTGCTGTCGGCTTTTATCGGAGTTGGTATCGATAACGCGATCGTCGAACTGAATAACCTGGAACTGCCCATCCTGGACGGCAGCGCGCAGCCTTTCGTCAAAATGATTTTGCAAGCCGGCATTCGCAAGCAGCGGCGGCCACGGGTTTATATGCGAATTCGCAAGGAACTCGAGCTGCGCGAAGGCGACAAGTTCATCGGTATTTACCCCGGGAAGGGATACTCGGTTTCGTACACCATCAATTTTCCGCATCCGATGATCGGACGGGAACGATTCGAGATTGATCTTTCTCAAGGCGCCTACCAAACCGAGGTTGCTCCCGCGCGTACCTTCGGCTTTCTGCACGAAGAAGTTGCCATGCGCAATATGGGACTGATTCGCGGCGCTAGCACGGAAAATTGCATGGTGCTGGATGGCGAAAAAGTGATCAACGGGCCGCTTCGGTACGCAGACGAGTTCGTCCGCCACAAGGTATTGGATCTGGTAGGCGACCTGGCCCTGCTGGGCCGGCAGATTCTGGGCACCGTGGTGGCCGACCGCGCCGGACATGCCATGCACACGGCCCTGGTTTCGCGGCTCCTGCGCGATCCTTCGTTGTGGGAGGAAACTACCCGGGACGAGCAGGCTGCGTCCCATGCGCCAGCCTCAATCCCCGCCTACGCAGCTCGATAGGTGTGGTCCCTGTTTTCACCGCAAAAACGAACGCCGCCGTCCCTTGCGGAACAACGGCGCGTTTGCGCGCATACAAAACCATCAAAAAAGTTCGGAACCGCCCCACCGCGGGACTCTACCGTCAGGCACCCGGGCGCGACATCTGACTCGGCCCCCGATGCTGCAGCCAGTCCTGGAGACTGGCACGCGACGTGGGGGCTAACTCCAGGAACTTCAGTCCCACCCGGCCGAGGTTATCCGCCCAGGCGACCTGGGCTTTGGCGACCATGGGAGCTCGATCATCGGGTAATACGAATTTGAGCAGAGAAATCTGGTCGCCGGGTAAAGCTTCCGGGAGCCGCACCGCCATGCCGCGTTCGCTGATGTTTGAGGAAAGGGCCCGCATCTTTTTGCCGGAAGCAAAACAGATGGTGACCTGGGTTTCCAGCTTGTGCCGAGCGTAGCGATGACGTTCCCGGACCATGATTCCGTGAGCGGCACTGAAGCTGCGTACCACGCCGGCCGGCGTAACCGGCTTTTGCAGCACGAAACTGGCGCCCATATCGAAGGCAGCGCTCATATTCGTCCCACTGTTCAAGATGGCAAAGGAGACCGAGTTCTTGTTGGCAGTTTTATTGCGCATCCAGCGCAGCAGGTCGAGCGAACCCATACCGTCGGCGCAATCAATGATGATCGCGTCAAATTTTTTGGCCGTCAAAGTCTTGCACGCGGGAGCGGTTGCGGTGTGGATTTCCAGTTGTACACCTAGCTTGTCCAGAGCGGGCTGAACCACGCTCAGGACCTCAGGATCGGAGCTCAGGAGAAGGGACTGTATTCCCATGCAAAAATGTTACGCCCGATTGGGTGCGCTTCGAACGTCACCGAGGTGGAGTGGCTGGAAGGACGTACCAGCTGTCCCGAGGGCCATTGACGGTTCCGCCAACGTTACCTTTTTGCTGGAAAGCCAATTGCAATGTATTCAAAATATTGACGTGCGCAAGACGGTATATCTGTCGCTGGGCTCCAACGTAGGCGACCGGCAGGCGAACCTGAAGGCTGCCATGGAGCGCCTCGCAACTTTAGGCGAGCTGTCTGCGGTTTCCTCGATCTACGAAACTGAACCGGTGGAGTACACCGATCAGCCCTGGTTTCTGAATTGTGTGGTCAAGCTGGAAACCGAGAAAATGCCGAAACAACTGCTGGCGCAGCTACTCTCCATTGAGAAGGAAATGGGGCGGCGGCGGAGTCGCGCGGGGAAGCCGAAAATCAAGGGGCCGCGGACGATCGACATTGACATTCTGCTGTTCGGGCACTCCATTGTGGATACTACTGGGCTGACGATCCCGCATCCCGCGATGCACGAACGCCGCTTCGTCCTGGAACCGCTGGCGGAAATTGCTTCCGAAGAGCGGCACCCGGTTTTTAAGCGCAGCATCCGGGAATTGCGAGACGCGCTGCCTTTCGGGGCGCCGGTAGTAAAGCGCGTCGTCGGCTAGAAGCAAAGCGGTTTTCCACAGTCCTCCACAGGTAAATTGCTTTTCCAACAGCAATTCCGATTTTTTTAGTTGAATAGGCGATTTTGCTGTTGCCGGGAACGTCCCATCCGTCAGAATAAAAGTACCCACCTCTCAGCCATGGCGAACCCCGGAGACTTTGCTTACACAGTCAAGCAGCAGGCGGACATCGTCCGTATTGTGGGCGACTACGTCAAATTGAAGAAATCGGGGGCGCAGAACTTCTCCGGGCTGTGCCCATTCCACGGCGAGAAGACCCCCTCTTTTTCCGTGCATGCGACGCGGCAGTTCTACCACTGTTTTGGTTGCGGCGTTTCCGGAGACGTCTTCAGCTTTGTCCAGAAACTGGAGAACATCACCTTTCCGGAAGCGGTGCGCCTGGTCGCACAGAAGGTCGGAATCCCATTGCCGAAGGCTGCCTTCAACACCGCAGCTGAGGCGGAAGATGCTCGACTGCGCACGGCCCTGCTTGAGATTCACGAGCGCGCGGCTAATTTTTTTCAGGGGCAATTGCGGCGTCCGGAAGCGGCAAATGCGCGCGAGTACCTCGCCGGGCGTGGGCTGAATGATGAGAACATCGCCCGGTTTCGCATCGGATTCGCGCCGGAAAGCGGCTTTCTGCTGCGCGATCATCTGCGGGGACAGTTCGACGAAGAACTGCTCAAAGCCTCAGGGCTGCTCTCATGGAAGGAGCATGAGGAAACAACGAAGCTGGCGCTGTATTCCAAGTTCCGCAACCGCATCATGTTTCCCATCAGAAACGAAGCGGGAAAGATCATCGCCTTCACGGGGCGAACGCTGGATGCGAACGAAAAATCGGGGCCGAAATACCTGAATTCACCGGAAACGGCGATCTACTCGAAATCACGAGTGCTGTTCAACCTGGACCAGGCCAAAGAGGCGATTCGCAAACTCGATTACGCCATCCTCGTGGAAGGCCAGATGGATTGTATTTCGGTGTTTGCGGCGGGATTCCACAATGTCATCGCCAGCTCGGGCACGGCATTTACCGATTCGCAGGCGCGGCTATTGGCCCGGTTCAGCAAGAACATTGTGGTGAATTTCGATCCCGATACTGCAGGCGCCGCTGCCGCCGAGCGCTCGCTGGGGTTGCTGGTTGCGGAAGACTTCCAGATCAAAGTTGCGACGCTGGAGGCGGGGTTCGATCCTGACCTGTTCATCCGGCATCGTGGCGCACCGGCTTATGCGGAAGCCCTGAATCGATCCGAAAAGTATTTCGATTACCTGATTGCGCGGGCCCGGACCTTGTTTCCGACCAAAACTGCGGAAGGCAAGGTGAAAGCGGTGAATTACCTGCTGCCGCACATCCAGCGGATACCCAGCCGGATCGCGCGCGACGAACTGGCCCGCGAAATGGCCCAGAAGTTGGGGATCGATTCCGCGGTATTGGGGCAGGAATTGCGGCACGCGGCTGCCAGCCGGACAGGCGCCCAGGTCAAAGCGTCCGCCGAACCGCAGGTCACAGATGCGGAACGAATTCTCGTCCGGGCGCTGGCATCTTCGAGCGAATGGCAGCCGACCGAGACGCACATCTCGTCGCGAGAGGGCGCCGACGTAGAATTTGATTCTGCACGGCAGGCACGGTTCACTCTTCTGGGCGACCGGCTGCACGAGGGGTTGGCGGCCGAATCGCTGATTGAAGCGCTGCTCTCGGGGGAAGGCCAAGTAGATCCTATGCTTCTGCCGCTCAGGGATACAGACCGGCAGCTTCTGGCGGGGATCCTGATGAGAGAAGAAGAAGAGCTTACGCCGGAATTGCTGGAGGGCGCGATCGAAGCATTAATCCGCCGGACCATGGAACGGAAGCGCCGGGAGTTGCAGCGGCAGATCACCGAAGCCGAGCGGAAGCAGGACTCGGCCGCCCTCAATCGCCTTTTGCAGGAGAAACTTGCCTTGGAGCGGGCTACGACGCGGCCTTTATAGGATCGAACTCAGGCGAGTTAAGCGCAAATGAGTTGGGGAAACAGAAACCAAACGTGCTCTGCTGTCATCTAAGTTATTGAGGCCAATAGATTCAGCAACAATACAGGCGGGATTTTCAGCTTTTTAAATGGAAGAGGGGGAGCTGCTATGCTAAACTCTGAAAGTTTCGGCTGGCATACGACCGCCTCGATGCTCCCGCACATCCGGAAATACTTAAGCTTGTCCTTCGCACCTGAAGGGCAATGAGGTTGCCGCTTTGGCTCTTGACGACAAATACGACGATATCAAAAAGCTGATCGACGCAGGTAAGGAAAAAGGCTACCTGACGTACAGCGAGGTGAATGATTTGATTCCTCATGATGTCCATTCCCCCGAGGACCTCGACGACTTGCTGACCACCATCGGCACGCAAGGGATTGATGTGCTCGAGGGGCCGTCCAAGCTCCCCTTGGACAAGAAATTCGACCAGGAAATGGAAGCCGGCGAAGACGTGGAACTCGACCTCACGCCCGGCGCGCTGGAGAAGACCAACGACCCCGTCCGCATGTATCTGCGGGAAATGGGTACGGTTCCGCTTCTCACCCGCGAAGGCGAAGTCGAGATTGCCAAGCGTATTGAGCGTGGCCAGCTTCGAGTCCTGAAGGCGCTATCGCGGTCCCCGATCGTGATTCGCGAAATTCTCGCCATTGGCGAGGATCTCAAGCGCGGGGTACGCTCCATCAAGGAGATCGTTACTTTCGATGAGGAAGAGCTCACCGAAGAGATCCTGCTGAACCGGTTGAAAGACATCACCGGGCAGATCGACGAGCTCAACAAGCACTACAAGAAGGCCATGCAGCTCACGGAAAAGCTGCAGGCCGTCCCGCAGAAGAAACGGCCGCGCGACTATCGCCGCTATCGCTGGGCGCTGGGCCGCGAGATCGTGGAAGTGTCACGCGCGATCCGCAAGTTGGGATTCACCAACGGCGAGCGCAAGCGCCTGATCGATCGCGCTAATAAGACCGTAGACAACATGCGGGCACTCGACCGCCAGGCGCAGAGCCTGGACAAGAAGGCCGATGCGAACCGCAACGAAGACCAGAAAAAGGAATACCGGCGCCAATCGCGGCAGTTGCGCAGCGATCTGGAGAAGCTGGAGGCCGATTCCGGCGTCAGCTTTCAGGAACTCAAGCGCACGCAGCGCGAAATCATCCAGGGCGACATGGATGCCGAGCAGGCCAAGCGGGAGCTGATTGAAGCGAACCTGCGCCTGGTCGTCTCCATCGCCAAGAAGTACACCAATCGAGGACTGCAGTTCCTCGATCTGATCCAGGAAGGCAACATCGGGCTAATGAAGGCGGTAGACAAGTTCGAATACCGCCGCGGCTACAAATTTTCGACGTACGCCACGTGGTGGATTCGCCAGGCAATCACGCGCGCAATTGCCGACCAGGCCCGCACCATCCGTATTCCGGTGCACATGATCGAAACGATTAACAAGCTGATCCGCACCTCGCGGCAGCTGGTGCAGGAACTGGGACGCGAGCCCACGTCGGAAGAAATCGCCAAGCGGATGGATATTCCGGTGGCGAAGGTCCGCAAGGTGCTCAAGATCGCACAGGAACCGATCTCACTGGAGACCCCGATTGGTGAAGAGGAAGATTCCCACCTGGGCGACTTCATCGAAGATCGCGCGGTAGTCTCGCCGGCCGAGGCGGTGATCAATGTCAACCTCAAGGACCAGACGGCGCAGGTTTTGCGCACTTTAACAGCACGCGAGGAGAAGGTGATCAAGATGCGCTTCGGGCTGGAAGATGGTTCCGAACACACGCTCGAGGAAGTTGGCCAGTCGTTCGCGGTCACGCGCGAGCGCATCCGCCAGATCGAGGCCAAGGCGCTGCGCAAACTGCGTCACCCGTCGCGGTCGCGCAAACTGCGGGCGTTCATGGACGGCGTGCACGACTAGTTCTCACCACAGAGGTCACAGAGACACAGAGGAAAAACAACTTCTTAACCACAAAGGACACAAGGGATCACGAAGAAAGACGTGATTCCTTGTTTTATTTGTGATCCCTCCGGCCCGTCCGAAAATGCAGTTGCTTGCCTTCTTTGTGATCCTTCCTGCCCTTGGTGGTTAGGTTTGTTTTCTCTGTCACCTCTGTGTCCTCTGTGGTGAAAAAAGTCGCAGTTTTCCGTCGACGTCCACAACAAAGCGCAGCATTTCACAGTTTCTGCACAGGCGGGGCTTGCTTTGCCGTTGCGGCGAAAACGCACTCACGGCAGAGTACATTCAATCAAAGCGTGAGATGTCCTGAGCGTCTTGCTAGAGCATCTCGAAGAGATCAGCGCTTTCCGGCGGTTCCTCGAGGGTGAACCGCTGGGGTAGCACGGCAAGGATTCGCAAGAATTCTGACGGGCACCCGGGCTTTGCGGCTCGAAGGTCGGTTCTGAAAATGGACCGCTCGGCTGATGGCTTCAGGGCATAGCTGAAATCAGGGACCGTTCATGTGCTTCACCGGAGTTTGCGGCGAAAGCAGCAAAAGGAGCGGCGTGCATCCCGGTTACCCATCGCGGGCGACAGAGGGAGCGGGACCTGAAAGACGTGAGTGAGGGAAAGATGGGGAGTCGGCCTCGTTGATCCCTTCGGATATCCACCCACAGTGCGGCTTGGGAGGCTGGCCCGAGCCGCACTTTTATTTTGGGAACAGTACTCAGTACTCATACTCAGTAGTCAGTAGTCAGTAGTCAGTAGTCAGCAACGGGCAGTCGGCAATCTCTACTCAGCCTTTAACAGTCAACAATCGGCCGTTCCCACAAAATTTGTCATCCTGAACGAGCGCGAACCGAGCTTGCGAGGGAGCGCGAGTCGAAGGACCCCTACGCCGTTTACCCGACGTTCCTGTTGATCGATCTCTACCCGCGAATCCAAGTTTCGTTTTTTATTCGCTGTGGATCTTTTGTGATGCATACTGGATTCGAGCAGTGGGTGGGGAACAGTCGAGCTGAATCAAGCGAAGCAACTCGCTCGCCGAGAAAGAAAATTTCGCCGCAGCAATTCACAAAGGGGCGGCGCAATTCACAGCGATGCACCGGCGCTTTGTTCGATATGATCAGCCCGCGCCTTCCCCATACCACTGCGCTACGAATCCTCACGGATAGAACTTTGGCCACGACCGATTACGGATTAGAGAACTCGCTTCCCGCAAGCATTGACGCCGAACGCTCCATTCTTGGCGCCATTCTGCTCGACAACTTTTTGATCAACCAGGCAGCGGAACTGATCAACGCCGAGGATTTTTCTCTCGACTCGCACCGCCGCATTTACGGCCGCATGCTCGACCTGAACGAGACGGCGCGGCCCATTGATCTGATCGCCCTGTGCGACGAGCTCGGCCGGCATAAGGAACTGGAGGCGATCGGCGGAGTCGCGTATCTCAGTTCGCTCACCGAGGGCCTGTCGCGCCGCTCCAACATTGAGCACTGGGTCAGGATCGTGCGCGACAAGGCATTGCTGCGCGGCTTGATCCATGCGGCCAGCAGCGCCATCGCCCATGCATCGGAGCAGGCGGATCCGGCGGATGTAATTCTCGATGCGGCCGAGTCGGCGATTTTCAAGCTTTCTGAAAACCGCATTGGGCGCGGTTTTCTCGACATCAAGGAAATCGTCAAAGAGTCCTTCGGCTCGCTGGACGCGCTCTATGAACGTGGCCAGCGCATCACCGGGCTGGAAACCCATTTTGTCGATTTGGACAATATGACCAGCGGCCTGCAGCCCTCGGACCTGGTCATTGTGGCTGCCCGACCCTCCATGGGTAAAACCGCCTTCGCCATGAACATTGCCGAGAACGCGGCCGTCCAAGACAAAAAAGTCGTGGGCATGTTCTCGCTGGAGATGTCGCGCGAGGCGCTGCTGCTCCGGCTTCTGTGTTCGCACGCGCGGGTGGATTCGCACAAGATGCGAACCGGGTTTCTCGGCCGCGATGATTACAACAAATTGGTCGAGGCGCTGGGCGCATTGAGCGAAGCGCCCATCTACATTGACGACACACCCGGCATCTCCTTGCACGAAATGCGCGCCAAGGCACGACGCCTGCAGCAATCGCAGGGAAAGCTGGACTTGCTCATCGTGGATTATTTGCAATTGATGTCGGCATCGGCATCCGGCATGGGCAGCCGGCGATTTGAGAATCGCACGCAGGAGGTATCAGCGATTTCTCGCGGGCTGAAGGCGCTCGCCAAGGAATTGCGGGTTCCCGTGATCGCATTGTCGCAGCTCAGCCGCGCTCCCGAGAGCCGGGGAGGGGACCATCGTCCTCAACTCTCCGACCTGCGCGAATCAGGTTCGATCGAGCAGGATGCTGACGTCGTGGCGTTCATCTTTCGCGAGGAAGTTTACAAGCCTGACGATCCCGATCTTGACGGTCTGGCTGAGCTGATTATCGCCAAGCAACGCAACGGTCCCACCGGCAAGGTGGATCTGGCGTTCATCAAGCGCTCCACGCGCTTCGAGTCGAGGGCCAACGGGTAAGAACCTTAACGCAGAGGAATTTGGTAATCGGGTAATTTGGAAATTTGTAAGGCAGTGTCGCCCTAAATTATCAAATTACCGATTACCAAATTACAAAAATTCCTCTGCGTCTCTGCGTCCACTGCGTTGAGGTTTTGCCTTGGTTTTGCATCCACAGAATTGTGGAAAACCTTGTGGAAGAGAAAGCAGCGATAAAAACAGAGGTCTTGAATTCAGCTACTTACCCGGCTTGCCCCACCCCTGCAGCGCACTTAAGCCCGTTAATTGCAAGTCCTTAGCACGTCCATGCCGAAGCAGGTTCCAGGCAGTTAACTTTTTTGAAACCATCCTGTGTAAGCAGGGTTTTGCACATCCCCGAAAAATGCGCTCCTGTCAGCTTGCGAACAGTTTGGGGGTAAGAGACTAGTTAACTAGTACCTGTTTCACGATATCGATGTGGACCAGGACACGAGCTTCGGTGGGCTGAAGGGAATCGGCAACTGCCTTGGCGCGTCCGAAATCAACCTGGGCCAGTTTGGCCAGGGCGGTGGCAAATGGACGAAGAAGTGAGTCGGCAATGTAGCCGTTGTGGATCAACATCTCTCCGGATTCGAAAGACCGGCTGTAGGGAGTGAAACCGTCGAGCATCGCGGCAGCCGAGACCAGCTCGTTCAACTGACCGGTAACGCTCTCCACGATTTGAAAGCCGGAATTGGGGGCAACGTCGGCATAAACCTGCGCGACCTGGAGCAAAGCGCTGAGCTGGCTGGCATTTTCCGGACGGCTATTCAGCAATCCACGCGCTTCGTCGAGGATGTGCTGCGCCGCCTTGGGCTGGCGGTGCGAGGCAGCAGTGCTCGCAATTTGCGCTAAGACGGTCGCGTGCTCCTCCGGAGGGGTAAAACCCTGCATGAGATCGGTGGCCAGATCGAAATTGCCGTGGCTCGCGGCCTGGAAAGCCGCCTGACGGGTGATCTCGCGCAACATTTGAGTGCGCTGTAGAGGATCGGAAATGTCGTCCAGCACAATCTGGCGCGCGCGCAGGTAGTCGCCCAGATTGGCGGCTTTCCAGGCCACTTGTTGGTACATCCCTGAGCGAACTTCGGGCGAGGCCTGCGATGCAAGGGCCAGGCTGTCGTCCACCGAACCGCGT
>Ga0070741_10010719_pt1 | contig 17198 bp, 20 predicted proteins | sample Coa_R1_4_FD_66440 | JGI IMG/M metagenome (GOLD analysis project Ga0070741, IMG submission 66440) | Surface soil microbial communities from Centralia Pennsylvania, which are recovering from an underground coalmine fire - Coalmine... | ecosystem: Environmental > Terrestrial > Soil > Unclassified ...
GGTGACCGTCGAGCACTCTTCGCGCGTCCTCGATCAGGCGCTTCGTCTGACCGTCGTCGACGAGGGCCGTGCGCGGCTCCCAGTCGCGAACCTCCGGGGCGAGCGAGTCGAGCTCCCCCGTGAGCACGTACGGCGGGTTCGAGACGACGAGCGCGAATGGGCCCTCGAGCCCGTCGAGCAGGTCCGTTTCGACGAGCTCGACGTCGAGCCCGGTCGCGGCCGCGTTCTCGCCCGCGAGCGCAAGCGCCTCGGCCGACACATCCGTCGCGAGGACGTGCGCGTCGGGGCGCTCCTGCTTGAGCGCGAGCGCGATCGCACCCGTCCCCGTTCCAACGTCGACGACGCGCGGCGCCGCGATTCCGTCGAGCAGCGCGAGACAGCGCTCGACGACGATCTCCGTCTCGGGACGCGGGACGAGCGCGCGTGCGTCCGTCTTCAACGTCAATCGTCGGAAGTCCCAGTCACCGAGGACGTAGGCAAGCGGCTCGCGCGCGCCGCGACGCTGCACGAGCGCGCGCGCAGCCACGCGCTCGGCCTCCGTGAGGGGCCGATCGTGCTGCGTGTACAGCTCGATCCGCTGCAACCCGAGCGCGCGTGCGAGCAGCAGCTCGGCATCCACGCGCGGGCTCTCGACACCGCGCGCCGCGAGGTACTCCGTCGCGCCGCGCAGAACCTCTGCGAGCGTCAAGCCTCGAGGGCGCGGCGGCGCTCGTCGGCGGTCAGCGCGTCGGTGTACTCGTCGAGATCCCCCTGAAGCACCTGGTCGAGCCGGTGCGTCGTCAACTTGATCCGGTGATCGGTCACCCGGTTCTCGGGAAAGTTGTACGTGCGTATCTTCTCGGCGCGGGCGCCGGTCCCGACCTGCGCGCTCCGTGCGGCGGCCTGCTCGGCCGCCCGGCGCTCCCGCTCGGCCTCGAAGAGCCGCGCGCGCAGGACGCGCATGGCTTTTTCGCGGTTCTGCAGCTGCGAGCGCTCGTCCTGCATCGCAACGACGATCCCCGAAGGCAGATGCGTGATGCGGACCGCCGAGTCGGTCGTGTTCACCGACTGGCCCCCGGGACCCGACGAGCGGAACACGTCGATCTTCAGGTCGGTCTCGTCGATCTCAACGTCGACGTCCTCGGCCTCGGGCATCACTGCGACCGTCGCGGTCGAGGTGTGGATCCGGCCCGCCGACTCGGTCTCGGGCACGCGCTGAACGCGGTGCGTTCCGCCTTCGAACTTGAACACGGAGTACGCGCCGTCGCCTTTGATCGCGAAGACGCCTTCCTTCAACCCGCCGCCGTCAGTCGCGTTCACCTCGAGTTGCTCGAAGGCGAAGCCGCGGTGCTCGGCGTAGCGTTGCAGCATCCGCTGCAGCTCGGCCGCCCACAGCGCCGCCTCGTCGCCGCCGACTCCCTGCCGGATCTCGACGATCACGTCCTTCTCGTCCGCGGGATCGCGCTCGGTGAGCGCGAGCTTCAGCTCCTCTTCGAGCCGGGCAACGTCGCTCTCGTAGTCGCCTGTCATCTCGGCGAGCTCGGGATCGCTGCGTGCCGCGTCGAGGTCGGCCCTCGCCTGCCGCCACGCCTGCGCGAGAGCGTACGGGGCTTCGAGCTGCTTCAACCTGCGACCGACCGTTGCAGCCTCGCGATGGTCGTTGTACACCGCGGGGTCGGACATGCGGTCGCGCGTCTCAGTGTACGAACGCTCCAGCTCGGAGATCAGGTCGTCGAGCCCTGCCACTTACGCGAGCGAGGCGTCGAGCGCGACCTCGGGAATCCCCGCGAGCGCCTTCGAGACCGGGCAGTTCTCCTTCGCGTTGGTCGCCGCCTCGCGAAACGCATCGTCGCTCATCCCGGCGACCGTGCCGCGGACCGTGAGCGCGCCCTTGACGATCCCCTCGCCGGGCTGGAACGTGACAGTCGCCGAGGTCTCGAGCTTCTCCGGCGGATTGCCGCCCTGCGCAAGCCCGTGCGCGAGCGCCATCGCGAAGCACGCCGCCCACGCCGATGCGATCAGCTCCTCGGGGCTCGTCTTCCCGTTCGGCTCCTCTGCGCGGGAGGGCCACGACACGTCGAGTGGGCCGAACGCGCCGCTTCCCACCTCGCCGATCGTGCCGCTGCCGTTCATCAGGTCTCCCTGCCAGACGACGTCTGCTGTGCGTTCGGTTGCCACTACGCCATCACCTCCACTCGTCGGTCTGCCGGTTGCAATGCGCCTTCGCGCTCGAGCACTTCCCGCAGCGCGCGAATCGAGACTTCGAGCTGGTCGAGCGTTGGCTCACGCGTCGTCAGGCGCTGCAGCCAGAGCCCCGGCGCAAGCACGGTCATGAGCACGCGGTTCTCGGAGTGCTTTCCCGCAAAGCGGATCAGCTCGTACGCGATGCCGGCGATCACCGGCAGCAGCACGATGCGGCTGACGATCAGCCAGTACCAAGCCGGGCGACCGAGCAGCGCGTACACGAAGACACTGACGACCATCACCCAGAGCAGGAATGCGGTACCGCACCGCGGGTGGATGAGCGAGTAGCGCTGAGTCACCTCGGGCGTCAGCTCCTCCCCCGCTTCGTAGGCGTTGATCGCCTTGTGCTCGGCCGCGTGATACTGGAAGACGCGGCGAAGCGACGGGATGAAGCTGAGCACGGTCAGATAGAGGACGAACACGGTGACGCGGATGCCGCCCTCGGCGAGGACGAACCAGCCGCCGTTCCTGATCGGAAGGAGATCAGCGATCAGCGCGGGGCCGACCTTGAACACCATCACTGCGAACCCGATCGCGACGAGGAACGCGAACGCGAGCGCCCACTTGCCGAGCTCGTACGGCTCCTCGTCGCCTTCCTGCTCCTCCTGCGCGGCGTAGTTCGCGGACACGCCGAGCGCGCGGAAGCCGATCGAGAGGCTCTCGCCGAGCGCGACGACACCGCGCACGACCGGCAGCCGGAGCGCCCAGTGGCGAGCGGCGAGCGGATCGATCGCGTTCGCAACGTGCGCGATCTCGCCGTCGGGCTTGCGAACCGCAACCGCCCAGTTGCGCGGACCGCGCATCATGACGCCCTCGAGGACGGCCTGTCCTCCGATGGCCTGCGCCACGGTTACGACCTACGCGGACGCGCGCTGAGCGCGCTCGGCCTTCTCGAGGCGCCGCTGGAAGCGCTCGACGCGGCCGCCCGTGTCGACGAGCTTCTGCTTGCCGGTGTAGAACGGGTGGCAGGCCGAGCAGATCTCGACGTGCAGCTCGGGCTTCGTCGAGCGAGTCGTGAACGTGTTGCCGCAACCGCAGTGAACGGTTGTCAGCTGGTACTCGGGATGGATCTCGGCCTTCATCGCCGGGCCAGAATAGCAGCGGCCGTTTGGGCGGCGACGTTGCCGCCCGAGACGAGGAGCACCGGGTTTCTCGCGTCGATCTTGCCGGCGAGCCACGCAGCGGTCGCAGCCGCGCCGGCCGGCTCGCAGGCGAGCTTCGCGCGCTCGTACAACACGCGGAACGCGTGCTCGATCTCGTCCTCGGTGACGAGCACGTGCTCGAGATTGCGGCAGATCTCGAGCGGCAGCGCGCCCGCGAACGGTGCGTTCAGACCGTCGGCGACGCTCGTCGGCTGCACGTGCACGGGCTCGCCCGCGTCCAGCGCGCTGAGCAGAGCGGTGCTCGTCTCGGGCTCGACCGCGATCACGCGTGTGCGGTCGCCGATCGCGGTCTGTATGCCGCCGATCAGGCCGCCGCCACCCACAGGGACGACGACCGCGTCGGCGTCGGGTGCGTCCTCCTCGAGCTCGAGGCCGACCGTTCCTGCTCCCGCGAGCACGAGCGGGTCGTCGAACGGATGAACGAGCGTGCGGCCGGTCTTCTCGATCAGGACGTCGAGCCTCGCGAACGCGGCGCCGGGATCGCGCGCCTCGAGATCGACCGTTGCGCCGTAGCCGCGCGTCGCTTCGATCTTCTGCTCGGAAGCGCCCTGCCACATGACGACGAGCGCGTCGATCTGTTCGGCGGCGGCTGCGAACGCGACGGCCTGAGCGTGGTTGCCGGCGCTGATCGCGATCACCCCACGTGCTTTCTCTTCCGCGGACAGACTGCTGATCTTGTTCAGCGCGCCGCGAACCTTGAACGAGCCCGTGCGCTGAAACAGCTCGCATTTGAGGCGCGCGCCGATCGTGCGGCTCGAGAGGAGCGGCGTGCGTTGCAGGCGGTCGCCGATCGTCTCGCGAGCGTGGACGACGTCTTCTCGCGTCGGGCGGTGCATGGCAGGAACCGTAGTCACGCGCGGCGTTGGCGCTCGGCCTCGTACAGCAGGATCGCGGCGGCTGCGCTCGCGTTCAGCGAGTCGACGGTCTGGCCGCGCAGAGGGATCTCGACCTGCGCTTCGGCGAGCGCGCGGTAGTCGTCGGGCAGGCCGTCGTCCTCGGCGCCGATCAGGATCGCGGTCGGCCGCGTGTAGTCGACGTCGGTGTGGGCCGTGCGGGCGCCGAGCACCGCCGCGATCTTCTGCTGCGGGAGGCGCTCGACGTCCGCCCGTGACGCTTCGACGATCGACAACGTGAACACGGCGCCGGTCGATGCGCGGATCGCGTTCGGGTTCCAAGGGTCGCAGTTCCCGTCTGCGACGAGCAGCGCGTCGGCGCCTGCCGCGTCGGCGGTGCGCGCCATCGCACCGAGGTTTCCCGGCTTCTCGACGCCGACGGCGACGAGGATCAGCGTCGCGTCCCCGGGGATCTCGCGGTGCGGGATCTCGACGACGGCGAGCACGCCTTCCGGCTCTGCGCGGTAGCTCATCTTGCGGATGACGCGCTCGTCGACCTCCTCGCCAGTGTCCCAGTGGAGGAGCGCAGGCGCGAAGTACGTCGCGCGCATGACGAGCCCGGCCTCGCGCGCGCGCGCGACCTCGCGGGGCCCTTCGACGACGAACAATCCGCTGCGCGCCCGCTCGCGCGCCTTCCGCAGCCGGAGCACGTCCTTGACGCGCGGATTCTCGAGCGACGTGATCACGGGGACACGGCGAATCTAGACCCGTCCGGTGGCTGCCACCGTGACAAGTTTGTGCCGACAATGCACCGAAAGTCCATCAGGCACGGTCCCGTGACGAATGTCTGCGTACCGTCCGAAGCGTGTCGACCCCGATTCGCAATGATGGTCCCGGTCTTCATCACGTCGTCACGCGAGGCAACAACAAGAGAGACATCTTTCTTACCGATGCGGATCGGCTCTTCTTCTGCTTCACCGTAGATCGGCTTGCTCGTGCGCACGGGTGGAAGGTTCTGGCATACGTCCTCATGCGCAACCACTACCACCTGCTCCTGAGCGTCGGCGACGAAGGGTTGAGCCGCGGAATGTGCCGGCTCAATTCGGGGTATGCGCGGCATTACAACGGCTGGCATGGTCGAATCAACCATCTGTTCGGCAAGCGCTACTGGAGCCGGTATCTCGAGACGGAAAGCTCCGTGCAGTACGCAGCCCGGTACATCGTTCAGAACCCGCGGCGGGCCGGAATGCCGGGCCTGCTCGAGGGGCATCCGTGGTCGAGCTATGCCGCAACGATCGGGTACGAGTTTCCCGAGATTCCGCTCGCGTCGGACGAGTTACTTCCGTTCTTCGGCCGAACCCCAACGACCGCGATGGCCGAGTTCACCGCGTTCTGCGCGGAGGAGCCGAAGGCCGACGAGCTGGCGCAAGTCAAAGTGGCAGCCACCGTGACCTAAGGTGCGCCCCCGAGTCACGTAAGTGTGTACTCGGGACCGCTGCCGCCCTCCGGGGGCGTGAGGCGCCCGCCTTTGGCGGTGATTGCACCGCACTGCACGCAGTTCGACGGGGCGAGGCGCACTTCGACCAGGCCATCGTCGCCGTCGGCCTCCCCCACCTCGTACACCTGCGCCGGGCACATGTGCGCCCACAGCTCCGCCAGCTCGCGCGGCACCCTCGTCCGAACGCGCAGGTGATTCGGCTGGTCGTCGCGCGTGCGGTTGCCCGATGCAAAGACGCTCGACAGCTTGTCGAACGTCAGCTTCCCGTCCGGCGCCGGATACGACGATGCGCGAGACGTCCGCAGCAGCGACTGGTCCGCATCGAGCTCCGTCGCGCTGTCGCCCGGCGGGAACCGTCCCTTCGACGCCGTCATCGCACCAGCCAGCGCACCGCCGACGTAGAAGCCGCGCCCGAATGCCTGGCGCATGTTTCTCACCTCGCGGAGATCGCGCCAGATGAACGACGAGCGCAGGGCGTCGTCGTAGGTCGCGAGTGCCGTACGCGCAGATACGCCACGTTCGAGCGTGCGCCACGCGGCCTCGGCGGCAAGCCGCCCCGACTCGATCGCGTAGTGAATCCCCTTCAGCGCCGGCACGTTGACGAGACCGACGCCGTCGCCGCACAAGAGCAACCCCGGCGCGTGGAATCGCTTCGGCAGCGCGACGAAGCCGCCCTCGGGGATTGTCTTCGCGCCCCATTGCACGCGCTCGCCGCCCTCGAGGATGCGGCGCATGCGCGGATGCGTCTTCAGCTCCTGCAGCAGATCGTGAACCGAGAGCTCGGTGTCGCGGTAGTCGAGCCCGACGACCATCCCGATCGTGACGAGCTCATCGCCCATCGGATAGACGAACGAGCCGCCGAACTCGCGGTAGCGCTTGCCGGGGCGCAGCGGCCACCCCATCGTGTGCACGACGCGGTCGAGCGGCTTCGGGACCTTCCACACCTCCTTCACGCCGAGCGCCCACACCTGCGGGTGCTCGCCGCGCAGCCCGAACCGCTCGAGTGCAGCGCCCGTGAGATGACCCTGCGTGCCCTCCGCGAGAATCGTCACGCGCGCAGCGATGTCGGACCCCGGCTCGAAGTTCCCGAGCTCCTCCCCCGCCCGGCCGCGGCCGCGATCGCCCGTGCGCACGCCGACGACGCGGCCGCCGTCGACGAGCAGCGTCTCCGCGGTCGTCTCCGGCAGGAGCGTGACGCCGAGCTCCTCGGCCTCTTCCGCAAGAAACCGCCCGAGCTGCGACACCGACGCGATCAGGTTCCGGTGGTTGACCATCGTCGGCGGCGTCGGGATCCGCAGCGCATGGCGACGCGTCAGGAAGAGCACCGACTCCGCCCCGACCGGCCCGTAGAACGGCAACTCGTCGAGCGACCTGCGCCCACGGAAGAGACGCTGCAGGGCCCGCGGGTTCACGACGGCTCCCGACAGCAGATGCGAGCCCGGCGCCTTGCCCTTCTCGAGGAGCGCGACCGGAACGTCGCCGAGCCGCTCTCCGACCTCCGGCTGCTCCTCGATCAGCTGCCCGAGGCGAATCGCCGCAGCGAGCCCCGCAGGACCGGCGCCGACGATCAGGAACCCGACGTCGATCCGCTCGTCGACGGGATCCGACGGAGCGGAGACCGCCTCCGACGGCGACCACGGGGGCGGATAGTCCGACGGCCGAATGCTCACGAGCGGCGCGCGCGAACGAGCTCGGTCAGCTTCGGCACGATCTCGTGCAGGTCACCGACGACGCCCAGATCCGCGAACTCGAAGATGGGCGCGTTCGGGTCCTTGTTGATCGCGACGATCACGTTCGAGCCCTGCATGCCGACCTTGTGCTGGATCGCGCCGGAGATGCCGAGCGCGACGTAGAGCTTTGGCGCAACCGTCTTTCCCGTCTGCCCGACCTGCGCCGAGTACGGGTACCAGCCCGCGTCGACGACCGCGCGTGTCGCAGCGACCGCGCCGCCGAGCGCCTTCGCGAGCTCCTCGGCGAGCGAGAAGTTCTCCGGCTGCCCGAGCCCGCGACCGCCGGCGACGATCACGTCTGCCTCTTCGATCGACGGCCCCTGCTGCTCTGCGTGCGCCTGCTCGACCATCGTCGCGAGAGACGAGAACGACTCCAACTCGACCGCCGCATCGCGCACGTCGCTCGGCCCGCCGAGCTCACCGGCGTCGAGCGCGCCGGCCCGGAAGATGCCGATGCGCACGTCGCTCGTCCAGCCGACGTCGACGACGACGGTGTCCTGCAGTGCGGGCGCGCGGCCGTTCTCCCCGTCGAAGTCGACGAGCCCCCAGTTGAGGCCCGCCTCGAGGCGCGCCGCGAGACCCGCGGCCACGTCGGCGGCGAGCACCGACTGCGCGAACAACACCGTGTCGTAGCCCTCGTCGCGAACGAGCTTCGCGAGCACGTCGACCCGCGGCTGCGGCAGCGGCGCCGCAAGGCTGTCGTCGTCTATGACCCATACCGTCGTCCCGAGCCCGTTGGCAAGCGCGCGCACCCCTGAGCCGACGAGCGCACCGTGCGCGTCGGGCACCTTCGCAAGCACGCCGAGCGCCCCCTTCTGTACGGCGCCCTCGTGATGCTCGAGGAAGACGAGCGTCTTCGCCATCAGATGAGCCGCTTCTCGGCGAGGAACTCGACGATCTTCTCGGCTGCGCTGCCGTCGTCCTCGACCTTCCGAGCCTCGCCGCGCGGCGGCGGCGGGCTCGTCGCGACCACGGTCGTCCCCACAGGGCCGGCACCGCCGACGTCAGCCGCCGAGAACGTCTCCTGCGGCTTCTTCTTCGCGCCCATGATCCCCTTGAGCGACGGGTAGCGCGGCGAGTTGATCGCATCGGACACCGCGACCACAGCAGGCAACTCGGAGCGGATCGTGTCGTAGCCGAACTCCGTCTGGCGCTTCCCCGTGAGCGAGCTGCCTTCGACGGTGAGCTCGCTGACCTGCGAGATCACGGGACGGCGCAGCCGCTCCGCGACCGCCGCCCAGAGACATGCGCCTCCACCGTCGGCGGACTGCTGGCCGAACAGCACGAGGTCGGCACCTTCCCGCTCGAGCGCCCCGGCGAGCGCCTTCGACGTGCCGAGCAGGTCGGAGCCCTCGAGCGCGGAGTCGGTCACCAGCACCGCGCGGTCGGCGCCCATCGCAAGGGCCTTGCGCAGCGCGTCGAGCGCGCGCGCCGGCCCCATCGAAACGACGACCACCTCGCCGTCTCCGGCCGACTCCTTGAGCTTCAGCGCCTCCTCGACGGCGTACGTGTCGAAGTCCGAGATCGCGAGCTCGCCGGACCGATCGAGGCGATTCGTCGTGGGATCGAGACGGCGGCCGGCGGCCGCGTCCGGGACCGCCTTCACGCAGACAGCGATCTTCATGCGCGCGTGATGCTAGCTGGCGATCGTCAGCGCGCCCTGCAGGAACTCGACGATCGCGCCGGTCGGCGCGCCCGGGCCGAACACCTCGGCAACTCCGCGCCGCTTGAGCTCGGCGGCGTCGTCGGTGGGAATCGTGCCGCCGACGACGACGAGCACGTCGTCCGCGCCCTGGCCGCGCAGGAGCTCGACGATGCGCGGCACGAGCGTCATGTGCGCGCCGGAGAGGATCGAGATCCCGACCGCGTCCGCGTCTTCCTGGATCACCGTCTCGACGATCTGCTCGGGCGTCTGGTGGAGACCGGTGTAGATGACCTCCATGCCCGCATCACGCAGCGCGCGCGCGATGATCTTCGCACCGCGATCGTGACCGTCGAGTCCCGGCTTTGCGACGACGACCCTGATCTTCCCTGCCACGGTCGGTCAGTATAGGAACGGTGAAGCCGAGTTGAAGCTGACGGTCGTCGGATGCTCCCCCGCGTGGCCGAACCCGGGGAGCGCCCACTCCGGCTACCTCCTCGAGCGCGACGGGCACCGGCTGCTCCTCGATTGCGGCCCCGGCGTGCTCGCGCGGCTGCGGAAGGCCGAAGGCTGGCCGCGGATCGACGCGATCGCGATCTCGCACTTCCATCTCGATCACTACGGAGACCTCGTGCCGTGGCTGTGGGGGCACCTGCACGTCGTCGCGAACGGGGACGCGCCCGAGCTTTGGCTGCCGCCCGGCGGCCGGGCGACGCTCGAAGCGCAGGTCCGCCAGTTCGGCGATGTCTTCCCGCTGCGCGAGTACGCAGACGGCGTGCCGTTCACGACCGGCGGCTTCACCGTCACGCCGCGCGCGGTTCGCCACTACACCGAGCCGACGTTCGGTTTGCGCGTCGAGGCCGCGGGGCGCACGGTCGCCTACTCCGCCGACACCGGCCCGGCGCCGAGCCTCGTGGAGCTCGCGCGCGATGCCGACGTCTTCCTCTGCGAGGCGACGCTCGGATCACCCGAGGGCGAGCTCCGCGGGCATCTGCAGGCATCGGAGGCGGCCGCGGCGGCGCTCACCGCCGAGGTGAAGCGGCTCGTCCTGGTGCACCGCGGCGTCGAGCTGCCGACGCCCGGCGGGCTCGAGGTTGCGCGCGACGGGCTCGAGATCGCCGTTTAGAAAACCGGCGTCTCCCGCCAGGTGCCCCACACCTCGCGGAAGGCATCGCACATCTCGCCCATCGTCACGCGAGCACGCGACGCGTCGACGATCGCCGGCATCAGGTTGCGGCGATCGTGCGCGGCGTCCTCCCTCAGCCGGGCGAGCGCTGCCTCGGCCGCCGCAGAGTCGCGCCGAGCGCGCAGGCCCTGCACGCGCTCGATCTGCTGGCGCTCGAGCGCCGGGTCGATCTTCAAGATCTCGAGCTCAGGTTCAGCTTCACGCTCGTAGCGGTTGACGCCAACGACCACACGTTCGCCCGCCTCGACCTCGGACTGGTACTGGAAGGACGCCTCGGCGATCTCCTTTTGGAAGAAGTTCTCGCGGATCGCCGCAACGACGCCGCCCAGCCGCTCGATCTGCTCGAAGTACTCGAGCGCCTGTCTTTCGAGCTCGTTCGTGAGCGCTTCGACGTGATAGCTGCCGCCGAGCGGGTCGATCGCCGAGACGACGCCGGTCTCGTGCGCAATCACCTGCTGCGTGCGGAGCGCGATGCGCACCGCGTCCTCGGTCGGGAGCGCGAGCGCCTCGTCGAAGCTGTTTGTGTGCAGCGACTGAGTGCCACCGAGCACCGCGGCGAGCGCCTCGATCGCCGTGCGGACGATGTTCACCTCCGGCTGCTGCGCGGTCAGCGAGACCCCGGCCGTCTGCGTGTGGAAGCGCATCAGCCACGAGCGCGGGTTCTTCGCGCCGTAGCGCTCGCGCATCGTGCGCGCCCAGATGCGGCGCGCGGCGCGGTACTTCGCGATCTCCTCGAAAAAATCGAGATGCGCGTTGAAGAAGAACGACAGGCGCGGCGCGAAGTCGTCGACGTCGAGCCCACGCTCGATCGCCCACTCGACGTACGTAAACCCGTCGGCAAGAGTGAACGCGAGCTCCTGCGCCGCGGTCGAGCCGGCCTCGCGGATGTGGTAGCCGCTGATCGAGATCGGATGCCAGAGCGGCATCTCGGCCGCACAGAACTCGACCATGTCGGTGACGAGCCGCATCGACGGCTCGGGCGGGAAGATGTACTCCTTCTGCGCGATGTACTCCTTGAGAATGTCCGTCTGGATCGTCCCGCGGAGCGCCGCGCGCGGCACGCCCTGCTCCTCGCCAACGCATGCATAGAACGCGAGCAGGATCGCCGCCGGCGAGTTGATCGTCATCGACGTCGACACCTCGCCGAGCGGGATGCCGGCGAAGAGCGTCTCCATGTCCTCGAGCGAGTCGATCGCGACGCCCTCGCGGCCGACCTCTCCGAGCGAGCGCGGATGATCGGAGTCGTAGCCCATGAGGGTCGGCATGTCGAACGCCGTCGAGAGCCCGGTCTGGCCGTGCTCGAGCAGGTAGCGGAACCGCTCGTTCGTCTCCTCGGCGGTCCCGAACCCCGCGAACTGCCGCATCGTCCAGAGCCGGCCCCGATACATCGACGGGTACACGCCGCGCGTGAACGGATACGTCCCCGGATACGCCAGGTCGCGCTCGTAGTCGATGCCGACCGTGTCGGGAGTCGAGAGCGGCTCGACCTCGACGCCGGAGATCGTGGTGAAGAGCTCGCCTTCGCGCTCCGGAGAAGCTTTGTAGTGCTCGCTGCGCCACGCGTCGGTCGCTGTGGTCTTGCGCACGATCGCCATCGGTCGAATCTTGCCTAACCGCGGTCGCCGCCCGGACGCCAGAGCGGCTCGCCGGCCGCAGCGTTCGCCTCGCGAGCGAGCACGAACAGGAGATCCGAGAGCCGGTTCAGGTACACCGGCGCGAGTGGGTTGATCGCGCGCTCGCGCGCGCTCGCGAGCACGGTTCGCTCGGCGCGCCGGCAGACTGCGCGCGCGACGTGGAGCCGTGCTGCCGCCTCGGTCCCTCCCGGCAGCACGAAGCTCTTCAGCTCGGAAAGCTGTGCGTTCGCCTCGTCGCAGTCCGCCTCGAGCCGGTCGATCGCCGCCTGGTCGATCCGCAGCTTCCCGTCACGCTCCTCGTAGGGGACCGACAGATCGGCGCCGAGATCGAAGAGCTCGTTCTGCACGCGCTGGAGCAGCGGCACGTCCGCGGCGACCGCTGCCCAGCCGACGAGCGAGTTGAGCTCGTCGACGGCGCCGTAGGCCTCGACGAGCGGATCGAGCTTCGACACGCGCGCGCCGCTGCCGAGCGACGTCTCGCCCCGGTCGCCTCCACGCGTGTAGATGCGCGTCAGGCGGACGGGCTCGTCACGGCGCCGTGGCACCGACGCTCCTCGAACCGAGGATCAAGCGTGCGATCACGAGTCGCTGGATCTCACTCGTCCCCTCGTAGATCTCCGTGATCTTCGCGTCGCGGTAGTACCGCTCGACCGGGAACTCGCGCGTGTAGCCGTAGCCGCCGAGCACCTGAATCGCCTCCGCCGTCTGCCGGCGCGCCATCTCGGACGCGAACAGCTTCGCCTTCGCCCCCGCTTCCGTGTGCGGCAGGCCCTGGTCTTTCAGCCATGCCGCGCGCAGCACGAGGAGCCGGGCCGCGTCGATCTCCATCGACATGTTCGCGAGCTTGTGCTGGATCGCCTGGAATTCGGCAATCCGCCGGCCGAAGGCCTCGCGCTCCTGTGCGTAGCGCAGCGCAACGTCGTACCCCGCCTGCGCGATGCCCACCGCCTGCGCCGCGATGCCGATCCGGCCGCCGTCGAGGGTCGACATCGCGATGCGGAAGCCGTGATCTTGCTCGCCGAGCAGCCGGTCGACGGCGACGACAGTGTCGACCGCGATGTCGTTCGTGACGGACGAGTTGAGCCCGAGCTTCTCCTCGGTGCGCGTGATCTCCGCCTGATCGCCGTCGAGCAGGAACGCCGATACACCCCGCGCGGAGCGCGTGCTCGGATCGGTGCGCGCGAAGAAGAGGATCGTGCCCCCGAACGCTGCGTTCGTGATCCACTGCTTCGCCCCGCGCACGTGCCAGCCGTCCCCCGTCGGCTCCGCCGACGCGAGCATCGCCCCCGCGTCGGACCCGGAGCCCGGCTCCGTCAGCGCGAAGCAGCCGATCTGCTCGCCGGCTGCGAGCGCGGGCACAAACGCATCGATCTGTGCGGCCGTGCCGAACGCGAGGATCGGCAGCGTGCACGCCGAGGTGTGCACCGCGACGGTGACGCCGACGCCCGCGTCTGCCCGCGAGAGCTCCTCGAGCACGAGGATGTAGGAGACGAAGTCCGCGCCGGCTCCGCCGTGCGCCTCCGGCACGCAGACGCCGAGCAGCCCGAGCTCGGCGAGCCGCGTGAGCAGCTCGCGAGGAAACCCGTGCGCGCGGTCCCAGTCGGCGGCATTCGGCTCGATCTCGGCCGTGGCGAAGTCGCGTGCGACCGCCTGGATCTCCCGCTGTTCCGGCGTCAGCTCGAAGTCCACGAGCGGGACACTACCCCGGGTCCGGCGGGTGCTACTTCGGCTCGGGCTCGAGCTTGTAGCCGACGCCGAAGCGCGTCTGGATGAACGAGTGCCGCGACGCCGTGCGGTCGATCTTCTGCCGCAGGCGGCGCACGAACACGTCGACCGTGCGATCGCGGTGCGTCTCGCGCCGCCCCCACACCTTTTGCAGCAGCTCGTCCCGCGTGACGACGCGTCCACGGTCGAGCGCGAGCGTGTAGAGAACCTTGAACTCGGTCGGCGTCAGGTGGGCACTGCGTCCGTCGACGTACGCCTGCACCTCGCGCGGATCGATGCGCAGCTCCTCGATCTCGATCGGGTCGCCCCGCCGCTCCTCTGCGGGCCGAACTCCACGCCGTGCGGCAGCAGCGACTCGCGCGACGAGCTCGCGCATCGAAAACGGCTTCACGAGGTAGTCGTCCGCGCCGATCTCGAGCGCGTGCACGCGGTCGTGCTCGGTGCCGCGTGCAGAGACGACGACGATCGGCGTGCCGATCCCTTCCGCGCGCGCTGTCTCGATCAGCTTCCAGCCGTCGAGCTCCGGCAGCATCAAGTCGAGAACGCACACGTCGGGGTTCTCGAAGCGAAGCCGCGCGAGCCCGAGCTCGCCACGGCCGACGACGACCGGGTCGAAGCCGCCGGCGGCGAGATGCCGTGCCATGCCGTCGGCGATCACGTTGTCGTCCTCGACGATGAGCACCCTGGCCACGTCCCTACGATAGACCGGTGGTGCGTTTTGCCCTGGTGGACGACAGGTGACGATCTGGTGAACGAGAGCCCGAGCTTCGACGAGCTGCGCAGCGGGTTCACCGCCGCCGTCTCGCACGAGCTGCGGACGCCGCTGGCGCGCATCCTCGCGCTGCTCGACTCGGCGGACCTCCCCGACGCCGACGTGCGCGCGCTGATCGACCAGGCGCGTGCCGAGGTGGAGGACGCAGGTGCGCTGATCGACGACATCCTGTTCCTCTCCGAGCTCGAGAGCGGCAAGGAGGTGGTCTCCCTCGGCGAGACCGCCGCCGTGCCCGTTCTCGAAGAGGTGGTACGGAGCGCGGAAGACTCGGCTGCCCGCGCAGGGGTCGCTCTTCGCGTCGAGGGCGACAGCTCGGTCGACGTACCGCTCCGACCGCGGATGCTTCGCATCGTGGCCGAGAACCTGGTCGAGAACGCGATCCGTTACGCGGGGCACCTCTCGACCTTCACGTTTGTCGTCGAGCCCGGCTCGATCACCGCGCGCGACGACGGCGCGGGCGTCGCCGAAGGTGACTTGCCGCGGCTCTTCGAGCGCTTCTACCGTGCCGATGCGGCGCGCTCGAGCCGCGGCTCGGGTCTAGGCCTCGCCATCGTCAAGCACATCGTCGGCGCGACCGGCGGAACCGCCGAGGCCCGCTCCGGCACGGGAGCGGGCCTCGAGATTCGGCTCCTCTTCCCCCCTCGCGCCTGACTTACGACTGAACTTCTTTCAGCGTCTTCTCGGCGGCGACGAGCACCGTCTTGACAGTCGACAGCTTCGCAAAGGTGAGCTTGGCCGCGAACTGCGGCTGCTGCCCCTGCGTGAGCGCCCAGAAGATCATCTTCCGGAGCTCGGCCGCGTGCGTCGACTTTTTGTGCACGATCACGTACGTGTAGGTGCTGATCGGGTACGCGAGCGACGCCGACTTCGGCGGATTCACGATGTGCAGCTCGTTGTTCGCCGGCACCTTCGGGAACGCGAGCGCCGCTGCCTCGATGCGCCGGAGGCTCGGGAAGAGGAACTTGCCGGCCGCGTTGCGTACCGCCGCGAAGTGGACGTGATTCTTGATCGCGTACGCGATGTCCACGTAGCCGATCGCGCCCGACGTGCGCGAGATCAGGCCCGCGACACCGCTCGAGCCCTTTGCGCCCTCGCCCGCCGGAAACGCCGGCTGGGTCGAGGTGCCGATCTTCGTCTGCCACGTGCCGTTCACCGCCGACAGGTAGTCGGTGAACGCGTACGACGTGCCCGACCCGTCCGAGCGGAAGACCGGCGTGATCTTCAGGTTCGGCAAGCTCGCGCCCTTGTTCAGCGCGGCAATCGCGGGGTCGTTCCAGCTCGTGATCTGGCCGAGGAAGATCTTCGACAGCGTGCGACCGTCGAGATTCAGGTGCGAGGGCGCGCCGGGGACGTTGTAGGCAACCGCAACAGCCGAGAGCGCCCACGGGATCTGGAGGCAGTCGGGGCACGCCTGCTGCTGCGCCTGGTTGAGCGGCGCATCGGACGCGCCGAAATCCACCTGGTTCGAGGTGATCGCCTGGATGCCGGCGCCCGAGCCCACACCGCTGTACTGGATGGTGTAGCCGTACGCCTCGCCGAGGGCGGGCGTCCAGGCGGCGACGAGCGGCTGCACAAACGTGCTGCCCGCTCCGACGATCGTCGTACCGTTTGTTTTCGCCGTCGCCGACGCTGCGGCAACGAGGACGGCCGCACCGGCCGCCAACAGGATCTTGAGTCGCTTTTTCATGGCCCAAGCCTCGCTCCGCGCGCGCGTCGCGTGGGCCGCGGACTGGTGACGACGGTGTGACGAGGTGGTTACCGCTGCAGGCCGAGCCTGCGGCGCGAGCGCTCGAGGAGCAGCCGCGCGGTGAGGCTCGTCACCAGGACGAAGACGATCAGCACGAACGCAGCCGCCCACGCTTGCTGGTGCTGCGTCGGGTCGGCCGACTCGGAGTACTGGAAGATCGTGAGCGGGATCGACTGCACCGAGTGCGCTGGATTCCAGTCGACGAGCTGCCCCGCGATCGCGCACGTGAAGAGCAGCGGCGCGGTCTCGCCGGCGGCTCGCGCGACCGCTAGCGTCGTTCCGGTCAGGATGCCCCCGAAAGACGTCGGCAGCACGACGCGCAGCACGGTCTGCCATTTGGACACGCCGAGGGCGTAGCTCGCCTCGCGCAAGTGGTTCGGCACCAGCGCGAGCACTTCCATCGTCGAGCGCGCAACGAGGGGCAGCATGATGATCGAGAGCGCGAAGCCGCCCGCGATCGCGCTCTGGTGGTGGCCGATCCCGAGTAGCGGCAGCTTCACCTTCACGCAGAGCGTGAACACGAAGATGCCGATCACTATCGACGGGAACCCGTTCAGGACGCCGAGCCACAGCCGGATCTGGCCTCCGACGCGCGGCGAGGCGAACTCACTGACGAAGATCGCGGTCAACACGCCGAACGGCAGCGCGAAGACCGTCGCGACCGCGACGAGCAGGAGCGTGCCGACGATCGCCGGCGCGATGCCGCCGCCGGTCTCGCCGAACAGCGGCGGTCCCTTCGTGAAGAAGTCGAAGTCGATCGCGCCGATCCCGCGGCTGCCAACCGACCAGACGAGGATCGCGAGCACGCCGACAGCAGCCGCGGCCGCGAGGACCGCACTCCCTTCCGCGACCTTGTTCACGAGCAGCCGACGGCGGCCGCGGCCGGTCGCGCGCAGGCTGATCACACTGGGCTCCTGCATCACTCGCCGCCCATCGTCTGCACCCCGAACCACTTCACGATCCGCTGGGCCGCCAGATTCGACAGGAACGTGATCACGAGCAGGATCAGGGCGAGGTAGATCAGCGCCGAGACCTGGATGTCGCT
>Ga0070741_10010720_pt1 | contig 17196 bp, 14 predicted proteins | sample Coa_R1_4_FD_66440 | JGI IMG/M metagenome (GOLD analysis project Ga0070741, IMG submission 66440) | Surface soil microbial communities from Centralia Pennsylvania, which are recovering from an underground coalmine fire - Coalmine... | ecosystem: Environmental > Terrestrial > Soil > Unclassified ...
GCGTTGACCAGCACGTAGCGGCGGTCGCGCGCGTCCTTGACGGTGATCTGCGTCGGAATGTGGTCGATGATCTCGCGCAGGAAGGCGTGGTTGCGATCGCGCTCCTGCTCGAGCTTGCGGCGATCTGTGATGTCCTCGATGGTTGCGACCCAGCCGCCTTTGGCAAGCGGCTTGTTGACGACCAGGTGAGAGCGCCCGTCGCCCGTCTCCATGATCGTAGAGTTGATCTTGCCCTGCGAGACGTTGCGCATGATCGGATCGCAGAAGGCGCGGACGTCGCCGTCGAACGAGCCGGTGTCCTTGCGATGCTGAATCAGGTCGTAATAGTGCAGGCCCGGCTTCACCACGTCGGTGGACAGATTGTACATGTCGATGTAGCGCTGGTTGAAGGTGACGATCCGGGCCGAAGCGTCGTACAGCACCAGTCCCTGCGTCATGTTGTTGAGCGCGGTGTCCAGCCGGTCCTTCTCCGCGGCCAGCCGCTGCTGCACGTCGCGGTTCTGCCGCATGATCGTCCTGACGATGAGGAACAGGATGATGGCGACCACCGTAGCCGACAGCGTCGCCGCCGATACCATGAACCGAGTTTGCGCGCGCCAGTCGGCGAGCGCGGCCTCCACCGTGTTGGTGGCAACCACCACGAACGGAAAGTGAGTCAGCGGCGCGGCCGAGCCGAGCCGGTCCTGACCGTCGACCGGGCTCTTCACCCGCATCGTCTGCAGACCGCCCTGGCTGGCGACCCGCTTGATCAGCGGCGCCGACTTGAATTTCTTTCCGATCAACTCGTCGATATGCGGGTAGCGCGCCAGCATGGTGCCGTCGGCGTGGAACAGGGCGATCGCGGCGCTTCGACCCAGCGCGACGGAGGCGAAGAATTTCTCGTAGCTGCCCGGATCGATCCGGCGCGACATCACGCCGAGAAACGTGCCGTCCGCCGCCGTCAACCGGTGGGCTATCACGGTGGTCCAGCCGCCGGTGATGAAGCTGCGCAGCGGCTCGGCCAGCACGGCATCGGACTGCGGATCGTTCTTGAAGGTCTGGAAGTAGGTGCGTTGCGAGACGTTGATGTCGGGCAGCGGCCAGAGGCCGGACGAGTTGATCAGTTGGCCGTCGGCGTCGAAGATGGTGACCTCGCCGACATAGGACAGCACGGCGACCTTCGACCTCAGCATCTCATGCGCGTCGAAGGTCGACATCTTCCGGCGAAAGGCGTCCGCGGTCTCGATTTTCGAGACCTGCATCTCCCGGATCACGTCGGCGGCGATGACTTCGGTGTCGTCGAACTGCTGGTCGAAATGGCGGGTCAGGAGCCGCACGGTGTTTTCCAGCTCGCGCTCGCCGTTGGCGATGGCGCGCTCGCGGAATTCGCCGACCATCATGGTGGTGCCGGCGAAGATCGCCGCAACCAGGAAGCAACCGCAGAGGATCAGCCAGACGATCGGGTCGCGCCACCGCGCGATCGTCGGCTGGCGGGCGAACATCCTGTCCCGAATGCTGGAGATCAAGCCGTGCATTCCCCCACTCCCAAGAGGCGAATGCATACAATGCAGAAAGGAGATAACGTGTTAGGAAATCAGGTTACTTTCGATTTAATCGATACTTGCCCGGGAATGTGCGCGCGGGTCGCGCAAACTATGGTTCACGACGAGCGAATGGCGCCACGCGTGGTTAACGCTTGCCTAACTTCAGCGCGCGTCAGCGGCGATAACGGTCGCCACGCGCGTAAGTCGAACGGTTCTCCTGGACCGGCCGGCTCATCATGCTGACGCGCGCTTCGCTCGCGGCCGGCGTCGTCATCTTCAGTTCCTCGAGGAAAATCGGCCGCGAGAAATAGTAGCCCTGCGCGTAGCGGATCCGGGTCGCCGCCTGCAGGTAGACGAGCTCTTCGTAGGACTCCAGTCCCTCCGCGATCACGGTCATGCCGAGCGCTTCGCTCAAGGATTCGATCGCGCGCAGGATGCCCTGGCTGCGCGGCCGCTTATGGATGTCGGTGATGAAGGAGCGGTCGATCTTGATCTCGTCGGCGGTGATGTCGGCGAGCGCCGACAGCGACGAATAACCGGTGCCGAAATCGTCGATGGAGATGCCGACCCCGAGCTCGCGGAAGATCGGCAGGATTTCATCCTGGAAGTGGGTCTTGGCGACGAAGGCGTCCTCCGTGACCTCGATCATGAAGCGCTTGGGAAAGCCGGTCGCCTCGAGCGCGTCGGCAAAGGAGCGCATGAACTTGACGTTTCCCGCCTGTTTGGCGGCGACATTGATGCTGATGGTCGCGGTGGGGCCGAAGGTTTCGTTGATCGAGTCGATCGACTTCACGATCTCGGCCAGTACCAGATGGGTGAGCTCGTCGATCAGCCCAAGCTCGACCGCGAGATTGATGAAGGTGCCGGGCGCCTGGATCACGCCCTCATGGTCGCGCAGCCGCACCAGCGCCTCGATGCCGTTGATCTCCTGGGTGCGGATGTCGACCTTGGCCTGGAAGGCGCAGCAGAACCGCTTCTCGAGGATGGCGAGCCGCAGCGACTGCTCCACCTTCATGCGGGCGGAAGCTTCATGCTCCATGCTGATGTCGAAGAAGGCGGCCTTGCCCTTGCCGTCGTTCTTGACGCGGTACATCGCAAGGTCGGCGTTCTGGCACAGCGTGTCGTAGCTCTCGCCATGGTCTGGATAGAGGCTGACCCCGACCGAGGTCGAGGCGAAGATTTCGGAACCGTCGATGAAGAACGGCGCGCTCAGCCGCCGCAGCGCCGACTCGATGAACTCGGTCACCTCGGCCAGGCTCTGGACCGGCGCGAGCAGCAGCAGGAACTCGTCGCCGGAAATGCGCGACAGCATGTCGGTGTCGCGCAGCTCGCGCCCGAGACGCTTGGCCAACTCGCTCAACAGCTGGTCGCCGATGCCGTGGCCGTAGTAATCGTTGATGTGCTTGAAATTGTCGATGTCGAGGAAGGCGAGCGCGAACTTGTCCCGGCCCTGCTGCGTCAGCTTGCCGGCGCGGTGCTCGATCACCCGGCGCGCCGGCAGGCCGGTCAGCTCGTCATAGAAAGCGTAGCGGAACAGCTGGTCCTCGAATGCCCTCTGCTCGCTGATATCGGCCGACGACGACAGCAAGAGGTCGCGGCCGCGGATGCGGACCGGACGGTGGCTCGTCAGCAGCACCTGCCGCTTCTCGCCGTCGCCGACGCATTCCTCCGTGACCGATTCGTGCCCCGCTTGCAGCAGTTCGGCGACGCTTTCGCTGCGTTGGTCGAGCAGCACCGAGCCGGCCGGCGCCGCTCCATCCATCCCGAGCTGCCTCGCGGCTGCGTCGTTCACCAGCAACAGGCGGCCGTGCTCGTCCTGCACGGTGACGCCGGCCGGCAGGTGTTTCAGCACGTCCTTGAAAAAGCTCAGTTCGGCGTCGCGCGCGCGGTTTTCGTCGACTTCGCTCACGTCCATCCGCGGCTCATGGTGGGCACGTCCCTGCATGGCGGCGGATTGTGAGGGGTTCCCTCTTCATTTTAGTTAAACGCTTCACGTAAACCGGGTTGGTGCCGCGCATGTGAGGCTTGCCGTCGCATCACGCCGCGTGACGTCATTAACAGACTATCAACGCTAGTGTCCCGATTCCGAAGTTCGCATCATTTCGCGGTGGGTACTCTCGCGAACTTCGGAATCGAAGGACACTAGCAACTTATTGATCTAGTGTGGCTTTGGTTCAGAAGTCCGCATGACGAACTTGCGGCACAAATGATGCGGGCTTCTGAACCGCCACACTGGCATGGACGAAGCTCAGCTCTTCGGAATCCGGCACTGCATGGTGCAATGAACGCCGGTCTTCAGGTAAGCGATCTCGGTCTTGCCGTCGAACGCCGTCAGTGCCGATTTCAGGAGCCGCGTGCCGAAGCCGGCCGCGCCGACATTTTCGACGGGCGGCCCCTCGGTCTCGTCCCAGGTGATGGTGAGGCGATCCTCGGCACGCGTCCATGACACCTGCAACAGGCCGCGCGGCGAGGAAAATGCGCCATATTTGCCGGCGTTGGTCGCAAGTTCGTGGAAGATCAGCGCGAGGCTGACCGCGAGCTTGGCCGGCAGGAACAGCGGCTCGCCGTTCAGGTTGAAGCGGACATGGCCGTAGGGGCCGAGCTCGGAGCGCAGCAGGTCGCCGATCTCGCAGCCGGAGCCGTCCGCCCGCGCGACCAGGTCGTCGGTGGCCGACAGCGCCCGCAGCCGGTGATCGATCACCGACCAGACCTGCGGCTGATTGTGCAGCACCTGATGCAGCACGGCATGGATGGTCGACAGCTTGTTCTTCAGCCGGTGCTGCAACTCGGCAACCATCAGCTTGCGGTAGTCCTCTTCCTGGATCAGCCGCCCCGATACCTCGCGCTGCTGAGCGACCATGCCGCGATAATGCACGACGCCCCAGATCGTGAGCGCGGCCACCAGCCAGAAGATCACGAGCAGGATCAGACGTGCGGCATCAGGCGTGGCGGAACTGAAATTGACGACGACGCCGAGCGCGCCGCCCGCCAGTGCCGTGAAAACGCCGAACCGGAGGCCGCAGACGGCGGTCGCAAAGAACACGGCCGGGAAATACGGCGTAAAGAAAACATCAGGGCGGATTTGCGCCAGCCCCCAGCGCACGCCGGTCGAGAGCAAGAGGCAAAGGGCGGAGAATCCGATGCAAAAAGCGGCTGACGGCTGGGAGATCCCCCGCCAGCCGCGCCGGAATTCGTCGATCAGTTTCTTCATGTCCTGAATTGAGCCCGAGCCGCGCCCCAAAAAAATGGCCGCCCCTGCGAAAATAGGCGCTTGAACGCCCGAAGCCTAGCTCTCCCTGACTTGAGCCGGCAGGCAATATCAGTTCCAATGACCTCAGTTTGGGATGGCTCGGTTGCTGCCCGCGCGTATCGGGGAAGGACAACAAGATGGGAAAGCTTGACGGAAAGGTCGCTGTTATCACCGGCGCTACCAGCGGCATCGGGCTACGTACCGCAGAGATTTTCGTCGCGGAGGGCGCCGAAATCGTCATCGCCGGCCGCCGCGTGCCGGAGGGCGAGGCGCTGGCGAAGAAGCTCGGCGCCAATTGCCTCTTCCGGCAGACCGATGTCACCGAGGAAGCGCAAATGCAGGCGTTGATTCGGCTTGCGGTAGAGAAGTTCGGAAAGATCGATTGCCTGTTCAACAATGCCGGCGGCCCGGCGCAGACCGGCGGCATCGAAGGGCTCGACGTCGCCCGCTTCGACGCTGCGATGGCGACCCTGGTGCGCAGCGTGATGCTCGGCATGAAGCATGCTGCGCCTCATATGCGCAAACAGGGCAGCGGCAGCATCATCAACAACGGCTCGATCGCCGGGCGGCTCGCCGGCTTCTCCTCCTCGGTGGTCTATGGCGCGGCCAAGGCCGCGGTGATCCATCTCACCAAATGCGTGGCGATGGAGCTTGGCGAGGCCGGCGTCCGCGTCAATTCGATTTCGCCCGGCGCGATCGCGACCGGTATTTTCGGCAAGGCGCTCGGGCTTTCGACCGAGGCGGCCGAAAAGACGCCGGCGGTGATGCGCGACGTCTACAAGAGTGCGCAGCCGATCCCGCGCGCCGGCCTGCCCGACGACATCGCGCACGCCGCGGTGTTCCTTGCCAGTGACGAGTCGAGCTTTATCAACGGGCATGATCTCGTGGTCGACGGCGCCATCACCGGCGGCCGCAACTGGAGCCAGCAGCAGCAGGGCTATGTCGCCCTGCGCAAGGCGTTCGACCAGCACACGGGTTGAGTGGGGGCGGCAATGTTCGCAATGTCGGGATTCTCGCCGTCGCGCCCCGATGGGCGTCCCGTGTTACTCGCAATCGTCGCCGGCCTCGCCTGCGCGCTGGCGGTCGCACGGGCCTTGCCGGCAACGTATGACGCCATCGCAAACGCAGTCGCGCCGCTCTGCATGTCGGCCGAACCGGCCGGCTCCGCGCTCGACAAGGTCGAGCCGATCGCATCCTACCCTCTGCCGAATGTACCGGGCAAGCGCGTCACCGTCGTGCGGGTGTTTTATGGACCGGGCGGCTTCACCCGGCCGCACCGGCATGCGGGCTCGGTGACGGCCTACATCACCAAGGGCGAGATCCGCTCGCAGCTCGGCGGCGGCCCGGTCGAATTGTTCAAGGTCGGCCAGTCGTTCTTCGAGCCGCCGGGATCGACCCACATGATCTCGGCCAATGCATCCAACACCGAACCGGCTGAGCTGGTCGCGGTGTTCGTGGCAGACGAAGGCGCGCAGCTGACGACGTTTCTGGATTAGGCATAATCTATCAACGTCGTCATGGCCGGGCTTGACCCGGCCATCCACGTCTTTTCTTTTCAGCTCCAAGACGTGGATGCCCGGCACAAGGCCGGGCATGACGAGTTCATTCTGTCAGACCGGTTTGACTACTACCCGCAATCCGTCGCGCGGCTTCGGGATCGGCCACATCTGCCAGTCCGCCCTGTAGTCGGGCGGCAGCGACACCTCGAGGCCCTGCAGGAAGTGCCGCGCGAAACATTTCGCCTGCATGTAGGCGAAATGCAAGCCGAGGCACATATGCGCGCCGCCCGAGAACGGCACCCAGGCGAAGCGATGGCGGTTGCGCTGCGCCTCCTCGGTGAAGCGCATCGGATCGAACGTCTCCGGCTCGGGCCAGATCTCCGGCATGTGGTGGGTGAACAGCGGATTGACGCCGACCGCCGTGCCGGCGGGAATCGCAAAGCCCTTGAAGGTGAAGTCGCGCACGGCGCGGCGCGGAATCGACGGCACCGGTGGCTTCAGCCGCAGCGCTTCCTTGAACGCCATCTCCGACAACGGCAGCTTCTCGAGATCGTCGAAGCTGGTCGGCGCGTCCTTCGCGAGGCCGAGTGCGGAAACCTCGTCGCGCAATCGCCGTTGCCACTCCGGATGCGCGGCGAGCTCGCCGATGAACGAGGTCAATGACGACGTCAGCGTGTCGTGCGCCGCCAGCATCAGGAAGCTCATATGGTCGATGATGTCCTGCTCGGACAGCAGCGCGCCGTCCTCGTGGGTGGCGTGACAGAGCTGCGAGAACAGATCGTCGCCGCCGCCCTTGGCGCGGCGTTCGGGAATCCGCTCGCGGAAATAGGCGACGATGCGCTTGCGCCCGGCGACGCCGCGCGCCATTTGCGTGCCAGGCAGTGGCCTGCGGATGACGGCGACGGAGGCTGCCACCAGATCGATGAAGGCACGGGTGATCTCGTCGACTTCGGGCCCAAGATCGGCCCCGAGGAACGAGGTCGCGGCGAGATCGAGCGTGAGCTGCTTCATCGCCGGGTAAAGCAGCATCTCGCCGGGCTTTTGCCGCCACTGCGCAACGCGCGCGGCGATGCCCTTGTCGAGCTCGGCGAGATAGGACTTCATCGGCCCGGCCTTGAAGGCGACCGACAGTGCACGGCGATGCAGCCGGTGCTCGTCGAAATCCAGCAGCATCAGTCCGCGCGGAAACAGCCGCCCCAGGATCGGATTCCAGCCATGGGTGGAGGAGAAAGTCTTGGCCTGGTCGAACAGCACGAGCTCGTTGGCCTCGGGGCCGAGCAGCACGATGCTGGTTTCGCCGAAAACATGACTGCGATGGACGAGGCCGTATTTCCTGGCGTGCCGCTCGACATGGCCCTTGGGATCGGCCAGCACCTGCAGTGTCTTGCCGATGATCGGCCAGCCTTCGTCGCCCGGAATATGCGTCAGCGAGTTGCGCTTCGGCGGCGTGAAGCCTATGGCGGGAGTGGCGACATGCTGCATCGACATGACGATGGCTCCGGATTTTGACGGATAGCGGTCAATAGCCTGTTGTCCGCCTGCGGCCAAGGCTAGCGGATCTTGTGCGGCGAAATTACGCCGATACCAATTGCGCGCCAATGCCACCGGCTGTGCCGAATCGGAAAACGTCGTTCCTGCGGTGTGATCGAATAGGGCGCGCGACTGTCGCACGCCCCTCACACTCACGCCTTCTTGCGTTTCGCGGCTTCCTTCTGCAGGTCCGGCGCATTTGCCGTGGCGATCGGGACGCGGCCGGGACCGGTATCTGCGAGCGCAGCGGCGGCCTTCTCGTTGCCCAGGATCTTGGCCATGACGGCTTCGCCGGCGCGCTCGAAGATGGCCCGGTTCTCGATCACGAATTTTTGCGACTTGCGCATGCTGTCGACATAGCCGTTGATCTCGGGCACCACGTAGCGGGCCACCATGTCCCAGCTGCGGCGCGTGTTCTCCGGGTTGGCCCAGTCATGCGCGAAACCGATGATGGTGCCGACGCCGCCTGACATCTTCATCACGTTCTTGATCAGCTTCACCAGGTCGTCGGGCGTTCCGATCGCGGAGGCCGCGCCGTCGACGAAGGCAGTCTGGTCGACGGCTTCGTCGGGCGACTTGAACGCGTTGACGCCCGGGCGCATCAGCGTGCCGACATTATATTCATTGTGCCAGCGCATGAGTCCTTCCCGGGCCTCGCGCCGCGCCTGCTCGCGGGTCTCGGCGACGTGCCAGGACAGCAGCACGCGCCAGTTGGCGCGACTGACGGTGGTGCTGGCCTTCTTCGCGGCATCTTCCGCAAATTCCCATTGCTGCGCGAGCGACATCAGACCCTTGGACGACATCGAGCCGAGCGAGATGATGCCGATGCCGTATTTGCCCGCGAGCGTCATGCCCGACGGCGAGATCATCGACGCCACCACGCACGGCATCTCCTCCTGCAGGGGCAGGATCTGCAGGGCCGCGTCCTGCATGGTGAACCAGTCGCTCTTTGCGGTGACGCGCTCGCCGTTGAACAGGCGGCGGATCACCGCGATCGCCTCGTCCTGGCGGTCGCGCTGGGTCATCGGGTCGATGCCGAGCGTGTGTGCGTCGGAGGCGAGCGCGCCGGGTCCGGAGCCGAAGATGGCGCGGCCGCCGGTCATGTGGTCGAGCTGCACCATGCGCTGCGCGACGTTGAAGGGATGGTGATAGGGCAGCGAGATCACGCCGGTGCCGAGCTTGATGCGCTTGGTGCGCTCGCCGGCGGCCGCAAGGAACATCTCGGGCGAGGCGATCATCTCCCAGCCCGAGGAGTGATGCTCGCCGCACCAGAACTCGTCATAGCCGAGCTCGTCGAGCTGCTGCACGAAATCGAGGTCGCGGCGGAATTGCAGCATCGGATGCTCGCCGAGCGGGTGATGCGGGGCGAGGAAGGCTCCGAATTTCAGGCGGGCCATGGTGGTTTTCTCCCAAGCGGAATTTGTGATTGCTGTTGATGGCAGGCTACGTGCTGACAGGCACCAGTGCAATCGTCCGCGCGGTCGCGGGGACCATCGGAATGCGGCCATGCGCGAGCGTGATGGATCGCGGACAGACTGGCGGCTTTTTGGACGCGAATGCGTCAAATCCGGTGTTGTCTGCCGCCGTTTTCCGTCTAAAAGGCGGACCATTGCCCGGCCCTCCGGGCCGATTACGAGGGGTCATGGATACGGTGCTGTCAGCGCAGCCGCTCGGAAACCCCCGCAAGCAGCAATTGCGTGCGGAGATCGAGGCTGGCCTCGACGAGGCCGAGCGCTGGCGCAGGATCAACGCGGCCTATCACGCCGACGATCTCAAATTCATGCGCTTCCTGATTCCGCCCGGCAAACGCGTGCTCGAGCTCGGCTGCGGCACCGGCGAATTGCTGGCGTCGCTGGCGCCGTCTTACGGCGTCGGCATCGACTTCGCACAACGCCCGCTCGATCGCGCGAGGGCGCGCTATCCGCATCTCGCCTTCGTGCTCGGCGATGCCGAGGACCAGGCGACCTTGAGTGCGGCCGAGGGGCCGTTCGACTACGTCGTGATCGCCGACACCATCGGCATGTGGGAGGACATCGACGCCACGCTGCGGCTGATCTATCAGCTCTGCACGCCGTCGACCCGCATCGTCATCGCCTACTACTCCCATCTCTGGGAGCCGGTCCTGAAGACGGCGGAAGCGCTCGGGCTGCGGCGCAAGCAGCCGACCATCAACTACATCGCCACCGCCGACTTTCTCAATCTGATGGACCTCGCCGATTTCGAGGTGATCAACCGCGAGCAGCGGCAACTTCTGCCATTGCGACTGTTCGGGCTCGGCACTTTCGTCAACAAATACATCGCGCCGCTGCCGGGAATTCGCGCGCTATGCCTGCGCACCTATCTGGTCGGCCGGCCCGTGAAACTGTTTCCCGAGCGGAAATTCTCGGCGAGCATCCTGATTCCCTGCCGCAACGAGCGCGGCAACATCGAGGACGCGATCAAGCGCATGCCGCGCTTCGGCAGCGCGCAGGAGATCCTGTTCGTCGAGGGCAATTCGAGCGACGGCACTTTCGCGGAATGCGAGCGCGTCCGCGACGCCTACAAAGGCCAGTGGGACATCACGGTCCTGAAGCAGGACGGCAAGGGCAAGGGCGATGCGGTGCGCAAGGGCTTTGCCGCGGCCAAGAACGACGTACTGATGATCCTCGACGCCGATCTCACCATGCCGCCGGAGGCGTTGCCGAAATATCACGCGGTGATCGAGAGCGGGAAGGCCGATTTCGTCAATGGCACGCGTCTGGTGTATCCGATGGAAAACGAGGCGATGCGGCCGCTCAATTTCATCGCCAACCGCCTGTTCGCCTACCTCTTCAGCTATCTCGTCAACACCCGGCTGACCGACACGCTGTGCGGCACCAAGGTCTTGATGCGCCGGGATTACGAGGTGCTGGCGCGCGAGCGCGATTATTTCGGCAATTTCGATCCGTTCGGCGATTTCGACCTGATCTTCGGCGCGGCCAAGCAGAACCTGAAGATCATCGAGACGCCGATCCATTACAAGGCGCGCACCTTCGGCGAGACCCAGATCTCGCGCTTTCGCGACGGCTGGCTGCTGTTGAAGATGGTCTGGTTCGCTTATCGCAAGCTGAAGGCGATTTGACTCTCGTCATTCCGGGCCTGGCCCGGAGCCTGTCATCGGGCCGCGCTTCGCGCGGACCCGTTGCGGCCATCCCGGAATGACGATGTCGCAACTCGCGATGTTCGCCGCGCTCGCGACGTTCACGGCCTCGATCATGGCATGCGTCGCATTGTTGTCATGGATGCGGCGCGCATCTGCCTGAAGTTTGGGCGTGCTTCATCAAGCGCGTTGCGCAAAAGCCGCATCGCGCATTTCATTTGTTGCGCAAGGCGCGAATTTTGGGGATCGACAGCACACGGCCTTTTTATTTCGCAGTGCAGCAACTATCTATGATGGTCGAACTTGACTGAGTCTGCTGCACGGAGCTGCCGGTGTCGCTCGCCGACAATATCGATTTTCTCAGGCGTTTGCCGAGATCGCGTCGCGATGGCGCGACGGACCGCGCGCGCGCGCCCGTGCGCAGCCCCCTGATCGAAGTCAAACAGTTCGGCACCAACCCCGGCAATTTGCGCATGTTCGCGTTCGTGCCGGACAATCTGCAGCAGCCGCGCGCGCTGGTGGTCGTGCTGCATGGCTGCGGGCAGAGCGCAGCCGGCTATGATCTCGGCGCGGGTTGGTCGACGCTTGCGAAGCACTACGGCTTCGCGCTGTTGATGCCGGAACAGCAGCGCGCCAACAATGCCAATGGCTGCTTCAACTGGTTCAACCCCGATGACACCGCGCACGGGCAGGGCGAGGCTGCGTCGATCCGGCAGATGATCGCGCGCATCGGTGCCGACCATGGCATCGATCCCCGCCGCATCTTCGTCACCGGTTTGTCAGCCGGCGGCGCCATGACGTCGGTGATGCTCGCGGCTTACCCCGAACTGTTCGCGGCCGGCGCCGTCATCGCCGGCCTGCCGTATGGCGTCGCCTCCAATATGCGCGAAGCCCTGACCGGCATGCGCGGCTGGCGCGCGCGTTCGCCGCGCGAGCTCGGCGATCTCGTGCGCCAGGCGTCGCGGCACAAGGGCAAATGGCCGAAACTGTCGGTGTGGCATGGCAGCGTCGACCCCGTGGTCAACCCGGCCAATGCCGACGAGATCGTCAAGCAGTGGCTCGACGTGCACGATCTGCCGGCCGCGCCGATGTCGGAGGGTATCGTCAACGGCCATCCGCACCGCGTGTGGTGGAATGCCGATGGCGAAACGGTGGTGGAGTCCTACACCATCACCGACATGGCGCACGGCACGCCGATCGGCGTTGCCGACAACGACAACCGCTATGGCAATGAGGGCGCGTTCCTGATCGAGGCCGGCATCTCCTCGTCCTGGCTGATCGCCAAATTCTTCGGCCTCACCGCCTGGATCAGGGAACGCAAGGCGGCCGAAGCGAAGATGTCGGTCGCGGACTCGCCAAGCGCGAAACTGATCCCGCAGGTGTCGCCGATTCCAGCGACGCCCGCGCGCGAGCCGATGCCCGATCTTTCCAGGGTGCTGTGGCCGCTGACCACCTTGCAGCCGCGTCCCAAGCAGCCCCCGCGCAAGCCGCGCCGCCGCGGCATCGACGTTGGCGCGATCATCACCCGCGCGCTCACCGCCGCGGGTTTGAGGAAGTAACAACGCCCTTTTCGTGTCAGCGCGCTTTATCCCCTCATCCTGAGGAGCGCGAAGCGCGTCTCGAAGGATGAGGCCACGGTCGGGCCTCATGGTTCGAGACGGCGCTTACGCGCCTCCTCACCATGAGGGACTAGCCAGCCGTCTCCGCGATCACCTCGATCGGCGTCACCGTGACCTGGCCGCCGGCGGCGACGCTGCGGGTCTTGGCCTGATACGCCTTGAAGAATTCGCGCGACTGCAGCGTCTTCACTGCCTGGTCGTCGACCACCGACGCGATGTGGTAGTAGCCGGAATCGTCGCGGTTCTTCATGACGCGGTAGCCGATCCTGCCCTTCAGCTCCGGATCGCCGTCGAGCGCGGCGACGAAGCGCGCGACCTCGCGATGCCAGTCTTCGGGCGTGCCGTTGGCGAACTGATATCTGATCATGTTGTATTTCATCGGGCGCTCCCTTGCATGTGGTGCGCGATCATCTGGCCTTCAGCTGCGCATTCGCAAGTATGGACAAAAATGATAGTATGGACTTTTTCGCGACTGCGCCTATCGTGAGGACATTCACGGAGGCGTCACATGGCCAAGCGCGAGGGAGCCTGCCCGGTCGCGGCATTCCAGAAGCTGATCAGCGGCAAGTACAAGCTCAGGATCGTCTGGGACCTGAAAGACGGCCCGCGCCGTTATGGCGAGATCAGGAGCGGGCTGCTGCGCGGCATGGAGCGCAGCGCGGAGGTCACGCCACGCGTGCTGAGCCGCGAATTGAAGGGGCTGGCCGAGAGCGGGTTGATCGACCGCAAGGACTATGGCGTGGTGCCGCCCAAGGTCGAGTATCGCCTGACCCGCAAGGGCAAGAGTTTCGTGCCCGTCATCGCCGCGATCCGCGACTGGGGCCACCGGCATCTCGCCGAGAATGCCGTTACTGCCGAGGCGGCGGAGTAAAGCTTGCAATTCGCCCGCTCTACTTTTCACCTCTCCCCGCCTGCGGCCGTAAGAACGGGGAGAGGGAGGCAGGCAGAGTGCCGCGTCGCTAAGACTACAACTCGCCGGTGATGAACGGGTTGGTCATCCGCTCCTGGCCGATGCTCGATCCCGCGCCGTGGCCGCAGATGAAGCCGACATCGTCGCCGAGCGGCAACAGCTTCTCCACGATCGACTTGATCAGCGTCGCGTGATTGCCGCCGGGCAGATCGGTGCGGCCGACCGAGCCGTTGAACAAGACGTCGCCGACATGGGCGAAGCGCAACGCCTTGTTGAAGAACACCACGCTGCCCGGCGAATGGCCGGGACAATGCAGGATGTCGAAGGTGAGATCGCCGATCGTGACCGTATCGCCTTCCTCGAGATAGCGATCCGACGTGAAGTTGCGCACGCCGGTCATGCCGAACCGCGCGCCGCTGTCCACCACATGCTCCAGCATGTAGGCATCAGCCTTGTGCGGACCCCAGATCGGCACCTTCAGCGCGTCGCGCAATTCTGCAGCGCCGCCGACATGATCGATATGGCCATGCGTCAGCCAGATCTTCTGCACGGTGACGCCGGTTTGCTTGATCGCCTCCAGGATCTTCGGCACATCGCCGCCGGGATCGATCACCACGGCCTTCTTGCTCGGCTCGTGCCAGATAATCGTGCAGTTCTGCTCGAACAGCGTCACCGGCACGATCATCGCGCCGGCTTTCGCCTGGGTTTCGGTTTCGTTTGCCATTGCCGCACAATGCCGATTTTTGGCGGCTCGCCAAGCGAAAGATTCGCGGGGTTGGACGGCGGGATCGCAAACCTTGGGGGTCAGGACTCCGATGGGTTCCGTGGCGGCTTCGTCGCGCCACGCCCGGCGAGGCGCTGCAGCGCCAGCACCTCGCGCATCCATTGCATTTTTGGCTTTGCGGGAAAACCTCCCCAGACCGCGCCCGCCGGCACATCGTTGTAGATAGTCGAGCGCGAGGCGGTGATTGCACCCTTGCCCACAGTGATATGCGGAATGATGCCGGTCCGCGGCCCGAGCACGACAAAATCCTCGAGCGTAACGCTGCCGCTCAGGCCCGACTGCGCAACGATGATGCAATGCTTGCCGATGATACAATTGTGTCCGATCTGACAGAGATTGTCGATCTTGGTGCCATCGCCAATGATCGTATCGCGCATGCCGCCGCGATCGATCCGCGTGCCCGATCCGATTTCGACGTCGTCATGGATGACGACGCTGCCGACCTGCGGAATCTTGACATGACCGCCTGCGCTCGAGACGTAGCCGAAACCGTCCTGGCCGATGTGACAGCCTGGATGGATGATGACGCGGTCGCTGAGGATGGCGTGCGTGATCGTGCAATGGGCGCCGATCGCGCAGTCACGGCCGATCCTCACCCCCTGGCCGATCACCGCGTGAGCGCCGATCAGGCTGCCGCTTCCGATTCGGACGGAAGGGCCGATCACCGCAAAGGGATCGACCGTCACGCCATCGCCGATTTCGGCAGTCGGATGCACCGATGCCTGGGGCGCTGTACCGACGGTGCCGAACACCGAGGTCGGACGCAGCGCCGGGCGATAGAGATGGCGGGCAACCATGACGAAGGCGTCATAGGGCTTGTCCACGCACAGCACGGCAACGCGGGCAGGCGCGTGGCGGGCAAACCGTTCGCTGGTCAGCACGGCGCCCGCTTGGGTCGAGGCAAGCGCGCCCGCGAACTTGGTATCCTTGACGAAGGCAAGGTCGCTTGGCTCGGCGCCCTCGACGGGCGCAATGCCGGTCAGGCGACGGTTGAGGTCGGCGCCCGCGTATGGCTTCGCGCCGGTCAACGCGGCGATTTCCGCCACGGTCAACCCTGCGGCCACCGGAAAAAAGCTGAACTCGGTCAAGGCCTGCCCCCGGCCTCAGGATAGCGCGGTTGGAGTGCTTTCCCAAGCTGAAACCCCGATTTTCGGGCTTTACCTCGCGGATGCGAGGTGGGCGATCGTCGTGGGATCGAATAGGATGGACCAATGGAATCGCCCCTCCGCAACATCAATCTGGTCCCACCGGCCGACGGCCGCCAATCCGATACCGCGCTTGCGGTGGCGCGCGGCACCGCGCGGTTGTTGCGCTCGCTCGGTTTTGCCTGCGTCGCCGAACTGGCGCTGCCGTCAGGCCGGCGCGCCGATTTGGTGGCGCTGAACGAGCGCGGCGAGATCTGGATCGTCGAGATCAAATCGTCGGTGGAAGATTTGCGCGCCGACCGCAAATGGGAGGACTACCGCGCCCATTGCGACCGGCTGTTCTTCGCCTTCACGCGGGACATGCCTTGCGAACTGTTTCCCAAGGATACCGGCCTGATCGTTGCCGATGCCTATGGCGCGCATATGGTGTGCGACGCGCCAGAGCATCGGTTGCCGGCGCCGACCCGCAAATTGATGACGGTGCGGTTTGCGCTTGTCTCGGCGCAGCGGATGAACCGCCTGACCGACCCGCAGGGACACGCGGAATCCTGAAACGATCCAGATCGTAGCCCGGGTGAGCCAACGGGTCCGGCCCATTTGGGCCGGCCCGATGATAAACTCAGCGACACTCGGGTGACCCGCATGTCGCTGCGCTCATGCGGGCCACGCGCTTGAACCGGGTGAAAGATTAGCGCGGCGCGCGCTTGGCCAGAATCCGCTGCAGGGTGCGGCGATGCATGTTGAGCCGCCGCGCGGTCTCGGAGACGTTGCGGTTGCACATCTCGTAGATGCGCTGGATGTGCTCCCAGCGCACCCGATCCGCCGACATCGGGTTCAGCGGCGGCTCGGACTTCTCCGTGGTCGTCGAGAGCAACGCGGACACCACGTCATCGGCATCGGCCGGCTTGGCGAGATAGTCCACCGCGCCCATCTTCACCGCGGTCACGGCAGTGGCGATGTTGCCATAGCCGGTGAGCACGATGGCGCGGGCGTCCGGCCGCTTGCGCTTCAGCGCGGAGACCACATCGAGCCCGTTGCCGTCGCCCAGCCTGAGATCGACCACCGCGAAGGCGGGGGCGCTCTTGCCGATCTGCGCCAGGCCGTCGCTGACGCTGTCGCAGGAGGTGACGTCAAAGCCGCGCGTTTCCATGGCGCGCGCCAGCCGTTCGAGGAACGCCTTGTCGTCCTCCACGATCAAGAGCGAGCGGTCGGTCGTCCCGGTCAGTTCGGTGGTGGTCAAATTCGGCCTCGACATCTTTGCGGTCCCGGACATATGGCGTGACAGGATGGCGCTGCCAAGGCCGACGGGACTCAATAAAAGGACTGCGGCGGAACGCCGCTCTTGGTGAACAGCTCTTAAGTGGCTGTCCGCTAGTGTCCCGATTCCGAAGTTCGCATTATTTCGCGGCGAGTACTTTTGCGAACTTCGGAATCGAAGGACACTAGTAACTTATTGATCTAGTGTGGCTTTGGTTCAGAAGTCCGCATGACGAACTTGCGGCACAAATGATGCGGACTTCTGAACCGCCACACTAGGCGCTTTCGGCCGCCTCGAAGCGCCGCCGCGGCCACACGATCTGCACCACCGCGCCATGATCGGGGAAAACGCGGTTGCTAAAGGAGACGGTGGCGCCGGTTCGCTCCAGCAGCGTGCGGGCGATGAACACGCCGAGCCCGAGCCCGCCATGCTCGCGCTGCGAATCCTCGGTATTGCGCCGGCGCGACAAATAGGGCTCGCCGATCCGCTTGATGATCTCGGGCGCGAAGCCGGGTCCGTCGTCGGAGACCACGATTTCCACGGTGTCGGCATTCCACCAC
>Ga0070741_10010721_pt1 | contig 17196 bp, 13 predicted proteins | sample Coa_R1_4_FD_66440 | JGI IMG/M metagenome (GOLD analysis project Ga0070741, IMG submission 66440) | Surface soil microbial communities from Centralia Pennsylvania, which are recovering from an underground coalmine fire - Coalmine... | ecosystem: Environmental > Terrestrial > Soil > Unclassified ...
GAGACGCTCCAGACGACCCCGCTCGCCTTCCGCCGGCGGCTGCGCGAGCTCTAATATCCACGCTGTGTGAGGCGACCGTTTTCTCCTCTCTGAGGAGAGACGGTCTGATCAAGACGAAATAAGAGATACGACGCCGGCGTCGGGCTCACCGCGCTGCCGGCGCGCCCAGAATGGCCAGCGCGCGCTGGAGCTGCGGATCCTTGCCCGACGCCAGCTCGGCCCGGCTGATCTCCACCACCTGGTCAGGCACCACGCCGGCCTTGTTCAGCTCCTCGCCTCCCGGGCCGAGCAGCTTTTGCACCGTCACCAGCAGCCGCGAGCCGTCGGTGAGGTCGATCGCGCTGCCGATCCCCAGGCAGCCGGAGGTTCTGGTGCCCACCAGCGTTGCTGCGCGATACCGCTGCACGGCGGCGGCGAACAGCTCGGCACCCGAGGCGGACGAATCCCCCACCAGCACCACCATCGGATGCTGGCGCGGAAGGTACGTCCCATCCGGCCCGAGCGCCGACTGCGCGCCCCGCCGATCTACCTCATAGCCAAACGGGCCATCTTTGAGGAACTTGCTCAGGGTGGAAAGCACCGCCGGCAGATCGCCCCCGGTATTGGTCCGCAGGTCGAGAATCCATCCCTTCACGCCGCGGCGCTCGAAGTCGCCGAGCGCGTGGCGGAGCTCATCCTCCGCGGTGCGGGTGAAGCTCGAGAGACGCACGTAGCCAATCTCTCCCGGCAGCCACCGAGTCTGGACCACCGGATCGACCACCGGCACGCGCGGCAGCACGAAGTCCTGCGTCCGCCGGCCGTCGGCACGCTGGATGGTCAGCCGGACCTTCGTGCCTTCTGGCCCGCGAATCAGCGCGGCCACCTCGTCGAGCGTCAGCGACGAGACGTCGTGGCCATCGACCTTCAGGATTGCATCGCCGGGCCGGATGCCTGCCTTCCCCGCGCTCCCACCGTCGAGCAGCTCCCAGATGAGGATCGGACCCTTGGCGGCGCTCGATGTCCCGGCGTCGCTGGGTGCAGGCGTGGCTCCACCGGCCGCCTCGCCGAAGCCATTGCCATTGGCGCGCTTGATGCGCACGCCGATACCGGCGAAGCGCACCTGCCCCCTCAGGCGCGCATCCTGGTCCTGCGCCTGCTGCGGATCGGAGAAGGATGTGTGGCAGTCGTTGAGGCTGGCGGCCATCCGGCGCGCAGCAGCGTGGGCCAGCATCGCCTGTAGCTCCAGCCCGCCGCCCGCTCGAGCGGCAGCGTCGAGGTAGGCCTCGCGAAAGCGGCGCAGATCACCCATCGGATCGGTGCCGCTGAGTACCGGCGGCGCCGGGCGCGGCACTCCAGCCGGCAGCGCCTCCACGAAGCCGCTCCAGGCAGCATCGAGCAGTGCCACCGGATCGACGTCGCCCACATACTGATCGAGCAGGATGACGTAGGCTTGAGTGATCAGGGCAAAGCCTTGCTCGGCCGTGAGTCGGCTACCGCCGCCCTCGCCGGCCACCGCCGGCGGTGTCGCGCTTGCCGGCGCTGCCGGGCGGCCGGGAACGCACGCTGCCACCAGCAGCGCCACCGCCATCAGCAGAGCCAGGGGAACCGCTCGGGCGTTCACAGTCGAGATAGTAACGCAGGCGGCAGCGCCGAGCGACTCAATATCCCTGATAGCGCGCGAAGAGGCGCCCCCACGGCGTGCGCCGGAAGGCGCGCAACCGCGGACGGCCGACCACCTGGTACCAGAGCACATCGTAATAGAGGCTCGACGCTAGGGCCAGCCAGCGCTGGTGACGGAAGAGCCAGCGCTCGATCCCCACCAGGCGCAGCTCTCCGAGCCAGGCGCGCGCCAGGGCAGCCGGCGGGCGGCGCGGCCGAAGGCGGAGATCCAGATCGCGGATGTCGTCGCCGACGACCACGATGCTATCCAGGTCGGCACAGCCCAGGCCGGCCGCGTAGGCCAGCGCGAGATAGCGCAGGCTGAAGGGGTCGATGCCGGCTAGGCCCGCCGCGACGGCGTCGAGTGCCACCGGGTCGGTGGATGCCAGCAGCACGTTGGTGGTGCGAGGCTCGACGGTACGCGGCCCGGCGCCATCGCCGGCGACGCTGCCATCCATCACGGCACAGACCTCCTGGTGCAGTGCGCGCTGGATCAGCAGCAGATCGACCAGCGTCTCGTGCGGATGCGAGGCCAATGGCCCGCCGCCCGAGGGCATCAGCGCGCCCCACGCGTTCTCCAGCGCGCCGGCCAGCCCCACCTGCCCGTGCGCCTTATAGGTGGGCAGGTGGAGGGCCACCGAGCCGTGGAAGGACTCCGGCAGGTTCAACCCGCCCGGCACGATCCGGTCGAGTACCAGCAGCGGCCGGCCACGTGGATAGGGCCGCGGCTGCTCGCGCGGCAGGGTCTCAACCCGCTGGTGGTGGGGCGCGAGTGCTGCTGGCCACGCGTTGGCCCGCGCGGCCAGCAGCGGCCGGCGGGTGTGTCCTCGCCCCGCAATCCAGTGCCACTCGCCGCGGCGCGGGACCGTGCCCGCGATGGCGGCGAGCTGCCACGGCGGGCTCGAGACAGCCGGGAAGAACCGTCCCCATGAGAGATTGCCGTAGACCACCACCCGCGATGCGCCGGCCAGGAGCGACGCGCACCCGCTGAGCTCCAGCACCCGCCGGTAATCTGCCTCCACCCGCTCCGGCGACGTGTGAACTACCGCTACCCTTGCTCGGTCGGCCACCTCTCGCTGGCTCCCTCTGCCTGGTCCGCTGCTTGCCGGGTGCGTGCTATAGTGCCCGTACGAGCACCGAAGCAGGTCTCGTCCGGCGCACCGCTGGCACCACCGGCAGCGGCGCATCGATCGTACCGTGAGTATTGTGGCCACCCTGCTCGATTCGCTCCACCGTACCGTGTGCAGCCATGGCGCGTGTGACGTGCAGCCCGATTACCTGGGGAGACGTGCTTTACGAGCGCATCCTCGACGAGATTGCCGACGCCGGCTACCAGGGCGCCGAGCTCGACGAGCGGGCCTGGGCCGCTTTCGACCGCCAGCGCGGCCGGCTGCGCGCGCTGGCCGAGGAGCGCTCGCTCCGCCTGACGGCCGCGCCGTTTGCCGGCTGGTTCTTTGACCGCCAGGAGCGTAAGGAGGAGCTCGAACGGCTGCGCCGCCTGGCCGACTTCGTTGGCGACGTCGCCGAAGGGGCCACCATCTGCTTCCGCACGGTGCCGCACCCCGCGCGGCGAGACATGATCGCTGGTGCGCCGCCGCTCCTGCCGCTCACGCCCGATCGCTTCGCCTATCTGGGCGATGCGCTCAATCAGTACTGCGACCTGTGTGCCGATTTCGGGCTGGCTGGCGCGTTCCAGAACAGGGTGGGCACCTTCGTCGAGACGCCCGACGAGCTCTTCCAGGTGGTCGAGCGTACTGATCCCGAGCTGGTCAAGCTTGCGCCCGACCTGGGCCACTGGGCCTATGCCGGCGGCGACATCCGCACGCTCATCCGCGACCTGGGAGCACGCATCGCGTATCTGCGGCTCAAAGATTTCGATCAGCACGTCTTCGATGCGGTTCGCGAGGAGCGGCTGGGCTTTGGCTCGTTCCTCGCCCGCGGCGGCTTCAAAGCGCTCGGGGAGGGCACCTTACCCCTGGCGGAGGCGCTCCTCCCACTGGCCGATACCTTTGCCGGCTGGGCCGCCGTGGACCTCGAGCGCACCGGCACCGGCCGGCCGCCGAAGGAGAGCGCAGCGATCAGCCGGGCCTACCTGCGCGACCACCTGCGCTGGTAGCCTGCCGGCCCATCGATCCTTGCTTCCCCGGCAGGCGGGCACCGGGCTCGGCCGCACCATTAGCCGGCGCTCGCGGCGCCTCCGCGGCGGGACGGAGGTGTGGGAGGGGGAGCGGGTGCGGGGGACGCCTGGGCTGCCTGGCGGGCAGCACGCTCCTTTGCCTTGCGGCGCTCGCGGGTTTTGCGGCGCTTCTTGAGCGCCACGCGACGGCGTTTGTTCATAGCTCAACTAGCTCCTGATCACCAAAATCGCCTACATTCTACCGGTGCACCGGTCCTGGCCCGTGCCCGATCCGAATCCGGAGAACCATTGCTTCCCCGATGCGCCTCTTATGCGCTAAGCACTTGGGATCGTGCTCCTTCGTCGATGCCTCATCTGGGGCGTCTACACGATCTACAGGAGACTTCCCAGCAGATGCAGAGGACCAAAGCCTGTGGCCACGATGACAACCTCCGTCCCCCCCACTCCTGAGCCCCAGTCTGCCCCTGCGCTGGAGGCGGCGTTCGACGTGCTCGCCCGCTGCGTTGCTGAGGGGCTGGTCCCCGGTGCCGCCGCCGTTGCCGGCACCGCCGGCCGGGTGCTCTATCAGGCCCAGTTCGGCCGCGCGGCGGTGGTCCCCGAGCCTCGCCCACTGCCGGAGCGCCCGCTCTTTGACCTCGCCTCACTTACCAAAATCGTGGCTACCACCACGCTAGCCCTGCGCTACCTCGAGCAAGGGCGCCTCTACCTCAGCCAGCGGGTAGCCACGGTGCTTCCTGCCTTCGGTGCTGCCGGCAAGCGTGACGTCACCTTCCACCACCTGCTGACGCATACGTCGGGGCTGCCCTCCTGGCGTCGGCTCTACGGGCCCGACCTGAGCCCCCAGGCGGCGCTCGAGACGATCTACCGGCTACCGCTGGAGCGCCCGCCGGGCACGGCCGTCGTCTACAGCGATCTCGGCTTCATGGTGCTGGGGGCGGCGCTGGCCGAGATCGGCGGCGCGCCGCTGGACGTGCTCGCCCGTCGCGAGGTCTTCGAGCCACTTGGTCTACGCGACACGTGCTTCTGCCCCGGCCCGCAGCTACGCGATCGCTGCGTCGCGACGGAGGTCGTCCCCGAGCGCGGCGGCCTCATCTGGGGTACCGTCCACGACGAGAATGCCAGCGCCCAGGGTGGTGTCAGCGGGCACGCCGGGCTCTTCTCCACCACCCACGACCTGGCCCGCTTCTGCCGCCTGTGGCTGGGCAAGGGCACGGTCGACGGCGTGCGCTTGCTCTCGCCGGCGACCGTGGCGGCGGCGACGCGCGATCAGACCCGCCTTGACCAGCGCCGCGGGCTGGGCTGGGTGCTCCAGCCGAACTCGTACTGGGTGCCGGCCGACCTCTGCTCGCCGGCGGCCTACAGCCACACCGGCTTCACCGGCACCTCGCTCCTGCTCGATCCCGAATACGATCTCTTCGCAGTGCTGCTCACCAACCGTGTCCATCCCACGCGAGGCGATCAGAGTGCCGAGCGCATCCGCACCGTTCGAGCGCGCTTCCATAACGCGCTGTGGGCGGCACTGGTACGCTGAGCCAGCGGCAGCAGCCGCGCGGCCGCTCCGGGCGAAAGACGAAGCCGGACGAAGGCCGAATAAGAGCGGTCGCTTCGTCCTGCACCGGCATGACTTACTGATCGCTGCCCAGACAACTCAAGCATGAACGAGCCCCGCGCCCTGGAGCCAGTTTAGCGATCAACGCAGGGATCAGTAATCGATGCGCGAGCGAAGGTCGTCTTCTGCCGAGGTGCACGAGCTACCTCGGATGATGCGCTCAGCGCCGTTGGCACGGCCGAGCACCCGGCGCGCAGCGGCGGCGAAGTCGGACGGTGGTGGTGCGATAAGCGTCAGCGGCGCGTCGGTCATGGGGTGGCGCAGGCGGGCGCGCCACGCGTGGAGCGCCTGGCGCGCGATGTGCGGGGAGACCGGGCCACCGTACAGCGCGTCGCCCACCAGCGGATGCCCGATCCCGGCGAAGTGCGCGCGTAGCTGATGCGTGCGCCCGGTGAGCAGGCGCGCAGCCACGAGCGTTGCCTGGGCGCCATACTGCACCACTCGGTAGCGCGTGCGGGCCGGCTCGAGCCTTTCATCGGGCCCGGCCCTGGCTTCTGCCGGCCGCGGATGGACGGTGCGCCGTGTACGGTGCGCCGGGTCGGGGCCGAGCCAGAGATCGATCTCCCCTTCCGGTGGGGGATGGCCGGCTACCAGTGCCAGGTACTCGCGTACCAGCACGCCGGCAGCGCGCTGGCGGGCGAGGCTGCGCGCCGTCCGCGCGTCCCGCGCAAAGAGCAGCAGGCCCGAGGTGTCGCGGTCGAGTCGGTGGATGAGCCGCACCGGCTCGACGACTGGCGCTGAAGGTTCCACCGGCAGCGGCGTCTCGCGGGATGGCGAGGCGACTGCCTCAGGCGACCGGTAGCGCGCCGCGACAGCATTGGCGACGGTGCCGTGCCGCTCGCGGCGCGCGGGATGCGAGAGCTGCCCGGCCGGCTTGTTGACGGCCAGCAGCCATTCGTCCTCGTAGAGCACGTCCAGCGGCAGCTCAGCCTCCGGCGCAACGCTGCTCGCGTCCTCTGGATACCAGGCCTCCACCACGTCGCCCGGCCGGCAGTGCACGTGCTGGGCAGGCACGACAATGCCGTTGACCGCCGCCCCACCAGAGCACCAGATGCGGGCGCGCTCCGGTCGAGAGAGGCCCAGGCAGTATTTCAGCACGCTCCCCACGCGCCACACCGGCTGCGGCCCTCGCGGGCCGGCCGGAGGCACGACGGTGCGAAAACGCCGCAGCATCAGACGGTGTCGAGAGACGATGGCACGCCGGTCACCCGGCGGTGGGAGCGGCCCGACATGCGCTCAGGCCGCAAGCGGACGCGCCGCGGCCAGGATCATGCCGCGGCGATGGCGGTAGGTAAGGCCGCCATCGGCCGCAGCCTCAGCCTGCCAGGCCGTCTTCGGCAGATAGAGATGGCCGCGCCAGGCGAAGCCGCTTCCGTCCGCGCGCACCAGTGCCTGTGCCTCAGGTGTGAGCGGCGCCACCCAGCAGCGCTCGCGCAGCCAGACATCGAGGGCGCGAAAGGCGCGGACCTTGCCGGCACCGGCATCGAACGCCGCCAGCAGGCCTCGGACGTCGGCGTCGTCGATCCACCAGCTGCGCGCCGAGCGCGTGGCCGGAAGGACGCCGCCGCGGATCATCTCGCGCAGCAGCTCGTAGCCTCGCCCCAGCCAGAGGCGGCGCGAAAGGTCACGAATGCTCCAGTAACGATGGCGCGGCCCGCGCCGGGCGGCTCCCGCGCGGCCGGCGCGAGAGGAGGGGCGTGCCGGCGCTGGATCGGATGCCGGTGCCACGGCGCCTTCCAGACCGGTCAGCAGCAGCTGGGCCGGCTGAGACGTGCCTGCCGGCCCAATAGCAGCATGAAAATCGAACAAGCTCTCTTCTCCCTGTGCGGGCACTGGAGCCGGTGCCATCGTTGCGCCCGCCTCAGTGCCCTCCAGGAAAAAGTATATCGCACTTTCCATGATATGTAATACGTAATATGTGGAAATGTGCGAACAGCCTCAATGCGCGGTAGCAGTCAGTGGCTCGACCGACCTCGCTGTGCCGTCATCGGTTGGCGCGTGGCCAAACTGCTGCATGTAGAGGCGATAGTAAGCTCCGCGGCGCGCTAGCAGCTCCTCGTGCGTGCCGCGCTCCACGATCTGCCCGCCCTCGACCATCAGCACCTGGCTGGCGTGGCGGATGGTGGAGAGGCGGTGGGCGATCACAAAGCTCGTGCGCCCGCGCAGCAGCTCATCCAGCGCGCGCTGAATCTGGCGCTCGGTGCGCGTATCGACGCTCGAGGTTGCCTCGTCGAGGATCAGGATGCGGGGATCGGCCAGCGCGGCCCGCGCGATGGCGAGGAGCTGCCGCTGGCCATGCGAGAGGCCGCTGCCGCGCTCGCCGAGCAGCGTCTGGTAGCCCTGCGGCAAGCGCTCGATGAAGTCGTGCGCGTGCGCTAGCCTGGCCGCGGCCATCACCTCCTCGTCGGTGGCATCGGCACGGCCGAAGCGGATGTTATTGAGCACCGTATCGCTGAAGAGAAAGGTGTCCTGCAGCACGATGCCGATCTGCCGGCGCAGCGAATCGAGCGTCACGTCGCGCACGTCGATGCCGTCGATGCGCACCGCGCCACCCACCACGTCGTAGAAGCGCGGAATAAGGTTGACGATTGTCGTCTTGCCGGCGCCAGTCGGCCCCACGATGGCCACCGTCTCGCCCGGCGCAGCGCGAAAGCTCACTCCCTTGAGCACCCACTCGCCCGGCTTGTAGGCAGCCTTGACGTCATCGAAGACGACCTCGCCGGCGATCGGCGGCATCGGCTGCGCTCCCGGCCGGTCCTGGACGTCCGGCACCTCGTCGAGCAGGGCGAAGATGCGCTCCGCACCGGCCACAGCGCTCTGGATGTTCGTCCAGAGCACGGCAATCTGCGCGATGGGCTGGTTGAAGCGCTGCACGTAGCCCAGGAAGGCCACGATCAGCCCCAGCGAGATGGTGGTGCCAAAGAGTCCCTGGCCGCGCAGCAATGCCAGGCCGCCGGTGACGGTGACGATGCCGATGGCCACGTAGCCGAGCGCTTCGAGCGAAGGGGCGAGCGCAGCCGTGTACGAGACGGCGCGGATGTTGGCGTCGCGGTTGGCGGCGTTCGTCTCGCGAAAGCTCTGGATGTTTGCCGCTTCACGTCCGAAGGCCTGCACCTCGCGCACACCGGAGATCGTCTCCTGCAGATCGGCGTTGACGCGGCCGATCTCCACGCGCGTGACGCGGTAGGCCTTGCGCGCCTGGCTGGAGAGCCAGAGCGTGACGCCGAGCATGGCCGGCAGCACGATCATGCTTAGCAGCGCGTACGGTGCGCTTAAGCTGAGCATCTTGTAGAGGATCCAGGCGATCAGCAGGCTCCCGCTGGCCACGCTGACCAGGGCGAAGTTGAGCGCCTGCTGCAGCGTATCCATATCGTTGGTGATGCGGCTCATGATCGCGCCGGCCTCGTGCTCGGCGTAGTAGCCGAGCGAGAGGCGGTGCAGATGGTGGAAGAGGCGCACGCGAAGCTCGCGCAGCACGTGCTGGCCGGCCCAGGTCATGAGGTAGAACTGCAGCCCGCTGGCCAGGCCGCTGGCCACCATAAGGCCTACCGCCACCAGGATGAGCCCGCCCAGGCCGCGAATGGTCTCGGTGGGCGTGGCGCTCGGATTGGGCACCGTCCACCAGCAGGTGCTGCCGGCGGAGGTGGCAGCCGGCCGTCCCGGTGCGCCTGCCTGGCTACCCAGCGTAGCGGCGCCGCCCGCCTGCGCTTGCGCGGCAAAGTGGCCGGCGACAGCCGGCGTGAGGTAGCAGTCGACTGCCTGGCCGGCGAGCTCCGGCACCTCCACCTGCGTGAAGGTACCGGCGATGATCAGCAAGGCCACGCCGGCTAGCGCTGGCCAGAAGGGCGCGAAGTGTCGCGCCAGCCGGCTGAGCGTGGCACTCACCCGTACCGGCTTGAGTGTCTCCTGTGCCATCATGCGCGATGGCCCGCCCATGAACATCGTCGTTAGCTCCTAGTGGGTATGTGGCGCTGGGGCCGCCGTACCGCTTACTTGCTTCCTTGGCATGGATTATCTGGCCAGACCGGCGCCCACCTCGATCGCGCCATCCGAGCCGTATCTCTCTTCCTGCTTCCTTGGCATGGATTACGCGCCTGAAACCATTGCTTCGCTCGCGGGGGCGATGGCTTCAGCTGCCAGGTGCTCCGCTGCATCCTCCACCAGCTGCGAGCTATAGATCTCGGCGTAGATGGGGCTATTCTCCAGCAGCTCCGCATGCGTGCCGCGCGCCGCGATCTGGCCTCTATCCAGCACCAGGATGAGATCGGCGTGGCGTACCGTGCTGATGCGCTGGGCGATGACGAAGCTGGTGCGTCCTTCCATCAGCCGGTCGAGCGCCTGCTGGATGCGGGCCTCCGTCGCCACGTCCACACTGCTGGTCGAGTCGTCGAGGATGAGGATGCGCGGATCGAGCAGCAGTGCCCGGGCAATGGCAATACGCTGCTTCTGGCCACCGGAGAGCGTGGCGCCTCGCTCGCCAACGGGCGTATCGTAGCCCTGTGGAAAGCTCATGATGAAGTCGTGCGCCGCAGCCGCCTTGGCGGCCGCCTCGATCTCCTCCTGCGTCGCATCGGGCCGACCAAAGGCGATGTTCTCACGGATGGTGCCGCTGAAGAGCGTCGTATCTTGCAGCACGATGCCGATCTGCGCGCGGAGCGAATCGAGCGTCACTTCACGCACATCGTAGCCATCGATGCGCACCGCCCCGTCGGAGACGTCGTAGAAGCGCGGGATGAGGTTGATGATCGACGACTTGCCGCTGCCGGTGGCACCGAGCAGCGCGATCGTCTGGCCGGGCTCGGCAACGAAGCTGACGTCACGCAGCACCGGCTCGCCGCCGCCAAAGTAGCGCAGCGTGACGTGGTCGAACTCCACCCGGCCGGCAATGCGCGGCAGCACGATCGCCCCAGGCCGATCGGCAACGTCGCTCTGGGCGTCCAGGATCTCGAAGATGCGCGTGGCCGAGGCGCTGGCCTGCGACATCTGCGAGATGATGAAGCCCAGCTGCCCCATCGGAAAGAAGACATAGACGAGATAGAGGCTGAACTTCTGCCATTCGCCAAGGGTGAGCGTGCCGTAGACGATCTGCCGCCCACCGAAGTAGAGCACCGCCGCCTGGCCCAGGTTGGCGATGAGGAAGACAAGCGGGAAGAGGAACGAAAGAAGACGGGAGACGGCCAGCTGCTGCCACATCAGGTCGTCGGCCGCGGCCTCGAAGCGTGCCTGCTCGAGCGGCTCGCGCACGAAGGCCTTGACCACCTTGATGCCCGCCAGGTTCTCCTGCAGGATCGTATTCAGCCGCGAAAGCCTGATCTGCACCTGCATGAAGAGCGGCTGGGTCAGCCGGCCGAAGACTATGAAGATGGCCAGCGCCAGCGGCAGGATGGGCAGCACGACCAGCGTGAGCTTGAGGTTGGTGAACGCCAGGATGAGCAGCGTGGCCACCAGAATGACCAGCGCCTGCGTGGCTAGCAGCAGCCCCTGTCCGATAAACAGGCGCACCTTCTCCACGTCGTCGGTGGCGCGGATCATCAGCTGGCCGGTCTGCGTCCGGTCGTGGTAGCTGAAGGAGAGGCGCTGGATCTTGGCGTAGAGCTCGTTACGAAAGTCGAAGGCCACACTCTGCGAGGTGCGCTCCGACATGTAGGTCTGCGCGAAGGCGAAGGCGCCGCGGGCGATGGCGAAGACGGCGATCAGCGCGCCGGCCCAGAGGAGCGCCGGCTCCGCGCCATTCCGGTAGCCGGTGAGCTGCTCCGGTGCCCAGCCGAGCGCTGCCAGCGCGCGACCCTGGATATCGGCCGGCAGCGCCGCCAGCTGCTGCGCCGTGACGCCGCGCGTCACGGCATCGATGATGTTCTGCACCAGCTGCGGCACCATCAGCTGCGAGGCGCTCGAAACCAGCAGAAAGAGATAGGCCAGAAACGCCGTGCGGCGATAGCGCCCCAGGTAGCGAATGGCGCGGCGCAGCCCGGCCATGCTCATCCGCTCCCGCCCACCCGGTGGCCCTTGTCGAAGCTGTGCCTGCACCGAACCTGCCTCCTACGCTTGCTTCGCGGGATGCACCGATGTTGATAGAGAAATGAAAATAATCAACGTCGAGCGCATGTATGTTAATTCCTGGCCCCGGCAATTGTCAACCCCTGTGGCGTACAGCCGCCGGAGCAGGGGGACTGGATCATGTCGCAAGTCTACGGGGTGGTGCAACGGGTGCAGGCGGCCGGCGCGTGTCGATCGGGCGCCGCCGCGCTTTACACTTCCAGCGTGGTCACCTCATCTGCTAATCCCGGCACCGCCATGGCGGTGCCTTCCCGAGTACCGGCGCGCCTGGGACAGCCGCGTGTGGGTTTGGTGGGGGCCGGGCAGCTTGCCCGCATGGCCTACCAGGCGGCGATCTCGCTGGGACTCACGCTACGCGTGCTGGCGGCCACGGTCGATGACTGCGCCGCGCGCATCAGCGCCGATGTCGAGCTGGGCGATCCTGATTCATTCGAGCGCCTGAGCGCCTTTGCCGCCGGCTGCGACGTGCTGACCTTTGACCACGAGCTGGTCGATCCGCAGCAGCTGGCGGCGCTCGAAGCGGACGGGCACCGCCTTTATCCTTCGGCAGCCACGGTGGCGCTGGCGCAGAACAAGCGCCGCCAGCGGGCCACGTTCGGCGCCGCCGGCCTGCCAGTGCCGCCGAATCAGGTGGTGGCGGCACCGGACGACCTGCTGAGCTTCGGCGCCGCGCACGGATGGCCGGTGGTGGCGAAGGCAGCCCGCGGCGGCTATGACGGGCGAGGCGTATGGATGCTCGAGGATGCCGCGGCGGCCGAGCACCTCTGGCAGGAAGCCTCACAGCGCGGCGTGGAGCTCCTGGTGGAGCAGTGGGTGCCGATCGAGCGCGAGCTAGCGGTGCTGGTGGCGCGCCGGCCCGGCGGCGAGCAGGTGGTGTACCCGGTGGTGGAGACGGTGCAGGCCGGCGGCATCTGCCGTGAGGTCGTCGCGCCGGCGCCCGTCTCGCCGGATCTGGCGGCCGAGGCGCAGCGCATCGCGCGCGCCGTCGCCGATCTTTCCGGCGTGGTCGGCATCCTCGCGGTCGAGCTGTTCCTCGCCAGCGGCCGCCTGCTGGTGAACGAGATCGCCACACGCCCGCACAACTCGGGCCATTACTCGATCGAAGGCTGCTACACCTCGCAGTTCGAGAACCATCTGCGGGCCATTCTCGACTGGCCGCTGGGTAATCCGGCACTCATCGCGCCGTGTGTGGTGATGGCCAACGTACTCGGGCGCTCGACGGATGAGCTGCACCCGAACCTGCCGGCGGCGCTGGCGGTCGATGGCGTGCGCATCCACCTGTACGACAAGGCGCCCCGGCCCGGGCGCAAGCTGGGGCATGTCACCGCCCTCGGTGCCGATCCAGACGAGACGCGCGCTCGCGCGCGCGAGGCGGCGAAGCGCCTGGCAGGAGCGGCGTGAGCGCTCACTGCGCTACTGGGTGGCCGGCCGGCCAGTGTGAGCGCGCCGGCGAGACGCTGGGGAGGAAAGGCATGAGCAGCAAGCGATCCTCTGGCCCCCTCGTCGGGGTCGTGATGGGGAGCGACTCGGATCTCAAGGTGATGCGCGCCGCGGTGGAGGCACTGGCCGAGTTCGAGGTGCCCTGCGAGGTGCGCGTCGTCTCGGCACATCGCACGCCTCAGGCGATGCTCGACTATGCGCGTACGGCAGCGGCGAGGGGTCTGCGGGTGATCATCGCCGGCGCCGGCGGCGCGGCCCATCTGCCGGGGATGCTGGCTGCGGCGACGCCGCTGCCGGTGATCGGCGTGCCGGTGCCGCTCAGCCACCTCGATGGGCTGGATTCGCTGCTCTCGATCGTGCAGATGCCGGCCGGCGTGCCGGTGGCCACCGTCTCGATCGCCGGGGCGCGGAATGCCGGGCTGCTGGCGGTGCGCATGCTGGCGGCCAGCGACGAGGCGCTGCGTGCCAGAATGGAGCGTTTCCAGGCCGGGCTGGCCGAGCTGGTGCGGGAGAAGGACGCCGCCGTGCGTGCCGAGTTTGGCTCATGAGACTCACGCAGCTGCTCTCGGTGCTCCCCGAGGCGCCGCCCTACGACGGCCCCGACGTGGAGATTACTTCGATTACCTACGACTCGCGGCGCGTGCAGCCGGGAGCACTCTTCGTGGCCATCTGGCACCCGGGCTATAGCGCGGATGGGCATCGCTTCGCCGGCGACGCAATCCGCCGCGGGGCATCGGCCGTGGTCGTGCAGCGTCCGGTGGAGGTGCCGCCGGAGGGAGCCGGGGTGCCGGTAATCCAGGTACCGCACACACCGAGTGCGCTCGGCTGGCTTGCCGCCGGGCTCTATGGCCTGCCGTCGTCGCGCCTGGGCCTGGCTGGCGTGACCGGCACCGACGGCAAGACGACGACCTGCACCATGCTGGCTGCCATCCTGGAGGCAGCCGGCTTTCGGCCCGGCATGGTGAGCACGGTGGCGTCGCAGGTGGCGGGCAAGTGGCGGGAGAATAGAGCGCACACCAGCACGCCGGAGGCGCCGGAGATCCAGGCGCTGCTCGCCGAGACGGTGGCTGCTGGCGGGCGGCGGGCGGTAGTGGAAGCCACCTCGCACGCGCTGGCACAGGATCGGCTCGCTGGCTGCGAGCTCGATGTCGCCGTGGTGACGCGCGTCACACACGAGCACCTCGACTTCCACGGCACGTACGAGAACTACATCGCTGCCAAGGCACGCCTGCTTGACCTGCTGCGCCCCGATCCGCGCCATCCGAAGACCGAGCCGGTGGCCAAAGCAGCCATTCTGAATGCCGACGATTCAAGCTTTGGCTACATGGCAGCGCGCGCTCCGGTGCCCATCGTGCGCTATGCGGTGCGCGGCGAGGCTGAGGTGAAAGCGCTTGGTCTCGAAGAGGAGGCCTGGGAGACGCGCTGCCGCCTCGTCTCTCCCTGGGGCGAGGGTGCACTGCGGCTGCCCTTGCCCGGCAGCTTCAATGTATATAACGCGCTGGCCGCGCTGGCCGCCGCCTGCACGCTCGGCGCGCCGTTCGAGGTTGCCCGCGACGCATTGGCCGCGTTTCGTGGCGTGCCGGGGCGCATGCAACGCATTGATGCCGGCCAGCCGTTCACCGTGATTGTCGACTTCGCCCACACGCCAGACGCGCTGGCGCAGGTGCTGCAGCACCTGCGCCGCCGCACCAGCGGAAGGCTGATCTGCGTCTTCGGCAGCGCCGGCGAGCGCGACCGTGCCAAGCGTCCGATGCAGGGCCGCGTGGCCGCCGAGCTGTGCGACTACTTCGTGCTCACCGACGAGGATCCGCGGCTGGAGGACCGCGAGCAGATCATCGATGAGATTGCTCGGGGAGCGCTCGCCGCCGGCGCCATCGAAGGGCACAACTTCGCCCGTGTTCCCGACCGTCGGGCCGCGATCGCCGCTGCCCTCCGCCGCGCCCAGCCCGGCGATACCGTGCTACTGGCCGGCAAGGGACACGAGCGCTCGATCATCGGCGCCGTCGATGGCCGGCTCCAGGCGTTCCCCTGGGACGAGCGCGCGGTCGCCCTCGAGGAGCTACGCAAGCTCGGGTACAGCGGCTAGCAGGACCTCCGGCTTCCTCGCTGCAGCTATACCGAAGCCAAGGTGGAATCTCCGTGAGCCAACGGAGGCCTCACTGCGGGTTTCACGTTGGCTTCAGTTTAGCCGGCCCGGCCGTCGGTGCCGCCGGCGCGGTGATCGAGCTTCGGCGCGGCCGCCCGAGCAGCAAGGACGCAGTGGCCACCGTCCTTCGTCCCTTCGTCCTTCGTCCACACGGTCCCAGCAGCGACTCCTTCCCCGGTGCTCCAGCAGCGTCTCAGCTATCCCAGCCGTAGCGATCCTTCAGGATGCGCCGGAGGTCGGGCGGCTGCCAGCCAGCGGGCTTCATCCACTTGCCGTCCTCGCGGCGGTAGCCTCCGGCCTTGGCCATGTTGGCGCGGTGCACCTCCTCAAAAAATGGCTCGAGGTCAATGCCGAGGCTCACGGCGGCGCCGTAGGTGACGTAGAGCAGGTCGCAAAGCGCGTCGATCATCTCCGGCAGGTCGCGCGCGCGCACCGCCTCGGCGAACTCCTGCGCCTCCTCCTCGATCAGTCGGATCCGTAGCTCGCCCGGAAAGTGCTCCAGATCGAGCGTATCGGGTGCTTGGAGGCCGAAGCGCTTATGGAAGGCGCGTACCAGTGCCTGCTCCTTGGTCATGGCTATCATTCCCTCCAGACTCCCACCTCCCGCCGGCTGCCAGCCGGCCACTCTCAGTCGACTACCGGCAGCCGACTCCCGCCGGATACCATTGCCGCTCCGCGTTCCAGACCGCGCGCCGATGCCAGCTTTCCCTACCGGCCCTACCGGCAGCCGACTCCCGCCGGATACCATTGCAACGAATCGCGAACGCAAAAGGAGCAGCCTATGGCCACTACCGTCGAGTCTCCCACCGGCCAGCACGAGGCGCTTGCCGGCGTGGCGGCGCTCTTCAGCCGACTGGCGCAGCCGCTGCCACCGCTCCAGTTCACCGGCACCGCCGGCAGCCGCTACAACATGGGCGGCGGGCAGCCCGATCCGGCCTCGCTCCCGCGCCGGGAGCTGGCCGAGCTCGTTGCCGACATGCTCGCCGCGGAAGATGGCTTCACGCCACTCCTCTATGGCGATGCTGCCGGCGACCGTGGGCTGCGTGAGGTGCTGGCGGAAAAGCTCCGGCGCACCGAGGGGATCGAAGCCACGCCCGACGAGGTGCTGGTCACCAACGGGTCGAACCACGGGCTGGCCGTCGTCGCTCAGACCTTCATCAACCCGGGCGAGGTGGCGATCGTCGAGGCGCCCACCTTCATGGGTGGGCTACGCCCGCTGCGCCACCTGCAGGCGAGGATCGAGGCGGTGCCGCTCGACGAGCATGGCCTGCGGGTGGATATGCTGGAGGAGCGGCTCCGCCGGCTGCGCGCCGCTGGCACGCCGGCCAAGCTACTGTACACCATCCCCAACTTCCACAATCCGGCGGGGGTCGATCTCTCGCTCGAGCGACGCCGACGCCTTGCCGAGCTGGCCGACGAGTTCAACTTCGTCATTCTGGAGGACGATGCGTACGGTGAGCTGCGCTTTGCGGGCGAGCATGTGCCGTCGCTCTACCGGCTGGCCGCGCGTGGTCGCGTGGTGCGTGCCGCGACGCTCTCCAAGATCCTGGCCGCCGGGCTGCGGATCGGCTATCTGACGGCGCCCGCCGAGGTGCTGGCGCGGATCAATAGCCTGAAGCTCGACGGCGGGGCAAGTCCCTTCACCAACAAGCTGGCGGCGCTCTGGCTGCGCGCCTACCACGATGAGCATGTGCAGCGGCTCATCGGCATCTACCGCACCAAGCGCGATGCGCTGGTGCGTGGGCTCGACGCAGGCTTCACGCCGGGCGACCCGCTCAAGCCCCAGTGGCACCTGCCAAACGGTGGCTTCTTCCTGTGGCTCAGGCTGGCACCGGATGTCGATCCGGCGCGGCTGGCGCAGGAGGCCGCGAGCCGCGGAATTGGCTATGTACCGGGCACAGCGTTCTTCGCCGATGGCTCCGGCAGCGACTACATTCGCCTGGCGTGGAGCATGCTCTCGCCCGAGGATCTCGAGACTGCCGGCCGCCTCCTGGCTGAGGCGATGCACGCAGCGGCACGCTAGAGCAGCGGCCAGGGAGCCGCGGCCGGGTGCGCCGGGACGAAAGACGAAGGACGAAGCGGTTGCTCCCGCCCGTCCTTCGTCCCGCGACGATAGGACGTAATCGGTGTGCAAGCGGGCCATCCGACATGAGTGCTGCCATCCCTTCT
>Ga0070741_10010722_pt1 | contig 17194 bp, 13 predicted proteins | sample Coa_R1_4_FD_66440 | JGI IMG/M metagenome (GOLD analysis project Ga0070741, IMG submission 66440) | Surface soil microbial communities from Centralia Pennsylvania, which are recovering from an underground coalmine fire - Coalmine... | ecosystem: Environmental > Terrestrial > Soil > Unclassified ...
GAACCGTCGCTGCCCGCATCGCGCGCGGCTCCAAAATGACCTCGGATTGGCGGGTGGAATCCAAGGAAGGCTCGGTCCGAGTCAGCATTCCGGCGGATCTACGGGCGAATCTCGATGTCAGCACAAAAGAGGGAAGTCTCAACGTGAATCTGCCCGTCACGGTTCAAGGTATGAGCAGCAGATCGGAGATTCGGGGCACGTTTAACGGCGGTGGTCCTCTTCTCACCGTCCGCACCAGCGACGGCTCGATCCACCTCGACAGTATCTGAAAGCAATCCGCGCAGGCACTGCGCCGCTGCTCTCTGAATCCGGAAGTCCTCGATAGCAGCCTGACCTGCTCGAGCGGCCGCCGAGCTGACAAGCGCACGAGCTATCGTCGTTCTTGGTGGTGCGTGATGCACGACCTTATCGCCACGCTTACGATCGCCGTCTTACGTGCGGGCAAGACCGAGACCCGCGAGGGGCAGCGGCCCTTCCGCAGCCTCCAAAGCCTTTGCGTTTTGATCGAGCCAGCACTAGATTGCCGCAACGGTTGAGCAGGAGAGGCGCACGGACAGGCGGGTTCCACGAAGTTGGGGTCTCCCACGCGATGGGCGATAGCTTGCCTCCCTCCAACGGCGTGCCCGACAGCGCCGGGCTGGATGCGGGGCTTCGGTCGACCGAACGGAAAGTTCGCGCGGGATTTGCTCTGGCCCTGGCCTGTCTGGCGGTGGTAGGGGCGGTCTCCTATCTGAGTGTCCTCGATCTCGATGAGCACGCCGCGTGGGTCGGGCACACTCAGCAGGTGTTGAGCCGCCTCGAGCTGCTGCTCGCCAGCGTGACCGACTTGGAAGCCGCCGAGCGAGGCTACGTCATCACCGGCGATGAGGGTTATCTCGAGCCGTATCGACAGTCCGCGCAATCCGTCGATGCGCAGGTCAGAAGCCTCCAGGCACTCACAGCGGACAATCGCATCCAGCAGCAGCGGCTCGCGGAGATCGTGCCGCTCGTCAACGACCGGTTGGCCAATCTACGCGCCGTGATTGAAACGCGGCGCAGCGCAGGCTTCGACGCCGCACGCCACGGGATTCTCACCGGCGAAGGCAAGCATTTTCACGATCAGGTCCGCCAACTGGTCGATCAGATGAAAGGCACGGAGCTCGGTCTGCTCGCCAATCGCGAGCGCCTGGCTCAGCGCAGCAGCCGTCGGACCCGAGCCGTCATCATTGCGGGCAGCGTCCTGGCCTTGAGTTTTGTGTGCCTGGCGCTCTGGCTCATTCGCAGGGACTTCGCCGGCCGTGCTCGCGCCGAGCGCGCGCTGCGTAACGCCAAGGACGACCTCGAGTCGCGCGTAGAGCAGCGCACGGCGGTCCTGCGCGAGACGGCGCGGAATCTCGAAGCTGAGATCGCCGAGCGCACGCGGGCGCAGGAGATGACCGGGCGCCTGGCCGCCATCATCGAAACCTCGGACGATGCGATCGCCAGCAAAGATCTTTCCGGCATCATCAAAAGCTGGAATCCCGGCGCTGAGCGGCTTTTTGGCTATACCGCCGAGGAAGTCATCGGCAAGCCCATGGCGATCATCGTGCCTCCCGAGCGCGCAGCCGAGGAGCCCGAGATCCTCGCGCGGATCGCCCGCGGAGAGGTGACCGATCATTTCGAGACGGTGCGGATTCGCAAGGACGGCTGCAGAATCGAGGTCTCGGTCACGATCTCGCCCATGCGCGATCAGCACGGTACGATCATTGGCGCCTCCAAGATCGCGCGCGACGTCACCGAACGCAATTCGGTCCAGCGAAAGCTGCGCACGCAGTTGCAGCGACTCAATCTGCTGCAGCAAATCACCCACGCCATCGGAGAACGTCAGGATACCGCCAGCATCTTCCAGGTGGTGGTGAGGACTTTGGAGGATCAACTGCCAGTGGACTTCGCCTCCATTGCCTTGCATGACGCAGCCGACCACGCCCTCGCGGTCTCGAGCGTCGGAGTCAAGAGCAGCGCGCTGGCGATGGAACTGGCTCTGACCCGGCAGGCGCGTTTCCCGGTGGACGGGAATGGCCTGGCCCGATGCATACAGGGCGAACTGGTCTACGAGCCCGATACCGACCAAGTCCCGTTTCCATTCCCCCGGCGTTTGAGTCAAGGTGGAATGCGCTCACTGGTGACCGCGCCGCTGCGCGTGGAGAGCCAGGTCTTCGGGGTCCTCATCGTCGCCCGCCGGGAGCCCGCGAGCTTCTCCAGCAGCGACTGCGAATTCCTCAAGCAATTGAGCGAGCATGTCGCGCTTGCGGCTCACCAGGCGCAGCTCCATGGCGCTTTGCAGAAAGCCTACGAGGATTTGCGCCAGACCCAGCAGGCGGTGCTGCAACAGGAACGCCTGCGGGCGCTGGGGCAGATGGCCAGTGGGATAGCCCATGACATCAACAACGCCATCTCCCCGATCACCCTCTATACCGACTCGCTGCTGGAAAACGAGCAAAACTTGAGCGAACGCGGTCGCGGCTATCTGCAAACCATTCAGCGGGCGATCGATGACGTGGCGCAAACAGTGACCCGCATGCGCGAGTTTTACCGGCCGCGTGAGACTCAGCTCACCCTGACGCCCGTCGACCTGAATCATCTGGTGACCCAAGTGCTGGATCTCACGCGCGCACGCTGGAGTGACATGGCTCATCAACGCGGCATTGCGATCGACGTGCGAACCGAGCTCTCGCCCACATTGCCGGCCATCCGGGGGGCCGAGGGCGAGCTGCGCGAAGCGCTTACCAATCTCATCTTCAATGCGGTGGATGCCATGCCTTCGGGCGGCGCACTGACACTGCGAACCTGCGCGATGGGCGAAGATCAGCTGCGGCGCGTAAATCTGGAGATCATCGATACCGGGGTCGGGATGGATGCGGACACGCGCCGCCGGTGCCTCGAGCCCTTTTTCACGACGAAGGGCGAGCGGGGAACAGGACTCGGGCTCGCGATGGTGTACGGCACGGTGCAACGCCACGGTGCCGATATCGAGATCGAGAGTGTGTCAGGCCAGGGTACGACCTTTCGGTTGACCTTCGCGGTGCCTGTAGAGCCAACCAGCCAGGGGATCCATCCAGGATCAGAGCGGATGATCCCTGCCGCGCTACGCATTCTCATCGTGGATGACGATCCGATCTTGCTCAAGTCGCTGGAGGACGCTCTGGAAGGCGATGGACACGCCGTCTCGGTCGCCCATGGGGGTCAGGAGGGCATCGATGCGACTCGCAGGGCGCTCGAGCAGGCCCAGTTGTTCGATCTCGTGATCACCGATCTCGGTATGCCCCATGTCGACGGCCGCAAAGTCGCCAGCACACTGAAGGCCCTCGCCCCCTCACTACCCGTAATTCTTCTCACCGGCTGGGGGCAACGGCTCATCACGGAAGGCGATATCCCGCTGCATGTCGATCGGGTTCTGAGCAAGCCACCCAAGCTCAGGGACCTGCGCGAGGCACTGGCCGCGCTCACCCGCGGGGCACAACAGGCCACGGGTTGATTGGCGGGCGCGGCTGCCGAGAGGATCGAATTGCCCTCACGCGCCTCGTTCGGGCAAACAGCCGGTGGGGGAGATGTCTACAAGCATTGCACGCGTGTTAGCAATGAGCGCCGCGGCGAGGACCTCTGGCCTCAGCGAGAACCCGCCCCTGAGCCAATGCGTAATCAGCGCGATTTGCGTTTCGGCGACGACCAAGGCAACCAGGGCACGGGGAATGGGAGGCCGGGTTCCTCCGGGGCGTTGCGAGGCCGGTAGCCGGGGCTCGATCAGGCCGGCGAGGCTCTGCACCCAGATCGAGCGAATGGGATCTGCGAAGAAGACCCGATTGACGCTGCGCTGTTCCCAGAAATGCTCAAGAAGGGGCGTCAACTGCACCGCGGTCACGTCCCCGCCGACGCAGGCTGCCAGCCCACGCGATGGCTTTTTGATGCTTTCCCTGAGCAGCTCTTCCTTGCTCGCATAATGCAGATAAAAAGTGGAGCGTCCAATATTCGCCTTGCGGCTGATCTCTGCGGTCGTCAACACCTCATAGCCGCGCGCCAGCACAATTCGACGAATGCAGACAAGAGAGCCTGACGTGTCCTGTGAGTGCGCCGATCCGGATGCCTCTCCCCCATCGAGGGTCACCTCAGGCCGGTCGGAAATTTCCAGACAAAAAGGCATGATTGTTCAGTATTGGACTGCACCGCGCGGCCTTCCAGCAATGCCCGAGAGGATAGATGATATAACAACAATCGAGAGTGACTCGAGACACCCATGATTGATGACAGCTCAACTTATCGCGAACGCCGCACCCTGGCGAGCGCATTTGCACTGTGTGCCCTGGCGACCCTGACCCTTTTGGCCAATCATCCCAGCGATGGCGGCGCCAAAACCTTTGCTGATTTCATCCAGAGCACCGCACAAAGCCAGCTTGCCGATGCCATCGTGCACGGCGGATTCATCGTTACTTTGGCCGCGCTGATCATCTGCTTCGTGTTCTTCTGCCGCTGTCTCGGACCGATGCGAGGCCGCGTGGTCATCGGGCTGGTGACCTTCTGTATCGGCTGCGGCGCCTTGATGGCATCGATGGTCGTGGACGGCTTTGTGACTCCGGCCCTGGCCACTCGCTTCTCTGACCTCAGCCATCCGGAAAACCTCGCGATGGCGAAGACGCTTCTGATTCTTTGCGGGACCTTGATTCGCTTCCTCATGCCGATGGGATTGCTGTTTCAAGCCGCCGCGATGCTCAGCTGGTCTTCGATTGTCGTGACCGGCCGCGGCTTGGCGCGTGCCGTCGGCGTGTTCGGTCTATTCGCCGCACTGTGCCTGGTCGTCGCCCTGTTCGTGGTCCCGATGGCGATGGCGGCGCAGGTTGTGCTCGGGGGCATCCTGCTGCAGGCGATCTGGTATTTTGCGCTCGCCGCTCTGCTCTTCAGCCATGACCCAGCGCCTGGCGCCGAGGAATCACTACCCCGTGAGGTTTAGTCGCATTCTGACATAGCCGCGTGCGACAAGAGCTAGCGAGCCGCTGCTTTGGTCTTCTTGCTTTGATCGTACACCTCGCGAATGGCCTCGATTGCGGTGTCAGGCTCATCGAACTGGATGTACTCCGAGCTGTTCTTCGTGAAGATCTGTTTTGCATTCGAGGACAGTTCGAGCAAGCGAGACTGAGCCAGAGTGACCTCGTACTCATACCGCAGATGCTTGAGATTGGTTGGGCGCGGAGCGAGCGATCCGACTCCATGGTTGCCCGTCGAGATCACCCGTACGGGGCGTGATCCGAGCGACCGGCGATGCTGCTTCAGCCAGGACTCATCCCATGGCATCTGCTCCATTTCCGAGATAAAGGCATCGTACATCTCGACTTTGGTCTGCGCGATTTGCAGGAGCTTGTCGTTCAACTCTCGCGACCACGCCACCTCGGGCCAGCTACGGAAGAACAGCTCCGCGCAGGTGCGATTCGGTTCGCGGGCATTGAGGGGCGGTAGAGGTTTGCGCTGCGCCACGGCGTCGCGACAGGCTCGAACTTCGGGCAGGAAGGCGGCCTCGCCGCCATGATCGTCCTCCTGCATGTCAACCGGTTCGAGATCGTCGGTATCGCTTTCAAGGAATACGGCTCCCGCAACTTCCATGGTGTAACGATATGCGAATGCGCGTACGTTATTGCCCCCGAACGAGCTCGCGACCAGGATGTAGGGCCCGATGATACCGGCATTGTGGAGCGCGCTATGCAGCTCGTCAGCGATTCGCACGCTGGTGCGCGGCATAGGACCTGCATCGCTGAAACCGGCGCCGGCGCGATCATAGCTGCAGGCGCGCGTCCAGGCAGCCACGCGGGGCTGGACCTGCGCCCAGATCGGAGCCCAGTCTCCCCAACCGGAATCGAACACGACTGGAGGTGAGCCGCTGCCGGCGCAGTAGAGATTCAAGCGAGTCCCCTCGACGGACACGAGTTGGCCGGGCTGCGCATAGATTGTGTCCCCCGGCGCCCCACACGCCGTGCCAAGCGTGGCGAGGAACAGCACACATCCTGAAAGAACCATCGCAGGGACGTTCATGATCAGATGAGCGTGCAGCCTGAGCGAGAAGGAGCCCTCGCAGCTAAGTGGTCTCTCATCGATAAGGCCGCTATGCCTTACGGCAAGGCTCGTGGGTTGCCGTTATCCAGCTTCTTCAGCAGATTCACCACAGCGAGCCGGACCTCAGCGCGGCGCTGTTCGGTGTCGCTCCACGAGGACAATGGCACCGCAGGTGAATCCAGCAGTGACAATGCCTGTTGTGCATACTGCCGGGCCAAGTCCCTCTGTCCATCCGCGAAATACGCTTCCGCAAGGTTATCGTGAGCATCCGCGGACTGCGGGTACGCCAACAGATTGAGCTGAAAAGTCTCAATCGCATTCTTGAGGTCCCCGGCGCGCTGATAGTCCTCGCCGATGATGTCCACGGCCGCCTCCGGCCACAACTGTGCCTGGGGATCTATTTTTCGAGCCTCTACCAGTTGCTGCATGACCTGGTGCGCCCCGCCGGGGGTCTGAAGCTGATTCAGCGTGGACGCTGTCGCCAGACTGTCGGCTGCTGCGTGGCCTGGCGTCTCGATCAATGTGGCCACGAACCATCGCTCGATGATCCCGGACAGCTCGGGGTGCCCTTTGAGCATATCGGTTCCATGCGCACCGTGAGCGGGGACCTTGGACACATCCGAGGTCTCGTACCACAGCCAGGGTGCATCCTCGGCAGCCGAGTAATGCACGAGCTTTTTGCCGGGGCTGGATGCGCTGAGGTAAAGCAGCTTCATCGCGTCCTGCGTCGGCGGGTATTCATCTTCGTCGGAGAACACGAAAAGCTCGGGCAACTGCGGTGTGCGATGCAGGAATTGAAGACCCTCACGACCTGTCTCACCCGACATCAGGACCAGAGACCTGATCTCTTTGGAATGCCGGCGCGCTGCCTCCACGCACTGGGTCACGCCGAGCCAGCCTGCTCCGGCGAGGCCAATGAACTGCGAGTTCACTCCAGGCTGGGAGATCAGAAACCCCAATGCCGCATCCACATCTTCAGGCATTGACTTGAAGTCGGTGCGCGCGCCGCCGCTTTCGCCGAACCCTCGCAGATCCAGTGTGAGGGTATTGAGACCAGCTGCCGCAAGCCGGGACGCCTCCCCATCCCAGGACTTGCGATCACGATTGCTCTGATGCAGCAGCAATACGCCGGGCCCCGCCTTGGCCGCGGCAAAGTAGCTCGACTTCAGCAAAGTCCCATCGGACGATTTCAGCTCGACTACGCGGGCCGCGGTCATAGCTTCGTCGTGAGTCGCACCGGAAACTGCCTGCTGTGCGGATGCACTCGCCGCAAGCGTCAGTGCAGCAGACAAAAAAGAGACTGTTATCGACGGCCTGCAGATGCGCATCGATCGCTCTCCATTACCTCCGACGACTTCCAGCAATACTACTACAACTACCGGAGAACTGAGTATCTGTCGTCTTACCGGTGCGCGGGAACGCCCGCACCACTGGCTCTTCTTACCGGGGCCTCTTTCCCCCGACTCACCGCCCGTTTCGCTTCCAGACGTGCCGAAGTTCACCGGATGGCCTCTAAGATATGCCCACTTCGGCTTCACCCGTAACCACTCCTCGTCAATGACGCCTTCGTGCGTCTCGGCCAAGCGCCAACCGGCCTCGAGGGCCGCGCTCACGTGATCGCTGACCGCGTGAATATGCGTTTCGATCGCCTTGGGATTCCCTTCGCGTCGATAAGCAATTGCAGGCGAAGGGAGCGGCCGCACGCCTCGGGACGGCAAACCAGTGTGCCTTTCTCTAGATATTAGTTAACTAATTAGTTAATATCGAGGCATGGCAAGCGATCGCCCCAGGCGGCGCCGCATTGGGCGTCCGCGGATCGGTACGGGTATGGACGCCCGCGGGCTCCTTCTGGATGCGGCGGTAGCGTTGTTTTCTGCCCAGGGCATCGCCGGAACCACGCTCGCTGAGATTGCGGCGAAGGCGGGCGTGACTTCCGCAATGGTTCACTACTACTTCAGCAACCGTGACCGCTTGCTGGACGCCATCGCCAATGAGCGCGTGTTAAGGGCCGTCACCTCGGTGTGGGCTCCCGTGCTCGAAACCACAGAGCTCGAACCTATGTTGCGTGGCCTCGTGAGACGCATCGTGACCGCCGCTGAAGCGAATCCCTGGCTTGCCTCTCTCTGGTTGCGAGAGATCGTCAGCGAAGGCGGTCAGTTACGCACCCGTCTGCTGAAGAATTTGCCTTTTGAACATGTGCGTCACCTCATCCGCACCTTGGCGGCGGCTCAGGAATGCGGTGCAATCAGCACTGCGCTTGAACCTCGCCTGCTGGTCCCATCCGTCCTCGGGCTGACCATGCTGCCGCTTGCCACGATGCCGATGTGGCAGCAGATCCCAATCCTTCAAGGTGTGACTTACGCGGACATTGCGCGCCATGCCGAGGCGCTGCTGGTCGCCGCCTGCATTCCGGGAGGCCGGAAGCCTGCGAAAACAAGGTTGGATCGCTGATATGCCTCGCCTACCTAACACATTTGGTCTCCTGTGGTCCCTCGCGCTACTCGGCGCCTGCTCCTCCTCGCACGACCATAACTACCAGGGATATGTCGAGGGGGACTTTGTCTATCTGTCCTCATCTCAGCCCGGACGTCTGGAACACCTGGCCGCATCACGCGGCGAGCAGGTCAAGGGCGGTGCGCCACTCTTCACTCTTGAAGCCACCGAGGAAAAGGCCGAACAGCACCAAGCGCAACAGCAACTGGTGGCTGCGGAAGCTCAGCTCGCTGACCTGCAGAGCGGCAAGCGTCCGCCCGAATTGGCCGTCATTGGCGCTCAATTGTCACAGGCGCAAACCTCCGCCAAAAAATCTGAGCTGCAGCGTCAACGGGACGAGGCCCAATACCGTGTCGGCGGCATCTCCCGCGAGCAACTGGAAGCGACGGTAGCGCAAGCCGACAGTGATGCCGCCAGGGTTCTCGAACTTCAGAGTCAGCTCGATGTGGCGAAACTGCCCGGCCGCGCCGAGCAACTCAAGGCGCAATCCGGCCAGGTGCAGGCCGCTCGCGCCGTCCTGATACAGGCTGACTGGCGTGTCGATCAGAAATCGGTCGCAGCGCCTCAGCAAGGCCTTATTTACGACACGCTGTACCGTGAGGGCGAGTGGGTGGCAGCCGGAAGCCCCGTGGTGCGCATGTTGCCGCCTCAGAACATCAAGGTTCGCTTCTTCGTCCCGGAGGTCGTGCTCGGAAAGCTCACGCTCGGCGGCCGGGTGCACTTGCACTGCGATGGTTGCACGACCGTGCTCCCGGCGACCATTACTTACGTCTCATCGGAAGCCGAATACACTCCCCCGATCATCTACAGTAATGAAACACGCGGCAAGCTCGTGTTCATGATCGAAGCTCATCCGTCAGCGCAAGATGCGCTGAAGCTGCATCCCGGCCAGCCGATCTCCGTCGAACTTCAGTGACGCGGCATGGCTACCCCGGCAATTGACGTTCACGGGCTCAACAAGAGCTTTGGCGACAAGCACGTGGTGACGGATCTCACACTGCAGGTGCAGACAGGGGAGATCTTCGGCTTCCTGGGTCCCAATGGCAGCGGCAAGACCACCTCGATCCGCATGATGTGCGGGCTACTCACTCCGGACTCCGGTAGTGGCACCTGTCTGGGCTATGACATCCTGCATCAGAGCGCGGAAATCAAGCGCCACGTCGGCTATATGACTCAGCGCTTCTCGTACTGGGAAGATCTCTCGATACGGGAAAACCTGGATTTTGTCGCCCGTGTCTATCAGATGCCGCAGCATGATCAGGCCGTCACGCAGGCCTTGGAGGGCCTTGGCCTCAAGGACCGTGCCGACCAATTGGCGGGAGCCCTCTCGGGTGGCTGGAAGCAGCGCCTCGCGTTGGCCGCCTGCATGCTGCACGAGCCGCGGCTGCTCCTGCTCGATGAGCCCACCGCCGGGGTAGATCCGACCGCTCGACGGGATTTCTGGGAGGAGTTGCATCGCCTGGCAAGCCAGGGCATATCCGTGCTGGTCAGCACGCACTACATGGACGAGGCGGAGCGCTGCCACAAGCTCGCCTACATCTCGAGCGGGCGCCTTCTGGTGCAGGGTACCGCTGCCGAAGTCGTCGCCAGCCAGCACCTCAGCACCTGGAACATTCACGGTGATCACCTGGCCAAGCTGTCCGAGCAACTGCGCAATGCGCCCGGCGTCGACCAGACGGTGGTCTTTGGAGCATCCCTTCACGCGACCGGGCAGGACGCTGCCGCCCTCGAGAAGTCCGTGCAGAAAGCGGCGCAAGAGTTCGGATTCAAGGCCGAGCACATCGAAACGGGCCTCGAGGACGTATTCATCTACCTCATGAACAAGGATGCCGCGGCTCACCAGGACGCCAGCTCATGAAGCGGGGCGATGTCTTTTCCGCCACGCGCTGGTGGAGTGTCGTCAGCAAGGAATTCCTGCAGCTGCGGCGCGATCGCATCACGTTCGCCATGATCGTCGGTATACCCATCATCCAGTTGACCTTGTTCGGCTACGCCATCAACTCCGATCCCAAGCATCTCTTGACCGCGCTCCTAGTACACGATCACAGCGAGTTCACTCGTACTTTCATCGAAGGCATGAAAGCCTCCGATTATTTCGATGTCGTTGGCGAATTGCCGGATGAGCAGACCGGGCGCGCGCTGCTCGCACGCGGCAAGGTCCAATTTATCCTGAATATCCCGCCCGATTTCACGCGTCTCATGCTGCGCGGTGAGCACCCATCAATGCTCCTCGAGGCCGATGCCACCGACCCTGCCGCGACCAGCAATGCCATTGCGGCAGGCCTGCAGCTGCCGCAGTCGGTGGTCACGAAGGACCTCAAGGGTCCGCTTGCCGGGCTTGCCGGCGGCAAGGCGCCCTTCGATGTCAGTCTTCATCGCCTGTACAACCCAGAGGGGATCACTCAATACAACATCGTGCCGGGCCTCATGGGACTGATCCTGAGCTTGACGCTCGTGATGATGACCGGGCTTGCAATAACTCGCGAGCGCGAGCGCGGCACAATGGAGAACCTGCTGGCGATGCCCATCCGCCCGATCGAGGTCATGAGCGGCAAGATCATCCCGTACATTTTCATCGGTCTGATTCAGATCACCATCATCATGCTGGCCTCGCGCCTCATGTTCCATGTGCCCTTCCAAGGAAGCGTGTTGATGCTCTATTGCGCCGCTCTGTTCTTCATCGCCGCCAATCTGACCGTCGGCATCTCGCTTTCATCGCTCGCACAGAACCAGCTGCAAGCCATGCAGCTCACGATGTTTTATTTTCTGCCAAACATACTGCTCTCCGGATTCATGTTTCCGTTCCAGGGCATGCCGACATGGGCGCGCTTCATCGGTGAGGCCGTCCCGCTCACTCATTTCAATCGCCTGGTGCGGGGGATTCTTCTCAAGGGCAACGGCTGGGCGGATCTGTGGACTGACATCTGGCCGATCGGGATCTTCACGGTTTTGGTGATGTTCGTGGCACTGCGGTTCTATCGCAGGACTTTGGACTGAGGGCATGGTCCGTGAGAACCTCTAGGCTCCTGGTGAGCGGTGCGATGGCAGCACTGTCCGCGTGCGCGGTCGGACCGGATTTTCACAGACCACTTCCCCCGAGCACTGACCAATACACCCCGGCGGAGCAGCCTGAACAGACAGTGAGCGTGGAGGGTCACGGGGGTACCGCTCAGCACTTCGTGAGCGGTATGGACGCGCCATCGCGTTGGTGGGAATTATTCCGCTGCGCGGCCCTGAATGAGCTCGTGGACGGTGCCCTGACCAACAGCCCGACCGTCTTGCAGGCGCAGGCGCGCTTGCGGGCGGCACAGGCGGATCTCACCGCTCAGGGGCGCGCCGTTTTGTACCCGGCCGTCGACGCTCAGCTCGGGGTCACTCGCGAGAAGGTGGACCCGGCAGCCTTCGGCATCGCGAATGTCCCGAGTGCGCCCGCCTTTACGCTTTACAACACTCAGGTGAATGTCTCCTATACGCTGGATCTCTTCGGCGCGAAACGGCGCTCCATCGAGGGCGCAGCTGCCGGGACTGAATATCAGGAATACGAGACGCAAGCGACGCGACTGACGCTCGCCGCGAACATCGTATCGGCCGCGATCCGGCAGGCGGATCTTCAGGCGCAGATTGACTCCACGCAGGCGATCCTGAATACCGAGACACTTCAGCTCGGTATCAGCGAAGAGCGCTACCGGGTCGGAGGCATTGCGCTGGAAGATCTCGAGAACTCCCGTGCTCAGGTTGCGCAGCTGCGCGCAAGCTTGCCGCCCTTGATAGCCGAGCGTCAGCAGGTCGATCATCAGCTGGCCGTCTACACGGGGAAGCCACCGGCTCAAGCTGCCGTTCCGCGCTTCAGGCTGGAGGACCTGCAGCTGCCTGTGGAAGTGCCACTCGCCCTGCCCTCCGAGCTCGTGCAAAAGCGGCCCGACGTGCGCGCATCGGAAGCGCTTTGGCACGAGGCGGCTGCCAATGTCGGTGTGGCGACGGCAAATCTCTTTCCGCATTTGAGTATTTCCGGGTCCGCAGGCTCGGAGCGCACCCGGGCCTCGGAAATTGTCGATGGCTTCAATGTCTGGAGCATCGGCGCAACGCTGATGCAGCCCATATTTCACGCGGGCGAGCTGCGCGCCAAAAAACGCTCTGCTACGGCTTCGTATGAGGCCGCCGCATATACCTATGAGCAGACCGTGCTCGAGTCTTTACAGCAGGTCGCGGACACGCTGCGCGTGCTCGAGGCAGACGCGGCGACACTGCAGGAACGCTCGCGACAAGCCGACTCGGCAGCGGCCACCTCGGCCATCGCGCAGCAGCGCTACGGGTTCGGGGGTATCAGCCGGATGTCTCTCCTTGATGCTCAGCGCCAGAAGCTGCAGGCGGACCTTGACCGTCAGCGTGCCGAAGCTCAGCGCTACATGGATACGGCCGCGTTGCTGCATGCACTTAACGGAGCTCCTTGAATTACGATCGCTGTGGTGAGCACACGATTCCACAGAGGATATCAAGTGAACTATCAGCAACTGGGCTCCCACGGCCCTACCGTCTCGGCAATGGGCCTTGGGACGATGGGTATGTCCGACATGTATGGCCCCGCGGACCGCACGGAAAGTATCTCGACCATCCATGAAGCGCTCGACCAGGGCATTACGCTCCTCGACACCGGTGACTTCTACGGGATGGGACACAATGAGATGCTGCTGGGTGAGGCGCTCCAGGGCAGGAAGCGAGATGGAGTCCTGCTCAGCGTCAAATTCGGAGCGCTGCGCGGACCGGGCCCCGGCGAGTTCCATGGCTATGATTCCCGACCGGCCGCCATCCGGAATTTCGTCGCCTACTCTCTGAAGCGGCTGCGCGTCGATTACATAGACATCTATCGTCCGGCCCGACTCGATCCGAACGTCCCCATCGAGGAGACGATCGGCGCGATTGCCACGCTCATCGAGCAAGGCTACGTGCGCTACATCGGGCTTTCAGAAGTCGGCGCCAAGACCATCCAGCGTGCTCACGCGGTTCATCCAATCGCGGACCTGCAGATCGAGTACTCGCTGATCTCACGCGGGATCGAAAGCGAGATCCTGCCGATGTGCCGGGAGCTGGGGATTGGCATAACGGCATATGGCGTGCTCTCGCGTGGCTTGATCAGCGGCCACTGGCAAAAGGACAGTCGGCAAGGTGACTTTCGCGCCCGGGCGCCCCGCTTTCAGGGGGCGAATCTGGATACCAATCTCGCGTTGGTCGAGAAGCTGCGAGCGCTCGCCAAGATAATCGGCGCGTCGGTCGCCCAGATCGCCATCGCCTGGGTGATCGCTCGAGCGGGCGCTCTGCGGGTGTCGATCGTTCCGCTCATCGGCGCGCGCCGGCGCGATCGCCTGAGCGAGTCCATGGGCGCATTTTCCGTGAGGCTATCTGAAGAACAACTCCGAGATATCGAGCGCGCGGTACCTCCCGATGCAGCAGCGGGCGGGCGTTACCCGGATGCGCAGCTCGCGCATATGGACAGCGAGCGTCCGCAGTAGTGAACGACGCTCGCCGGTCCGAGGGTCAGTAGTGCACCGCGAAGCCTAGCAGCCTGTAAAGGCCGCCAGCCGGACTCTCTGCGCATCATCCTGAACGCTGTTCCTAATGAGCCGAGCCGGCTCGATGGGCCAGCCAGATGAGTAGCACGCAGGCGGCCAGAGCAAGGTAGGGCAGGAAGCCGGCGCGCCCCACGGTACGCTCGTCACCGGGTGCCGCCAGATCCTGCTGAGCGATGCCGCTTGGGAAGCGCCCTTTGTCCTGAATGTAGTGCCGGAAGAGGAAGACGGGGAGAATCAGTGCGGTGGCGATCAGGCCATTGCGCAGGGTGCCCGGACCCCAGACATCAGCCCCCGCGCCGACAAACACCATGTTCACATAGCCCAGGACGGCACCAGTCAGCAGCAGCCAGGTAGGCGCTCTGAAGGGACGCGGCCAGCCGGGGCGATCCAACCGATGAATCCAGCCGGCCTGGAGGTTCAAGAAATTGAAGAACAGATAGCAGACGTTGGAGACCATCAATACCGCGAAATAGTCGGAGGTCAGCAACAGGATGAGGTTGAAGACCAGGTCGGTCCACATGGCCGCGGTCGGGGCGCCGTGGCGATTGACTCGCGAGAGGTAACGGGGCAGCCAGCCATCGACCGAAGCCTGATAGAGCGTACGGGAGGAGCCTAACATCGAAGACATCACGATCAGCAGCAGGCTCAGGATCAGGATGACGATCACGACATTACTGATAACGATGCCGCCCCTGAGGATCTTGGCCAGCGCCTGGGCCACTCCAGTCCCGTCATAGATGGACGGATCGAGTATCTGATCGAGGCCCAAGGAGACCTGGAAGGAGAGCGGGACGAGCGAAAAGATGAAGATGCACAGCAGTCCCGCTGCCAGGATGCCCTTGTAGGTGTCGGTAGCAGGATTTTTGAATTCCCGTGTGTAGCAGACCGCACCTTCGAACCCGTAGGTCGTCCAGGCCGCCCCGAACATGGCGCCCATCAGCAGGGTCAGTCCTTGAGCGTTCCAGGTGCCAAAGCCAGGGTGCCCGGCCGCATCACGTACGAGCGGCAGCAGCGGGAAAAGGCGCTCGGATGGAAGGTCGCCCGTCAGAAATGGCATCAAGCCGACCAAGACCAGCGGCGTGAGACAGACGATCGCCAGTGCCTTCTGTGCCCGCGCTGCCCGCGCCGCGCCATGGTGTTGCAGAAAGAACGTGACCAACAGGAATCCGGTCGCGATGATCGAGACCGCATTGATCCGCAGCGTCAGCCCGGGCCGAACGAAGCCGAGATCGAGGAGGCGAATCTGCCACTGATTAATGGCCGCATGAGCCGGAAACAGGCTCGTGACCACGTAGCCCGCGGCAAGGCTCGTCCCAAGAGCCAGAACCGGCGACCACGCCAGCCAGTTGCACCACACCGAGATCGGTGCGACGAACTTGCTGTACCGAAGCCAAGCGGCCGCTCCATACACGGAGGCGCCACCGGACTTGTGCGGATAAAGACCCGCAATCTCGGCATATACGAACGACTGCATAAACCCCATCAGCACCGATACGATCCACACCACCCAGGCCGGCTGCCCGATCACCGTGGCGACTCCACCGACGGTCAGCAGTACGCCGGCCGGTACACCGCTGATCGCCCAGAACGCCCCCCGCCAGTCGAGCTCCCGATGCAGGCGCGCGGATGAATGAGAGGGTGCCACGCTGTCTACCGGCCGCGGCAAGCTACTCACTGCGTTATCGTCCATTGGCACGGAACCCGATTAACCGTTTCGCAGGGGCGCCGTCGCCTTGAGCAGAGGTAGGATCATCTGGTCGCGCCTCGCATACAGCTCAGCCCATGTGCGTGACCGCGCTTGCGCGGTAACCCCGGCAACGAGCTGCGCGATGGTGTTGGATCGAATCTGACCGTTTCCCATATCATCCCACCAGTGATGGAAGCTCTGCGCGTATCGATCACAGAAGGCAGCAAGACCGCCCTCGCCAGCGCCCAAGTGAAATAACATCGTGGGCCCCATGGCGGCCCAGCGCAGTCCGGGGCCGGCCCAGATCGCGGTATCGATGCGCTCTCCCGATTCCCCCACGCCCCCCGGTGACAAATGTGACTTTCCCCGCGAGAGTACCCGTCACGCGAGTCTGCCCCGCTCGTATGCCTCGAGGACCAGACCGTGGAAGTGATGCAGCGCGTGCTCCGACTGACCCGATCCGGCGGGATCGTTGACGATTCGCCCTTGCGTGAAAGCCGGTGTGCCCATGCCACGCTGAACGTTCTCCACGATCGCGATATCCTCGGTCTGCAGGACGGTGTCGAGGTACTCGATCGCTTTTTTCTCCAGATCGTCCGGCTCGGGGGATTCCAGGAAGAAATCGTAAGTTTCCAGAGTCCGATCCACAGCAAGAGGGATGATGTGGAGCACGATCATCGAGCTTCTTCCCGGATAGCGCATCAGACACGTATTGGGCCAGAGCCACCAGACCGAGTGGGTTCGAACCTTCGCGGTCGAGGTGTCGTAGGCTGAATTTTCAGCTCTGCCCGCCTCGGCCATGTGACTCGAATAGATGCCATGCGTCGTCACCTTGTAGGTCTTCATGTCTACCAGAGTGCAGAAGTCCTTATGCGCAACGGGACAGTGATAACACTCGAGAAAATTGTCGACGACGTTTTTCCAGTTCGACTTGATGTCGTAGGTCAGGCGGTGGCCAAATGTAAGTTGCTCCACGTCGGGCGCCCAGTAGCGAATCTCCGTCTGCAGGTCTCCCGAAGTCTCCCGCAGGGCGCGCGCCGATAAGTCGAGGTTGACGAAGACGAAGCCGCAGAATTCCTCGACTGGAACCGAGCTGAGGCGAATCTCGCTGGTCGAGAAATCCTTCAGAGCCGCCGTGTTGGGCGCCCCGGCGAGCTGGCCGTCCAGGCGATAGCGCCAGGCGTGATACGGGCAGACGATCCTTTGGATCTTACCTTCGCCTGCCAACACTGGATGAGCCCGGTGCTGGCACACATTATAGAATGCGCGTAATACTCCTTCCTGGTCGCGAATGATGACGATCGGCTTCCCCGCGACGGTTGCCGTCGTATAGCTTCCCGCTGAGCGCACCTTCTCCGCGTGACAAACCCACTGCCAGGACTTCGAGAGGATT
>Ga0070741_10010723_pt1 | contig 17193 bp, 13 predicted proteins | sample Coa_R1_4_FD_66440 | JGI IMG/M metagenome (GOLD analysis project Ga0070741, IMG submission 66440) | Surface soil microbial communities from Centralia Pennsylvania, which are recovering from an underground coalmine fire - Coalmine... | ecosystem: Environmental > Terrestrial > Soil > Unclassified ...
GAGGGAGAATCGGCCGCCCCACTGGTCCAGCTTAGTGTGCCACCGAGCACGGATAGGAGGATGGACGGTGTATCCCAGCTCTCGATCGCGATTGTTGACTCGGCACCCTTCATAGGAGGCAACCATGTCAGCGGTCTACACGCTGGAGCAAATACTGGGCGCCCAGAACGGGCTGTCGGAGAGCAGCCGCGCATTCTGCGAGGCGCTGCTCACATACGGCGAGGTTCTCGCGGTTCGGCTCAGCTACTTCCCGCAGGCGCTGGTCTGGCTGGTCACGTCCTCCATGCAGGCCCGCATCATGCGGGCGCACCGCCCGGACGCGGTGATCCTCACGCTGGCGGAAGCGCGCGATCTGCTGACCACGCTGGGGGATCCGGGTCCGGTCACGCTGATGGAGGTCGCGGGGCAACTCGCCACCGCGGCGCCCGGCGCACCGCAGTGGACGGACCGCGACGAAGGCGACGTGGAGGAGTGCGGCTGAACGGACGACAACGCCCGCGGCGCTCGCCCGCCGCGGGCGTTTCCTCTAGCGGGCCGGAGGCGGCGGCGGGGCCGGCGCGTTGGGAACCCAGACCCACTGGTAGGCCTGGGTGACCCCGTCACCGTAGAGCACGTACTTGCCGTGCGGATACACCACCTCTCGCTGGACCGCGGGCGGTGGCGGGGTGTAGGCCGGCGGGGCCTGGTAGATGACGGTCGGCGGCGCGGCATAGGCGTAGTACGGCGGGTAGGTCGCGGCAATGGCGGCCCCGAGTGCGAGTCCGCCGATCACGGCGCCGGGCACCCACCAACCCCCGTGGTGGAAATGATGACGTCCCCACGCCTCGCTCGGCACCACCGTGATCCCGAACAGCATCACGCCGACGAGCGCGAGCACCAGGATCTTCTTCATGGACTTTCTCCCCCTATCGAATCCTAGCCGGGCGCGAATGGGTCCGCTAGACGCGTTGTGTCGTACTCCACTGTAGATTCTACACGACCCATCCTTCCTTAATGGACGGCGCTCCGTCCCGCATATTCGCGCCACGTCAGCCTTCTGGTCCCGGGCACGGCGGTTGCCCGTCGCGGTGGGCAGGGAGACGGGGCCATGGACATGCAGACGCGCGACATCCTCGGGCCGGGCTCGCTGGCAGCCCTGCCCACGGTGCGGGCGGCAGCTGAAGGCCATCCACACCGTGAGCCAGTACGGCCATCCGAGCGTGGCCCTGCTGGAATGCGCGCGCTGCCGGTACGTCTGCCAGACGGTGGTGCCCGGCCTGTGGCCCGAGGAAGCATTCCCCCGGAGGTGACACCATGGTGCAGCGAAAGACCTTCCCGGCCCCCGGCGACTACACGATCAGCGTGGCCACCGAGCGCATGAAGGACGGCCGGTGGTCGGCGGTCACGACCATCCGTCACACCACGTCGCAGAGCGAGCGGGCCATCGACCTGCCGGTGTCCCCGGACGCGCGCTTCAGCACCGAGTCCGAAGCGGAGACCTTCGAGGTGGGCCGGGCGCTGGAGTGGATCGAGAAGAACTCGCCCTCCGGGACCAGCGCCTGAGCGTCGGCCAGGCCGCCCCGCGGCCGCAAGGGCCGCGCCGCGGCCGAGCCAGGGCCCGAGCTAGGGAATGATCGGCAGCACCACCCGCGAGGCGCGACCGCGCTCGTGGAACACGGTGTTGTCCGCGACGACCCGTCGTCGCTCCCGCCCGATCGCCTCGCCGGTGTTCGGATTCACGTCGAAGCGGGGAAAGTTCGAGCTGGACACGTCGAGCCGGATGCGGTGGCCCGCCGCGAACAGGTTGCTCGTCGGGTAGAGGGTGATGGTCACCGGAACCGGCTCGTTGGGGCTCACCAGCTCGGCCCGCTCGCGCCCGTTCCGGTACCGCAGCCGCAGGATGCTGTCGGTCAGGTTCAGCGCGTAGCCCAGGGGATACCACGGGCTCGACGGGTAGACGTCGATCAGCTTGGCGGTGAAGTCGGTGTCCACCGCGCTGGTCGCGACCCACAGGTGCACCTCGATCGGCCCCGTCACCTCCACCGCCTCCGGCAGCGGCTCGGTCTGGAACACCAGCACGTCGGCCCGCGAGCCGAGCGGCAGGTACGGCGGCCGGCAGCCGTAGAAGCCCGCGGCCTCCCGCTGGTCGAACCCGCCCGGCCGCATGAGGTCGACGGTCCGCTCGGTGCGGCCGGCGTAGCTCGGGTCGGTGATGCCGGGGGGCAGCGGCCGCATGTCGCGCAGCGACGAGACGTTGCCGCCGATGGACGGCACCGGCCGGGCCGGATCGAACCGGTAGGTGGTGGCGGAGCTCGCCTCCCGGGGAGGCTCGGTGGACAGGCTGCCGTCGGCGTGCAGGTAGAAATCGGTGAAGCGCGTGCGGGCCAGCGGCCACTCGTGCTCATCGCGCCAGCGGCCGCCGTGCACGAGCCGGCCCTCGCTCGAGCGGCGGCCGGAGCCGCCTCCCATCACGAAGATGCGCAGCGGCGCCTCCGCGTCGAGGCCGTTGTCCACTCCGCGGAGCCACCGGTCGTACCAGCGCAGGTGCAGCTCGTCGAAGCTCGGCAGCGCCGCGTCGCGGCCGAACTCCACGTCGCCCGCATAGGAGAGCTCCATGGTCCTCGACCCGTGGGTCCACGGGCCCATCAGGGCGCGCACGGGTCGCCGGCCTCCCGCGCCGAGGCCCACGAAGTTCTGGAACGTGGCGCGGGTGTAGGAGTCGTACCAGCCGCCCACGAACAGGATCGGGATCTCGGGCACTCGGCTCCAGTGCCGACGGAAGTCGAGGCTCGGGTGCCGCCAGTAGTCGTCGTAGTCGGCGTGGCTCTGGATCTCGAGCGCCCACTTCTCGTACGGCGGCACGAGGGCCAGCTGGGTCTGGCCCGGGCGTAGCGGCATGCGCTCGAGCCAGTCGGAGAAGCGCGGCGCCCCCTGGTTCAGCGCGGCCTGCACGTGAGGTCGCGCGGTGAGGGCGGCCTGGGTGTTGTAGGCCGAGTGCCAGAAGGCCCAGGCCAGGAAGCGCAGCTCGAGCGCGCCGCCGTGGCGCACGCTCGACTCGTGCGCGTCGGCCCCGCTCATGTTGGGCACCATGGCGGCCAGCCCCTCGGGGCCCAGCGCGGCCAGCGCGGTCTGGGTCCAGCCCGACCACGAGGTGCCGAAGGTGCCGATGGTGCCGTCGCACCACGGCTGCTTGCGCACCCAGGCCACGGTGTCGGCGCCGTCCTCGGCCTCCGGGATGAGGAAGTTGACCTCGCCCTCGGAGCCGAAGCAGCCGCGGCAGTCCTGGTTCACCACCACGTACCCGCGCGCGGCGAAGAAGCGGCACTCGCCCCCGGTGGCCTCGGTCTCCGTCTTGTTGTAGGGCGTGCGGTGCAGCAGGACCGGCCGCCGGTCCTCGAGCGGCCGTCCCCCGCGGGCCGGGCGGTAGATGTCGGTGGCCATGCGCGTGCCGTCGCGCATGGCCACCATCACGTTCTCGGTGAGGTGCACCTCGTATTCGGGCGTCGAGGGGCGGGCGGCGGGATCGATGCGCTTCATGACGCCTCAGTCGGTCTCGATCGGCAGGCTCGGGTCCCGGGCCCACTCCCCCATCGAGCCGTCGTAGAGCGTGAGGTCCTCGAAGCCCAGCTGGTGCAGCAGGAACAGGTCGATGGTGGCGGAGATGCCGCCGCCACAGTAGGCGATCACGCGGCGGCCCGGCTCGACGCCGGCCGCCGCGAAGCGCGCGAGCGCGTCCGCGGGCGCCACGAAGCGCTTGGTGGCCGGATCGACCAGGCTCGCAGCGGGCACGTTGACCGATCCCGGCACGCGCCCCGGGCGGCCGTAGCGCGACGGCTCGAGCCCCCGGTGGAACTGCGGGCCCAGCGCGTTGACGGTGACGGTGCGCGGATCGCCGATGGCGGCGCGCACCGCGTCCTTGTCGACGAAGCGTCCGGGTCGCGGGCGCGGGGTGAAGGTCGCGGGCGGATAGCCGCGGGCCTCGCCGGACTCGACGGGCCGGCCCTCGGCGTGCCAGCGGTCGAAGCCGCCGTCCAGCACCGCGGCACGGTCGAAGCCGAGCGCCCGGAGCATCCACCACACCCGCGTGGACCACATCATGCTGCCGGCGCTGTAGAGCACCACGCGGCTCTCGTCGCCCAGACCGTGCCGGCCGAAGGCGCGCGCCAGGTGCTCGGGGGACGGCATCGTGAACTTCAGACGCGTGTCGGTGGCGGACAGCTCGCCCTGCAGATCGAGGAAGTCGGCCCCCGGCACGTGGCCGGCCAGGAACGTCCGCCGACCCGACACCACCGTGTACGGATCGTCGGACCCCGGCGCCGCCGGCTCGAGGTACGTCGTGCAGTCGTAGATGCGCAGCCCGCTCTCGCCGAGCCGGGCCGCCAGGGAATCGGTCGAGATCAACGCGTCGGGATCACGCATGGGCGCCTCCGGCCCTGGAGTCTGCCACAATCACCGGCGGCGCCGTCCGGCTTTCCGCGCCGGAGAGCGCGCGATGCCGGGACTCGCCTATAATCGCGGCCGGAGGATTCCCCCATGACCCCAGGCACCGGAGTGAAGTCGCCGCAGGCGCCGGCCGAGACCCGTCGCTGGGCCGCGCCCGGATCGAAGTCGGCCGCGCTGTTCGCGCAGGCCCAGGGCGTGATGCCGGGCGGCAACACGCGCACCACCGTCTACATGGCGCCCTACCCGCCCTACGCGGCCTCCGGCGACGGCTGCTGGATCACCGACGTGGAGGGTGATCGGCGGCTCGACTGCCTGAACAACTACACCGCGCTCATCCACGGCCACGCGCATCCCGCGATCGTGGAGGCGGCGACGCGGCGGCTCGCCCTCGGCTCCTCGTTCCCGCTGCCGACGCCGGAGGAGATCGAGCTGGCCACCCTGCTGTGCGAGCGCCTGCCCGGCGCCGAGCGCGTGCGCTTCACGAACTCCGGCAGCGAGGCGGTGATGATGGCGATCAAGGCCGCGAGGGCCTGGACCGGCCGGCCGAAGATCGCCAAGTTCGAGGGCGCCTATCACGGCTCCTACGACTACGCGGAGGTGAGCCTAAGCTCCACGCCCGAGAGCTGGGGCAGCCTCGCCGCGCCCGCCAGCACGCCCTATTCACGAGGCGTCCCTCCCGCGGTGCTGGACGACGTGGTGGTGCTGCCGTTCAACCACGCGGAGCTCGCGGTGGCGCGCATCGAGCGGGAGGCGAGGGGCCTCGCCGCGGTCATCGTCGATCCGATCCCGAACCGGGTGGGGCTGATCCCGGCCCGGCGCGATTTCCTGCGCGCGCTCCGCGACGTCACCGCCGCCCACGGCATCGCGCTGATCTTCGACGAGGTCATCACGTTCCGCGTCGGCTATCATGGCGCGCAGGGCGTGTTCGGGATCACCCCGGATCTCACCACGCTCGGCAAGATCATCGGCGGCGGTTTCCCGGTGGGCGCGGTCGCCGGCCGCGCCGAGGTCATGGCGGTATTCGATCCCACCGGGGGCAAGCCCGCCGCGCCGCACGGCGGCACCTTCAACGCGAATCCGGTCACGATGGCCGCCGGCCTCGCCGCCATGCGGCTGCTCACCCCGGAGGCGTTTTCCCGGCTCGACGAGCTGGGCGCCAAGCTGCGGGCCAGCCTCGAGGCCTGCTTCAAGCGCGCGGGCGTGCCCGGCGGGGTGACCGGCCTGGGCTCGCTCTTCCGCCTGCACCCGACGGACCGCGAGCCGGTGGACTACCGCAGCACCCGCACCGGCCCTGAGGAGGAGGCGCGCCTGCACCGCCTGGTCCGCGGTCTCATGGAGCGCGGCGTGCTGATGTCGGTCACCGGACTGGGCTGCCTCTCGACGCCGATGGGCGACGCGGAGCTGGAGGGCCTGGTGGAGACGTTCGCGGCGGTGCTGGCCGCGGAGCCGGGCGCGCGCTGACCGCGGGCTGCGCGGCGCCCGACCGGCCGCGCCACGCGGCACGCGGCGCCCGCCGACGCGGCCGGGCCAGGCCCGCTTGACGCGGCCGCTGCGCGGGCCGATGCTCGCGGCGAGGAGGTGCGCTCATGCCGATCCAGCTCGATCACCTCATCGTCCCGTCCCGGAATCCCGCCGCGGGCGCGAAGATGCTCGCGTCCCTGCTCGACGTCCCGTGGCGGGAGGCGCAGGACGGCCCCTTCACCCCGGTCTTCGTCAACGACGGCCTCACCGTCGACTTCGCGGAGGGCGCGCAGTTCGACTACCACCACTACTGCTTCCGGGTGACCGAGGCCGAGTTCGACGCGATCCACGGACGGATCGTGGGGGCCGGCATCCCCTACCGCAGCACGCCGCTCGGCGAGACCGACATGAAGATCAACCGCCGGCTGGGGGGCAAGAATCTCTACTGGAACGACGCCGACGGACACATCTGGGAGATCCTCACCGTCAGCTACGCCCGCCCCTGAGCGCGTCGCCCCTCGGGCCAGGCGCGCTCCGCGCCGCGGTCGCCCCGCCCGGTCGCGCCACCCGGTCCCGCCGCGCAGCCCCTGCGCGGCCCCTGACGGGCGCTGTCGTCGCGCTGGACACCGAGCGCGCACACTGTCCCCGGGGAACGCGCGCCCGTCGGAGGCCGGCGCCGGGAGTGCGCGCAATGTCGACGATTTCGCCGCGCCCGCTCCGTGGCACCAGGCTTGCCTGTACCGTGCGCGGACGCGATGCACACCTCCCGCTCCCGCCGCACGACCCACGCCGGTGCCCGGCGCCCGCCCTGCGTCCCGCCGCGCGCCGGGGACCGCTACCTGATCGTCAACGCCGACGACCTGGGGGCCGACCGCGGCACCAGCCGCGGGATCATCGACGCGCACGCCCGCGGGATCGTCACCAGCGCGAGCCTGATGGTCGACATGCCGGACGCGCGGGCGGCGGTGCGGGCCGCCCGGGAGCATCCCCGGCTCGGCATCGGCCTCCACGTGAGCTTCACCGCCGGGCCGCGGACCGTGGATCTCGCGGACCCGCGGGCGGTGCGGCAGGAGCTGGAGCGCCAGCTGGACCGCTTCGTGGCGTTGACGGGTCAGGAGCCGACCCACATCGACTCGCACCACCACGTCCACCGCCGTCCGGAGCTGGCGCCCCTGTTCGTGGCCCTCTGCCGGCGCCGCCGCATCCCGCTGCGCGGCTTCTCGGGCGTGACCTACCTCGGCCACTTCTACGGGCAGTGGGAGCACGGCAAGACCGACCTGAGCCACATCAGCCCCGACTACCTGATCTCGCTCCTGGAGGGCATCCCGAGCGGGGTGTCGGAGCTGGCGTGCCATCCGGGCGACCGCGACGCGCGGTTCGATCCGATGTACGACTGGCAGCGGCGCTTCGAGCTGGACGCGCTGACCGACCCGCGCGTGACCACCACCGCGCGCCGATCGGTCCGCCTCATCAACTATCGCGATCTGGCGCGCGACCTGGGGCGGGATTTCGGGCGGGAGCCGGGCCGCGGGGTGCGGCCCCGGTCGCCGGCGCCGGGCGCGGTCGCCTACTCGCCGGCCTGACGCCGGTCCACCACCCGCACCGCCTTTCCCGGCGCGCGGGGCAGCTCCCCCTCCTTCAGCAGCGCGATCTCGGGGCTCAGGTGCAGCCGCTGCCGGAGCTCGCCCTTGAGCCGGCCGAGCCCGCTCTCGCCGAAGCCCTCCGCCGCCTCGAGGAGCAGGGTCAGCCGATCGCTGCCGCCGGGCGGACGGTCGAGCACCAGCTGGTACTCGGGGCCGGCGCCGGGGTGCTTGAGCAGCAGCGACTCCACCTGGCGCGGGTAGAAGTTCACCCCGCGGAACACCACCATGTCGTCGGTGCGTCCGTGCAGGCGGTCCAGGCGCAGATGCGTCCGCCCGCACGCGCAGGGCTCGCGGCTCACCACCCGCGTGAGGTCGTGGGTCCGGTAGCGGATCAGGGGCAGCCCCTCGCGGGTGAGGGTGCTGATCACCAGCTCGCCCTCCTCGCCGTCGCCGCGCGGCGCGCCGGTGGCCGGATCCACGATCTCGCAGAAGTAGTGGTCCTCCCACACGTGGATGCCCTCGCGCGCGGGACAGTCGATGCCGAGGCCGGGGCCGCCGGTCTCGGTCATGCCGATGATGTCGAAGGTGGTCACCGACAGCTCGCGCTCGATGTACCGGCGCAGGCCGTCGGACCACATCTCGGAGCCGAGGATGGCGACCCGCAGCTTGAGGGACCGCAGGTCGAAGCCCTCCGCGCGCGCCACCTCGATGAGCCGCAGCGGGTAGGTCGAGATCGCGGCCAGCGCGGTGGTGCCGAGGTCGCGCATGAGGGTCAGCTGGAGCGACGTGCGCCCCGCCCCGGTCGGGACCACCATGGCCCCGATGCGCTCGGCCCCGTAGTGGAAGCCGAACCCGCCGGTGAAGAGCCCGAACGACGGGGTGATCTGTACCACGTCGCGCCGCCCGACTCCCGCGGCCAGGTAGCAGCGCGCCATCACCGCGGCCCACTGCTCGACGTCGCCGCGGGAGTACGGGTTGACGATGGGATTGCCGGTGGTGCCCGAGGACATCTGCACGCGCACCACCCGGCGCGGCTGCACGCAGGCGAGCCCGAAGGGATAGGCGTCGCGGAGCTCCTCCTTGGTGAGGAACGGCAGCCGCGTCCAGTCCTCCAGGCGGACGATGTCGTCGGGCGCGACGGATCCCAGGCGCCGGCGCCACGCGGCCTTGGTGAGCGCGCGGGCCAGCGTGCGCCGCATGCCCTCGAGCGTCCGCTGCCCCAGCGCCTCGCGCGGGAGCGTCTCGGCCTGAGGCTCCCACATCGGCGCGGTCACGCGGTTCACGACCCACCTGCCGGCGCGCGCGGCCGCGCGGCCAGGGCCCGGAACACGCGCTCCGGCGTCATGGGCAGCTCGGTGAGGCGCACGCCCACCGCGTCCTTCACCGCGTTGGCCACCGCCGCCGCCACCGGGATCACGCCGGACTCGCCGAGGCCCTTGGCGCCGAAGGGCCCCGCCTCGTCGACGGTCTCGATGAGGTCCACCGCGATCTCGGGCATCCGGGCGGCCGGGATCAGCGCGTACTCCATCCACTGCGGGTTCAGCACGCGGCCCTCCTCGATGCGGAGCTCCTCGGAGAGCGCGTAGCCCAGGCCCATGTGGATGCCGCCGTGGATCTGCCCCTCCGCGGCGAGCGGGTTCAGGGCGCGGCCCACGTCGTGGGCGGACGCGATCTTGAGCACGCGCACCTCGCCGGTGGCCTCGCTGACCTCCACCAGCGCGGCCTGCGCCGCGAACCCGTACGCGGCGGAGACGTTGCCGCGCAGGTCCTTGGAGAGCATCTCGTTGGGCGGGTCGTAGAAGGCCTCCGCCACCAGGGTGCGGCCGCCCTCGCGGAAGTGCCCGGCCCGCACCACCCGGTCGTAGTCCATGCCACGCTCCGGGTGGGCCCTCACCCGCACCCGCCCGTCCACGAGCTCGAGCGCGTCCGCGCGCTCGTCCATCACCGCCGCCGCCAGCGCCAGCAGCTTGTCCTTCAGCGCCCGCGCGGCCAGCAGCGCCGCGTTGCCCGCGATGAAGGTGGTGCGGCTCGCGTGCACGCCCACGTCCCACGGCTTGACCGCGGTGTCGCTGTTGACCACCTCCACCCGCCCGAGCGGCACGCCCAGCTCCTCGGCCACGATCATGGCCAGCACCGTCTCGGAGCCCTGCCCGATCTCGCTGGCCCCGGTGAGCAGCGACACCTTGCCGAAGTCGTCGAGCCGGAGGATCGCGCCGCAGCCGTCGGAGCGGTACACGCGCGCGCCCCCGCCCACGTGGAACATCGCCGCGTAGCCGATCCCCCGGCGCCACCCGGGCGCCGGCGCCTCGCGGGCGGCGCGCCCGATCTCCCGCTCCACCGAGTCCAGGCACTCGGTCATGGCGCACGAGGTGATGGCGTTGCCCTGCGGGTTCACGTCGCCGGGGCGCGTGGCGTTGCGCCGGCGGATCTCCACCCGGTCGAGACCCAGGCGCTCGGCGAGGTCGTCCATCTGGGCCTCGATGGCGAACGTGCTCTCCAGGTTGCCGTAGCCGCGCATGGAGCCCGAATAGGGATTGTTGGTGTAGACGATGGTGGTGTCGAAGCGCACCGCGGGCACCCGGTAGAGCCCGGCGGTGGTGGAGAGCATCACGTAGGGCGTGGTCGAGCCCCACGACACGTACGCCCCGTTGTCGATCACCACCCGCGCGTCGCGGCCGAGGAGCCGCCCGTCGCGATCGGCCGCGGTGCGCAGGTGGATCACGCACGGCTCGCGGGTCGGGCTCGCGATGAACTCCTCGATGCGGTCGAAGGCGATCTTCACCGGGCAACGCGCCCGGCGGGCCAGGAGCGCGGTGATGATGTCGATCGGGTAGAGGTCCAGGCCGCGGCCGAAGTTGCCGCCCACCGGCGGCTGGATCACCCGCACCCGGTCGCCGGTGATGCCCAGCGCCGCGGCGAGGTCGCGCTGGTAGAGGAAGGGCACCTGGGTGGTGCTCCACATGGTGAGCGAGGCGTCGGGACCATCGGGCGGGCTCCACTCCGCGATCGCGGCCATGGTGCCGAGGCAGGCGGTGGTGACGTAGTTGAGCCGGTACTGTCCCTCCACCACCACCGCGGCGCGGGCGAACGCGTCGTCGACGTCGCCGTGGCTGAACTGGTAGCGGAGGTTCACCAGGTTGCCGCCGCGCTCCTCGTGCACCAGCGGCGCGCCCGGCCGCAGGGCCGCCTCCGGATCGAACACCGCCGGCAATTCCTCGTACTCGACCCGGATCCGGCGCACCGCCTCCTGGGCGATCTCCTCGGTCCGCGCGGCCACCGCCGCGATCTCGTCGCGGATGCAACGGACCTTGCCGCCGTCGGCGGCCCCGCCCTTGAGCGCCAGGTGGTCCCTGGCGAAGCCGAACGGATGCTGCTCGACGCGGTCGGCGGTGATGACCGCCAGCACGCCCGGCATTGCCTCCGCGGCGGTGGCGTCGATGCTCCGCACGCGCGCGTGCGGGTAGCGGGTGCGCAGGATCGCCCCGTGGGCCATGCGGGGCAGCGTGAGATCGTGCAGGAAGCGCGTGTGGCCGGTGACCTTGTCGGCCCCGTCGCGCTTGGGAGTGCCCTTGCCGATGACGTGGAAGCTCACGGCGGTGACGGCGTGATCGAGTGCGGGCGCGAGACGGAACGGCCCGCCCGCCGCGGATGATAGCACGCCGAGCCACGAGCGGGCGGCGCGGACGGCGCCTCGCGCACGTCCCACACGAGCCCGAGCGCCGCGCAGAACCGGATCCCGTAGTAGATCGGATCGAGCTCCCACCAGCGCAGTCCCGCCCGGGCCGCCCGCGGATAGCGGTGGTGGTTGTTGTGCCAGCCCTCGCCGAACGTGAGCAGCGCGACCAGCACGTTGTTGGTCGAGTGGTCCCGCGTGGCGAACCGCCGGTGGCCGTTGCGGTGGCAGAAGTAGTTCACCGCCGAGACCGCGTGGAGGATGATCACGCGGCTGAGGACGAAGCCGATCGCGAACATCGTGAAGCCGCCCGCCCACCACGTCAGGGCGCCCAGGGCCAGCGTGGGGACGTACCACCAGCGGTGCAGCCACACCAGCTCCGGGTATCGGCGCAGGTCCGGCGTCATGCGCGCGATGTCGGCGGCCCGCGCCGGCCGCTCGAAGAGGCTGCCGAACCAGCAGGGCCAGAATCCCTCGCGAGGGGCGTGGACGTCGTGCGCGGTGTCGGAGTACCGGTGGTGCAGCCGGTGCTTGCCCGCGAACCCGATCGGCTCGCCGAACGCGGTGGAGCCCAGCAGGGCCAGCACGAGCTGGAAGGCCCGGCTGGTGCGGAAGGCCCGATGGGCGAAGTACCGGTGCAGCCCCATCCCGCCGCCCACCACGAAGGCCAGATAGAGCGCCGCGCAGGCCAGCCAGTCCCGCGCGGTGGCGCGCGAGACCGCCATCAGCGGAATCAGGTGGAGGACCGTGATCATCACCCCGCCGCGAATCCCCGCCGCGCGCGGCGCCGGCACGGTCACGACACCGGCTCGTACCGCGTCGCGAGCAGGTCGTCGGCCAGGGCGGGGTCGAGCTCGCCGGCGGCGTCGGTGACCATCGTGGGCTGGAAGTGGCCGGCGAACGCGGGGGCGATCCGCATCACCGGCGTGTACACCGGATCGAGGCGCTCGGTGGTGCTCACGTGGGTCCGCGGCCGGCGCCGGCGCAGCATCGACGCCGCCTGCCACACCGGGCCCGGGGTGAGGATGCTGAAGAACGCCACGTTGGAGATCAGCATCTGCTCGAGGCTCAGCGCGTGTCGGTGACCCCAGATGAAGCGCAGCTGCCGGCGCAGGTGCCGCCAGCGGTAGCCGCGCAGGTACTTGGCGGTGGCGAGGAAGCGCGCCACGTCCTCCACCGGATCCAGCGGACGCATGGCCAGCGTGGAGCCTTCCAGATCGCGAAGCCGGGTGGAGGGCAGCAGCAGACCCCGCCGGTACCGATCGCGGAAGAACGGGGTGCCCGGGAACGGCACCGCGCCGAAGATGAAGTTGGGCGCGGGGATCGCCGGGTTGTCGCAGATCGCCGCCAGCTCGCCGTGCATCTGGGCGAGCGTGCGCTCGGTGGGATCGAACACGAGCCCGTAGTTGAACAGGATGCCCGCCTCCATGCAGCGGCGGATGAGCCGGAAGCGATCGTGGCGGACGTTCTGCAGCTTGTTGACGCTGCGCAGCCAGGCGACGTCGAACGACTCCACCCCCACGAACACCGAGAAGCAGCCCGCCTCGCGGGCCGCGGCCAGGATCTCGTCGCTCCAGAGGAAGGTGTCGCTCACGAAGGCGTGCCAGTAGCGGAAGTATCCGGCCGCGCGCAGCTCGCGCAGCAGCGCCATGCGCTCCAGGAAGAAGCGGCGGTCGAAGCCGTAGAACTGGTTGTCCTGGAAGCAGATGACGTCGCGTCGGCCCAGGGCCACGATCTGCCGCCGCAGCTCGTCGAGACTCACCGCGGCGTAGTCGAGACCGGTGGCGGTGAGGCTGCAGAACGTGCAGCGGAAGTTGCAGTTCCGGCTCGACTCCACGTAGCCGATGCGCCGGCCCATCCAGTGCGCGAGGTCGTACCGCGGCGACGGCGCTTCCGCGACCGCGTCGGCCCCGAGCGCCTCCCGGACGACCTCGGCCAGCTGCTCCACCTCCCCGGTGCACACGTAGTCGAAGAACTGGCGCGCGTGGGTCGGCACCGCCCGGATCGCCACCCCGCCCGCCACCGTGATCACGCGCGGGTTCAGCGTCCGGAAGTACGCGGTGAGCTGCCGCATGCGGTCGAAGGCCGCGGTGAGGCCGGTGAACACCACCAGGTCGGGCCACGCCAGCAGATCGCGGGCGAAGATCTCGAGGAAGCCGTCCGAGACCTCGTTGTAGAGCCGCACCTGGCACCGGTCCGGGGACAGCATCCCGGCCAGCAGCACCGGGGCCAGCGCGTTCGGCACCTGCGGCACGCGGATCGCCTCGCGCACCTCGGGCACGTAGGTGTTCACGATCAGGACGCGCGGGCGGGTCGGGCGCACGCGCGGCGTCAGGGGAGGCCCGCGAGGATCCGCCGCGCGGCCGCCAGGTCCGCGCTCGGATCCGCCGAGGCGAAGGGGGCGGTGGCCGCGCCCAGCAGCGCGCGGATCTCGGCGCGCTGTCGCGCGTCGCCCGCCCAGAGTCGCGCGAGGCTCGTGGCGGCCCGGAGGGCGAGGGCGCGGTCCCCGTGCGCGCGCGCCTGCTCCAGCGCCAGCCGGAAGCAGCGATCCGCCGTCGCGGGCTCGGTCGCGGTCCGGCACTCTCCGAGCATCCGGTGGACCTCCGGCTCGAACAGATGCTCGCCGGTCGCGCGCACCGTCGCCTCGGTCGCCCGGAGGCACTCGTCGGCCCGGGCCACGTGCCCGCGCTCCAGCAGCACCCCGGCGAGCTGCAGCCCCATGAAGGCCTCCGCCATGCGCGCGCCCGAGGCCTGCAGCCCCTTGATGCAGCGGTCCATCGCCGCGATGCCCTCGTCTCCGTCGCCACCCCGGACGCGCGCCCACGCCTGGACGAAGGCGCCCAGCAGCTCGAAGTAGCGGTAGCCCTTGTCGGCCGCGATCGCGGCCGTCTCCGCCGCGGCGGCGCGGGCGCCCGCGACGTCCTGCAGGTGGATGCCGAGGAAGGCGCTCGCGTTGGCCGCGAACGCGATGCCGTAGGGATGCCGCAGCCGACGCGCCAGCGCGAGCGCCTCCCGGCAGCGGTCGGCCGCGGCCACGCACTGCCCTTCGTGCCAGAGCGCCAGGCCGGAGAAGGCGAGCAGGTGGACGCGCACGTCGTCCCCGGTGGGCAGGACGAAGGCGGGATCGTCGTCGGGGCCCGCCGCGGCCACGCCTTCCGCGAAGGCGGCGTGGGCGGCCGCCAGCTCGCCCACCCAGAAGCGCGAGAACCCGCTACAGTAGCAGGCCTGCACCAGCGGGGCGCGCCCGGGAGTGCGGCGGGCGATCGCCAGGAGCTCGTCGGCCAGCTCCACCGCGCGCGCGTACTGGCCGCTCACGACGTAGTAGGTCCAGAGGCCGAACTCGGCGCGCAGGCGCTGACCGGTGTCGCCCAGGCGCCGGCAGAGATCCACCGCCCGCGCGAAGGCGGTCTCCACCGGCGCGGCGCCGTAGCCGCGCAGCGCGATGGTGGCCGAGCCCAGCACGCTCTGAAGCCCCAGCTCGAGGCCGTCGCGCGCCGGCGAGGGCGGCATCTGCTCCAGCATCGCGAGCCCCTGCCGCGCGTGCGCCGAGGCCTCCACGTTGGCGGAGCGCTCGACCGCGCGGCGGCCCGCGCTCAGCCAGTGGGCCACCGCTACCTCCGCCATCCCGGCCTCGGTGAAGTGGTGGGCGAGCAGCTCGGGTCGGCTCTCCACCGCGGACGACGCTGGCCGGGTGAGAGCTTCCGCGACTCGGCGATGGTGCTGCTGACGCGTGCTCTTGAGCAGGAGGCCGTACGCGGTCTCCTGGATCAGCACGTGCTTGAACGTGTAGCGGGCGTTCGGCGGCTCTCCCGCCCGGTCGAGCAGGCCCTCGGCCACGAGGTGCTCGAGATCGCGGGTGAGCGTCTCCTCGTCGCCGGGAAAGACCGACCGGATCATCCCGTGGGTGAACTCGCGGCCCAGCACCGAGGCGAGCAGGGCGAGGTCGCGGGACCGCCCCAGCCGGTCGAGGCGCGCCAGCAGGAGATCCTGCAGCGTCACCGGGATCGTGACCGACGGCAGCGGGCGGCGCGCCGCGCCGCCCGTCTCGAGGACGGCCCGCGTGAGCTCCTCGACGAAGATCGGGACCCCGTCCGTCTTCTCGATCACGTACCGGTGCACGTCGTCGGGGAGCGCGGTGCCCGCGATGTGCTCCACCATCGTCCGCACGTGCGCATCGGAGAGCCGCTCCAGGCGCACGTGGATCGCGGGCTCTCCCGCGGCCCAGGCGGGCCGCCCCATCGGCCGGCTCGTGAGCAGCATCATGAGACGGGCGCGGCTGGCGCGCTCGCGCACCCGGCCCAGGAAGTCGACGGTGGAGGGATCGGCCCAGTGCAGGTCCTCGACACACAGGATCAGCGGCTGGCGCGACGCGATGCCGAGCAGCACCGCCACCAGGATCTCGAACGTGCGCTCCCGCCGACGCTCGGGAGCGAGCTCCGCCCCCGCGGGCCCCGCGAGCGAGAAGAGGGCCAGCAGCATCGCTTCCGCATCCTCCGGCAGGTCGCCGTGCCGCCGGATGGCCGCCCGCACCTTGTCGCGGCGCTCGTCCGGCGGATCGCCGCCCTCGAACCCGAACAGCCGCTCGAAGAGCTCGATGACCGGGTGCAGCGCGCTGTGCTGCCAGTAGGCGCCGCACCGACACCACGCCCAGAACGGGGCCGGCTCGGAGAGTCGCTCCTGGAACATGCGGACCAGGCGCGACTTGCCCATGCCCGCGTCGCCCACGATCCACACCACCTGGCCGGTTCCGTCCGCCACGAGCCGGAAGGCCTCGACGAGCAGCGCGAGCTCCGCGTGGCGATTCACCGCCGGGGTGAGGCCGGCGGCCATCGCGGCCTCGAAGCGGCTGCGAACCCCGGTCTCCCGCTCCACCTGGAACACCTCGTGGAGGTGGGACACCCCGCGGAGGGCCCGCGGCCCGAGGGGGGCGCAGACGAAGAAGCCGCGCACGAGCGCGTGCGTGGCCCCGCTGATCAGCACGGTGCCCGGCTCGGCCAGCAGCTGCAGCCGCGAGGCGATGTTCGGGGTCTGGCCCACCGCCAGCCGCTCGCGCCGGCCGCCCGCGCCCACCGCGCCGGCCACCACCGGGCCGGTGTGGATGCCGATGCGCACCGCCAGGCGCACGTCACGCTCGCGCAGCAGGCGCTCGTTGACGCTCTGCGCGCTGCGGACGATGCCGAGCGCGCTGTGCACCGCGCGCTGCGCATCGTCCTCGTGGGCCCGGGGATAGCCGAAGTAGACCAGCAGCCCGTCGCCCAGGTACTGGGCCACGTGGCCGCCGAAGCGCCGGACCACGTCCGCGCAGGCCGCGTGGTACTCGTGGATCACCTCGCGGTAGGGTTCCGGGCCCAGGCGCTCGGCCAGGGCGGTCGAGTCCTCCAGGTCGCAGAACATGACGGTGAGCTGCCGGTACTCGGCCCGGTCGGGCGGCTCCGCGGAGGGCTCGGAGGGCCCGGCAAGGCCGGCGCCGCAGCTGCCGCAGAACTGGAACGACTCCGGATTGGCCGACCCGCAGTGATGGCACACGCCGCGCAGCGGGCTCCCGCAGCTCCCGCAGAAGGCGCGCGCGCCCAGGTTCCCCGCGCCGCACATCGGACAGATCAGCCCGGGCTCGCGACGGTTGTCCACGCTCTCCTCCTATGCGAGCCTTGTCACCCGAAGTGTGACGAGAGGCCGTATCATAGTGCAGCCGCGCTAGGCGCGACAAGGGGCACCCACGATGGGGCAGCGGCCATGAAGGTCCTCCGCGGCGCCGGGATCCTGTTGCTACACGTCCCGGCCGCGTGTCTGCCGTGGTGCCCGCTCACCTGGCGCCACGCGGTCGCATTCCTCCTCGGCTACGGACTGGTGGCGTTCGCCCTGGGCGGGGCGCTCCATCGCTACTTCGCCCACCGCGCGTTCCAGACCAGCCGTCCGGTGCAGCTGCTGCTGGGGCTCCTGGCGGCCGCGTGCTTCGCCGACCCCATCGGCTTCGCGGGCCGCCACCGCCATCACCACCGCTGGGCGGACTCGGCGCACGATCGGGTGGGCCCCCGCCACGGCCTGTGGACGGCC
>Ga0070741_10010724_pt1 | contig 17191 bp, 12 predicted proteins | sample Coa_R1_4_FD_66440 | JGI IMG/M metagenome (GOLD analysis project Ga0070741, IMG submission 66440) | Surface soil microbial communities from Centralia Pennsylvania, which are recovering from an underground coalmine fire - Coalmine... | ecosystem: Environmental > Terrestrial > Soil > Unclassified ...
CGTTGGGCCGAGCTCGAGCCGAAGGTCGAGGAGACGATCCGCCACCTGTTCGGCTACTACGGCGGCGACGCCGGCTGGTCTCCCGACGCGCTCCGCGCCATCGGCGTCGAGCCCGTCCTCCCGCCCGAACCCGCCGCGGAGTGACTTGACGGGCCGAACGTATGTTCGGTAGAACGGGTGGGTGGCGGAGAGGGCGCTCACCGAGCCGATCATCGAGCCGGCCATCGAGCCGGTCGAGCCGGTCGTCGAGCCGGTCGTGCGGGGATCGTTGCCGCGGCGTGACACCGAGGCGCTCGCGCACCTGACCGACGCCGCCCGGCGCGCCCGCCCCGTCGTGCTGGCGCGTGACCGCGTCCTCCCCGTCCCCGGCACGTTGGGCGCGCTGCTGCCCGACGGGGCCCTGCGCCGGGGCGAGGTCGTGACCGTCGAGGGTGACGTGGGGACGGGCGCCACCTCGATCGCGCTCGCCTTCGCCGCCGCCGCCACGGCCACCGGCGAGTGGGCCGCCGCCGTGTGTGTGGAACGTTCGAGTTCGCGGGTAGCAGGAGACCTGGGAGCCGAAGCCGCGCTCGAGGCCGGGGTTGCCCTCGAGCGTCTCGCCGTGGTCCGGCGGGTCCCCCCCACCCGCTGGGCCACGGCGGTGGCCGCCCTGCTCGACGGGGTGAGCCTCGTGCTGGCCGAGGTCCCGAGGCACGCGCGCGCCGCCGACGCCCGGCGGCTCGTCGCGCGGGCCCGTGAGCGCGGTGCCGTGCTCGTCCCGGTGTGCGCCCCCGGCGTCCCGTGGCCCGCCGACGCCGCGCTGCGCGTGCGCGCCGCAGGAGGCCCGTGGCCCGGCCTGGGCGCGGGCGACGGGCTGCTGTCCGAGCGCGCGGTGCGCGTGAACGTCGTGGGCCGCGGCGAGGCGCGGCGTGCCCGGGCCGGCACGGCCGGGGCGCGTGCTCCCGTGTCGCTCGCAGCGGCCGGTTGACGTGACCCCACTGCCGACGGCGATGCGCGCGCCGGCCGAGCGCACGTTGTGCTGCTGGTGCCCGGACTGGCCGGTCGCGACCGCGCGCCGGCGCGACCCCGGTCTGGCGGGTGCGCCGGTCGCGGTCGTGGGCTCCGGCGACCCGGGATCGCGCCCGAGCCGCGGTCCGGTCGTGTGTGCCGCGTCGGCCGAGGCGCGCGCCGAGGGTGTCGTCGTGGGGTTGCGGCGGCGCGAGGCGGAAGCGCGGTGCCCGGGGCTCGTCGTCCTCGACGCCGATCCGGCCGCGGAGGCGCGCGCGTTCGAGGCCGTGGCGCGCGCGACGGAGCCGATCACGCCGCGGATCGAGCTCGTTCGACCGGGCCTGCTCTCGTTCCCCACGCGTGGCCCCTCGCGCTACTTCGGAGGCGACGCCGCGCTCGCACGGCGGGTGCTCGAGGCCGTCGCCGGAGTGGGCGTGGTCGACGCGCGCGTCGGCGTCGCCGACGGTGCGTTCGCGGCCCGACTCGCGGCGCGGCGCGCGACCGACGAGCCGTGCGTCGTCGCGCCCGGGGCGTCGGCGGCGTTCCTCGCCGACTGGCCGGTGGAGACCCTCGCCCCCACCTTCGAGGGTGGCGCCGACTTCGCGCACCTGCTCGTCCGCCTCGGCCTGCACACCCTCGGCGCCTTCGCCGCGCTCCCGGCCGGCGCCGTGCTGACGCGCTTCGGGCCCGACGGCGCGCGGGTGCACCGGCTCGCGTGCGGGCACGACGACGAGGTCGCCGTCCTCGTCGCGCCGCCGCCCGAACTCGTCGAGACGTGCGAGCTCGACCCGCCGGCGACGCGCGTCGACGAAGCCGCGTTCGCGGCGAAGGGCCTGGCCGACCGGCTGCTGGCCCGGCTCGACGAGTCGGGGTTGTCGTGCACCCAGGTCGTGATCGAGGCCGAGACCGAGCACGGCGAGCGCGTGAGCCGGTGCTGGCGTCACGAAGGGGTCCTCACACCGACCGCGCTCGTCGCGCGCGTCCGCTGGCAGCTCGAGGCGTGGCTGACCTCGAGCACCCGGCCCGGCGAGGACGACGAGGGCCGCGTCGACGACGCGACCGGCGGCCTGGTGCTGGTGCGGGTGCTGCCCGACCGGGTCGTGCCCGCGACCGGCCGCCAGCTCGGGTTCTGGGGCGGCGACGCCGCGGCCGGCGACCGGGCCGACCGTGCCCTGGCGCGCCTGCAGGGGATGCTCGGCCACGACGCGGTCGTCACCGGGGTCGTGGCGGGCGGGCGTTCGCCGGTCGAGCGGATCCGGTGGGTCCCGTGGGGCGAGCCGCGCGATCCCGGTCCGGCCGGCGTCGAGGCGCCGGGCTGGCCGGGCGCGGTCCCGGGCCCGGCGCCCGCCCGGGTGCACGACCCCCCGGTACCGGCGGCGCTGCTCGACGCCGCCGGCCGTCCCGTGGTCGTGTCGGGCCGGGGCGAGGCGTCGGCCCCGCCGGCCCGGCTCGAGTGTGCCGCCCTGCCCGAGGGCGGCGGGCCCGTCCTCGCCTGGGTCGGCCCGTGGCCCCACGACCTGCGCTGGTGGGACCTGCCCACCCGCCGCCGGCGCGCGCTCTGGCAGGTGGTCGTGGGCCGCGCGACGGACACCGGCGTCGCCTGCCTCGTCGCCGTCGAGCAGGGGACCGCGTCCGTCGAAGCCGTCTACGACTGATCCGGGACGACTCGGGTGCCGGCGCCCTGGGAGCCCCAGCGGAAGGTGCGGATCCTGTGTACGCGGAGCTGCATTGCCACACGAACTTCTCGTTCCTCGACGGCGCCAGTCACGCCGAGGAGCTGGTCGACGAGGCGAGCCGGCTCGGGCTCGCGGCGCTGGCCGTCACCGACCACGACGGCTTCTACGGCATCGTCCGCTTCGCCGAGGCGGCGCGCCCGGTCGGGCTGCCGACGGTCTTCGGCGCCGAGCTCACCCTCGAGCTGCCCCGGTCGACGATCCCGGGCGCGGCCGACCCGCCCGGCGAGCACCTGCTCGTGCTGGCCCAGGGCCCCGTGGGTCACGCCCGGCTCTCGCGCGCGATCAGCGCCGGCCAGCTCGCCGGCGAGAAGGGCGCGCCCCGCTTCACGCTCGAGACGCTCGCGACCGACGCCCGGGCCGCGGTGCACATCGCCGGCGCCCGCACGTCGGGCACGAACGACTCGTGGTTCGTGCTGACCGGGTGCCGCAAGGGTTCGGTCGTCCGCGCGCTCGTGGCCGACGGCCCGGCCGCGGCGCGCCGCAACCTCGACCGGCTCGTCGCCGCCTTCGGGCGCGACCGGGTGCTCGTCGAGCTGTGGGACCACGGCGACCCGCTCGACCGGCACCGCAACGACGCGCTCGCGGAGATCGCGGCGCGCGCCGGCGTCGACGTCGTCGCCACCAACAACGTGCACTACGCGACGTCGAGCCGGCGACCGCTCGCGACCGCGCTCGCGGCGGTGCGGGCCCGCCGTTCCCTCGACGAGCTCGACGGCTGGCTCCCGGCGGCCGGGCTCGCCCACCTGCGGAGCCCGGCCGAGCAGCTCCGCCGCTTCGCGCGCTGGCCGGGAGCGGTCGAGCGCACCGTCGACGTCGCGAACGCGTGCGCCTTCGATCTCCGGCTCGCGGCGCCGAACCTGCCCGACCTCGACGTCCCGCCCGGGCACACCGACATGTCGTGGCTGCGCGAGCTCACCCGCCGGGGCGCGGCCCGCCGCTACCCGGTCACGCATCCCCGGTACGAGCAGGCGCGACGCCAGCTCGAGTACGAGCTCGGCGTCATCGAGCAGCTCGGGTTCCCCGGGTACTTCCTGCTGCTCGTCGACATCGTCGAGTTCTGCAACCGCAACGGCATCTACTGCCAGGGCCGGGGGAGCGCGGCCAACAGCGCGGTCTGCTACGCGCTCGGCGTCACGAAGGCCGACGCGGTCGCGCTCGGCCTGCTGTTCGAACGGTTCCTCTCGCCCGAACGCGACGGCCCGCCCGACATCGACCTCGACATCGAGCACCAGCGGCGCGAGGAGGTCATCCAGTACGTCTACGACAAGTACGGGCGCGACCGCGCCGCGCAGGTCGCGAACGTGATCACCTACCGTCCGAAGAGCGCGCTGCGCGAGATGGCGAAGGCGGTCGGCGTCTCGCCGGGCCAGGCCGACGCGCTCACACGGTGGATCGACCGCTGGGGCCGCGACGCGGGCGCGTTCGAGGGGCTGAACGACACGCGCGACGCCCCGGCCGTCCCGCCCCTCGCGCTCGACCTCGCCAACCAGGTGCTCGACTACCCGCGCCACCTCGGCATCCACTCGGGCGGGATGGTGATGGCGGACCGGCCGCTGGTGGAGTTCTGCCCGGTCGAGTGGGCGCGTATGGAGAACCGCTCGGTGCTCCAGTGGGACAAGGACGACTGCGCGGCCGCCGGGCTCGTGAAGTTCGACCTGCTCGGGCTCGGGATGCTGACGATGCTGCACCTGGCCGTCGACCTGGTGCAGCAGCACGAGGGCGTCGAGATCGACCTGGCCACGATCCCCCAGGAGCCCGAGGTGTACGAGCTGCTGTGCGCGGCCGACACCGTCGGCGTGTTCCAGGTCGAGAGCCGGGCCCAGATGGCGACGCTGCCGCGGCTGCGGCCGGAGTGCTTCTACGACCTGGTCGTCGAGGTCGCGCTGATCCGCCCGGGCCCGATCCAGGGCGGGTCGGTGCACCCGTACCTCCGCCGGCGCAACGGCGAGGAGCCGGTCACGTACCCGCACCCGTGTCTCGAGCCCGCGTTGAGCAAGACGCTCGGCGTGCCGCTGTTCCAGGAGCAGCTCATGCAGATCGCGATCGACGCCGCCGGCTTCACGCCCGGCGAGGCCGACCGGCTGCGCCAGGCGATGGGGTCGAAGCGGTCGCGGGCGCGCATGGCCGCGATGCGGGAGCGGCTGCTGCAGGGGATGGCCGAGCGCGGGATCACGGGCGACACCGCCGAGGAGATCGCGACGAAGCTCGAGGCCTTCGCCCACTTCGGCTTCCCCGAGAGCCACTCGGTGAGCTTCGCCTACCTCGTGTACGCCAGCTCGTGGATGAAGCTCCACTACCCGGCCGAGTTCGCATGCGCGCTGCTCAACGCGCAACCCATGGGCTTCTACTCGCCCCACACGCTCGTGCGCGACGCGATCCGCCACGGGGTGCAGGTGCTCGGGCCCGACGTCAACCGGTCGCGTCGCGATTGCACGCTCGAATCCCGGACGGCCGACGTGCCGCCGGTCGGGTTCCCGCGGCCCGGTTGGCACGCGGACCCGTCGTCGCACGCCGTGCGCGTCGGGCTGCGTTACGTGCGTGGCCTCGCCGACGCGCTCCTCGACCGCATCGACGACGAGCGCGACGCGCACGGCCCGTTCACCTCTCTGGAGGACTTCACCCGCCGCACCGGCGCGCCCGTCGACACGCTCGAGGCGCTCGCGACCGCGGGGGCGTTCGGCTCGATCGACGTCGGCCGGCGCGACGCGCTCTGGGCCGCGGGCGCGTTGCGCGACGCGGCGCCCCACCGGCGCGGCCCGGTCGAGGCGGCGACGCTGCCGGGTGTCGTCACCGGGGTGGAGGCGCCCGCGCTCCCGGGCATGACCGAGGTCGAGGAGACCGCGGCCGACCTCTGGGCGACCGGGCTGTCGGCGAGCCGGCACCCGACCGAGTTCGTGCGGGCCGAGCTCGACGCGCGGGGGGTCGTGACCGCCGACGCGCTGCGAACCCTGCCCGACCGCTCGGTCGTCGAGGTCGGCGGGGTCGTCACCCACCGCCAGCAGCCCGACACCGCGAGCGGCGTGATCTTCCTCAACCTCGAGGACGAGACCGGCCTCGTCAACGTGATCGTCACCCCCGACGTGTGGAAGCGCTTCCGCAAGGTCGCCCGCACGTCGCCCGCGCTGCGCATCCGCGGCCTGCTCGAACGCCACCAGGGCGTCGTCAACCTGCTCGCCCACCGCATCGAAGCCCTGCCCCTCCGCCTCGCCGACCTCGTCAAATCCCGCGACTTCCGATAGGCGGTCCCTCCCGTTCTCTGAACGATTCACGTCGCATATCGAGGCGAATCGTTCAGAGAACGTGTGATGCCCTCCATGGCTCGAGTCTTCCCGACCGCGGCGCCGACGCGCGGCTACCGTCGGATGCCGATGGTGTCGAACTTCGACCACATGACGATCGTCGTCGCCGACGTCGAGGAGGCGACGAAGTTCTTCGGGCTCCTCGGCTTCGAGCACGACCGGACGGTCGTGATCTCCGGACCTCGGATCGAGGCCTACATGGGCGTCCCCGGGATCGAGGCCGACCACGTGACGCTGGTGCTCACGGGCTCGTCGCCTCGGCAGGAGGTGCAGCTCCTGCACTACCGGAACCCGGCGGCGCAGCCCGACGACGGATCGGGCGTCCTCGACCGCATCGGCTTCAACCACGTCTGCTTCGCGGTCGACGACCTCGACGCCACGGTCGAGCGGCTGCTGGCGGCGGGCGTCGAGCTGCGCAACACGCCGATGGACTTCCTCGACCGGCGGCTCGTGTTCCTGCGGGGCCCGAGCGACGTCGTCGTCGAGCTCGCGCAGTGGGTCACGCCCCGCCCGGCGTGACCCGGGGGCCGCGGCCGGCCCGGCCCGGATCGGATCGGCTCAGAGCGGCTGGACGAGCTTGAAGCGGGTGCCGGTCACGTCCGTCGCCTCGGCGAGCCGCCCGTAGGGCGTGTCGACCGCGGCCTCGACGACGGCGCCACCGAGCTCGACGGTCCGGGCGAGGGCGGCGTCGGCGTCCTCCACCGAGAAGTAGACGACCCAGCCCGCGGGCACACCCTCGGGCAGGAAGCCCGACGCGTCCATGATCCCGGCGAGCTGCTCGTCACCCGAGCGCAGCGTCGTGTAGCGGAAGTCGGGAGCGTCGCTCTCGACGTGGGTCGTCCAACCGAAGACCTCGCGGTAGAAGCGGACGGCCTCGTCGTACGCGCGTGTGTGGAGCTCGAACCAGCCCGGCGTACCCGGCTCCGCGTAGACGCCGAACCCGCGGTGGACCTTTGGCTGCCAGATCCCGATGCCGGCGCCGCCCGGGTCGACGACGTACCCCATGGTTCCGAGGTCGGCGACGTCCATCGGGGGCACGATCACCTGGGCGCCGTGGGCGACGGCGGCGTCGACCGTCTCGGCCGTGTCGTCGGAAGCCAGGTAGACGTTCCACACGTCCCCCGGGCCCTGGTCGTGGCCCTCGCTGCTCATGCACCCCGCCACCAGCACGCCGTCGGTCGAGAAGTTGACGTATCCGCCGAACTCGGGCCGCGGGTCCTCGGATGTCCAGCCGAAGAGGTCGCGGTAGAAGGCCCGGCTGCGGTCGGCATCCGAGGTGAAGAGCTCGATCCAGCACGGGGCGCCGGCAGGGGCGGTGTCACGCTTCGGCACGGGGTCTCCTTGTAGTCGTCCGCTCGCTCGAGCGATGTCCTGGCTCTACGACCGGCGTCGGGACCGGAAGTCATCGCGTCACGGGAGCCGGACGCCGTAGATCGTCTCGGCCGCCTCGCGTGACACGACCCCGGTCGCGACGTCGCGCCGGACCTCGGCCTCCGTGCGCTCCCTCGGATCGCCGAGCCCGCCGCCACCCGACGTCTCGACGACGAACGCGTCCCCCGCTTCCAGGCGGACGTTGACCGCCTTCGACGGGATGGGGACGACCCGGCCGGCGCGGGTGACCCGCAGGTACGCGCCCGGCCGGGCGTCGTGACCGCCGAGCCGTCCGGCCGGCGGCGAGGCGAAGCGGTCGGTGCGCACGCTGACGAGCGCGTCCTCGAGCAGCCGGAACGTCGTGCGCACCCCGGAACCGCCGCGCCACCGCCCGGCGCCGCCCGAGTCGGGGATGAGCTCGACGGCCTCCACGCGCAACCGGCAGCGCGCCTCGACGGGCTCGACCTGCGGGATCTGGTTGCGGCCGACCCCGAAGTGCAGACCGGTCGCGTCGACGCCGTCGTGCCCGACGGTCGCGCCGACGCCTCCGAAGTCGAACGAGTTGTGCAGCCAGTAGGGCGAGCCGACGCCCGCGATCGCGTACGCGTGGAGGATGCCGGAGCCCGCGATCATGTGGTCGGGGACGGCCTGGGTCAGCGCGTCGATGATCGCGTCGACGACGGCGTAGACCGCCATCATGCGCCCCCCGCACGGGTTCGGCGGCTCGGGGTCGAGCAGCGACCCGCGTGGGAACCGGGCCGCGACCGGGCGGAAGCAGCCGGCGTTCATCGGGATCGTCGGGTCGAGGAAGCAGCGCACGGCGAAGATCGCGGCGTCGAGCGCCTGCGACGAGCTCGAGTTGACCGGTGCCCGCACCTGCGCGCTCGTGCCCTCGAAGTCGAGCTCGATCGCGTCGCCGTCGACCCGTACCTCGACGTGGATGTCGTAGCTCCGCCCGGGGTTGAGACCGTCGTCGTCGATCACCGCGTGGCCGCGGTAGCGGCCGTCGGGGATGTGGTCGATGCCGGCACGGGTCAGCGCCTCGGTCTGGTCGAGGTACCGCTCGACGGCGCGGTCGAACGGCTCGGCGCCGTGCTCGCGGATCAGCGCGTCGACGCGGCGCGCCGCGACGAGGGTGCCGGCCGCGAGTGCGTCGATGTCGCCCACGGTCTCGGCGGGGGAGCGGCTGTTGAGCGCCACCAGCCGCGCCAGGTCCTCGTTGCGTTCGCCGTCGCGGATCCAGTGCATCGGCGGGATCTGGACGCCCTCCTCGAACGTCTCCATCGCCTGCGCGTTGATGCCGCCGTGGGCGGCGCCGCCGAGGTCGAGCACGTGGATCAGGCTGGCGGTGAAGTAGCGGACGGCGCCGTCGACGAAGACCGGCCGGCACAACATCACGTCGTTCGCATGCACACCGCCGCGGTACGGGTCGTTCGTGATGTAGACGTCGTCGGGCCCCATCGCGTCGAGCGGGACGTCGTCGAGGACGGCGCGCAGCTGCTCGGCCATGCCGCCGCTGTGCAGGATCGACGTGGCCGCCGCCTGCGCGATCAGCTCGCCGCGCCGGTCGAGGATGGCGGCGCCCGCGTCGGAGCCCTCGACGATGAACTGCGACCGGGCCGCGCGCACGACGGCGATGGCGGCCTCCTCGGCGGCCGCGGACAGCCCGTAGCGGATGACCTCGTCCTCGAGTGGCGAGATCACGCGGCTCCCTCCGGGTCGGTGTCCGTCGTCCGGGTCAGGACGACGGCGCGGCTCGGCTCCACCCGGGCCGTCCAACCGGCGGCCACCAGGACGGTCGCCTCGGGGGACTCGAGGAGCGCGGGGCCGACCACCGGTGTGTCGACGGGCACGGACGCGAGCCGGTGGACCGGCGTCGGCACGAAGGTGTCGGCGCCGGGCGACCAGACGGCCCGCACGGTCGTCGGGCCGGGGCCGCCCGGCTCTCCGGCGGTCGCCGGCCGGGCGAACCGGGCGTGCGGCACGGGCCACGCGGCGCGGAGCCGCACGCTGACGAGCTCGACGGGCCCGGGGTCGCCGACTCCGAACGCCTCGCGGTGCCGGCGGAAGAACGTCGCGCGCGCGGCGTCGACGGCGGCCTGGTCGACCGGGCCGTCGGGGAGCGGAACGGTCAGCTCGTGGGCCTGGCGCGGGTAGCGCACGTCGACGGCGCGTTCCGTGCGTACCGCGGCCCGGTCGGCGGCGCCGAGGTCGTCGACGGCGCTGTGCTCGAGCTCGTCGAACACCGTGGCCAAACGGTCGACGTCGACGGCGTCGGCGCCGAACGCGACCGTCCGGACGAGCTCGGTGCGCAGGTCGGACGCGAGCAGCCCGAGTGCGGACGCGACACCGCACGCCGGTGGGACGATCACGGTCGTGATGTCGAAGCGGTGTGCGATACGCGCCGCGTGGAGCGGACCCGCGCCGCCGGAGGCGACGATCGCGAAGCCGCGCGGGTCGACGCCCCGCTGCACGGTGACGACCTCGATGGCGCCCGCCATCGTCGCGTTCGCGATCTCGTGGATCGCCGCGGCTGCGGCTTCCACGCCGACGCCGAGGGGCCGGGCGACGTGCTGCTCGAGGGCCGCGCGGCTTGCGTCGGGATCGAAGGGCAACGCGGCGCCCGGTGCCCCGGCGGCGTCGGCGAAGCCGGCCGGGTCGAGGTAGCCGAGCACGACGCTGGCGTCGGTCACGGTCGGTGCCGTGCCGCCCAGCCCGTACCACGCCGGCCCGGGGTCCGACCCGGCCGACCGCGGGCCGACGTGCAGCGCCCCCGCGTCGTCGACCCAGGCGATGCTCCCGCCACCGGCCCCGACCTCCGCGAGGTCGATCGTCGGCGTCTTGATCGGGACCCCCGTCCCCGAGCGCCGCGTGCCGAAGCTGCCCCGCCCGCCGACCTGGAACTGGTGGGTCACGTCGGGCCGCCCACCCCGGATGACGGCGGCCTTCGCGGTCGTCCCGCCCATGTCGAACGCGATCACGTCCGCACGTCCGAGGTCCGCGCCCGCGACCTGCGCCGCGATCGCGCCGGCGGCCGGCCCCGACTCGATCGTCGCGACCGCGCGCCGGCACGCGAGCGAGACCGGCATGACGCCGCCGGCGGACTCCATGACGTGCAGCGGCGCGGCGACACCGAGCTCGCGCAGCCGGCGTTCGAGGTCGGTGAGGTAGCGCGCCATCAGCGGGCCCACGAACGCGGACATCGCCGTCGTCGTCGCCCGCTCGAACTCGCGCACCTCGGGCCAGATCTCGCTCGACAGGACGACCTCGACGTCCGGGTCGAGCGCCGCGCGGAGGAGCTCCCCGACTCGCCGTTCGTGGGCCGGGTTCGCGTAGGCGTGCAGCAGGCAGACCGCGACCGCCGTGGCGCCCGAGGCCGCGATCCGGTGGGCGACGGCGGTGACCGCCGGCTCGTCGAGCGGGACCTCGACGGCGCCGTCCGGACCGACGCGCTCGGGTACCTCGAAGGTGCGCGCGAGGTCGACGGCCGGAGGCGGCGGCCGGAAGAGCAGGTCGAAACGCTCGTCCTCGACGCGGGCGTGACGGCCGAGGTGCAGCAGGCTCCGGAACCCGCGGGTCGTGACGAAGGCGACCGGGGTCTCGCGGCGCTCCAGGATGGCGTTCGTCGCCAGGGTCGTCCCGTGGACGACGCGCGTGACGGCCGCGGGTTCGACGCCGGCCCGCTCGAGCGCGTGGGCGGCGCCCTCGACCGCGGCCCGCGCCGGCGCGGCGGCGGAGGTCAGGAGCTTGACGACGGCGACGACCCCGTCGGCACCCGCGAGCACGACGTCCGTGAACGTGCCGCCGATGTCGATGCCGAGCGCGAGCGCCATCCCGGGCCGCGCACCATAATTCGAACACTCGTTTGACGCAACCGCCTCCGGCGTGGCCTGTCTACGCTGCTCCCGTCCCCGAGAGGAAGGGCGTCAATTGGGGCGCGTGGCGCTGGAGCACGTCTCGAAGCGCTTCGACGACGTCACCGCCGTCGACGACCTCACGCTCGACATCGCCGACGAGGAGTTCCTCGTCCTGCTCGGCCCGTCCGGGTGCGGCAAGTCGACGGCGCTGCGGATGATCGCCGGCCTCGAGGAGCCCAGCGAGGGCACCATCACGATCGGCGACCGGGTCGTGAACGACGTCGAGGCGAAGGACCGCGACATCGCCATGGTGTTCCAGAGCTACGCGCTGTACCCGCACATGACGGTGCGCCGCAACATCGAGTTCCCGCTCCGCTCCCGAAGGATCGCCGCCGAGGAACGCAAGCACCTGGTGGACGACGCCGCCGCCAGCCTCGGTCTCGAGGACCTGCTCGACCGCAAGCCCGGGCAGCTCTCGGGCGGGCAACGCCAGCGGGTCGCGCTGGCGCGCGCGATCGTCCGCCGGCCGCAGGCGTTCCTCATGGATGAGCCGCTGTCGAACCTCGACGCGAAGCTGCGGGTGCAGACCCGGGCCGAGCTCGTCGAGCTGCAGCGCCGCCTCGCCGCGACCGTCGTCTACGTCACCCATGACCAGGTCGAGGCGATGACGATGGGGCACCGGATCGCCATCCTCGAGCGGGGCGTCCTGCAGCAGGTCGGCGCGCCCCAGGAGGTCTACGCACGCCCCGCGAACCTCTTCGTCGCGCGCTTCATCGGCAGCCCTCCGATGAACACGGTGACCGGCCGGGTCGTCGCCGACGGCGAGGGGCTCGCCGCGGAGCTGCCGGGCGGGCGCGTCCCGCTCGCGGCGCCGCTCGCGGCGGCCGTCGCGGCGGCGAACCTCGACGCGGTGGTCGTGGGGATGCGCCCCGAGGACCTGCGGCTCGCCGATCCGGCCGCTCCGACCCACGGGGTGGACGCGACGGTGTCGGTGATCGAGTCACTCGGGCACGAACGGCACGTCGTGTGCCGGCTCGACGACGGGCAGCTCGTGATCGTCCGTCAGGGCGCGCACGAGCCGGTGCCGGGCGAGATGGCGGGCGTGCGGCTCGTCGTCGACGCGGTGCACGTGTTCGATCCCACGTCGGGCGCCCGGGTGGGCGGATGAAGCAGGCGCGGCGGAGGCGCGAGCACGCCCTCGCGTACGGGCTGCTGGCGCCGGCGCTGGTCGTCTTCGCCCTCTTCGTCTTCTTCCCGCTCTTCAAGAACGTGTACCTGGGGTTCTTCAAGAACCCGCCCTTTCCGGGGCTCCCGAAGAAGTACGTCGGCTTCGACCAGTACCGCGACGTGCTCACGAGCCGTGACTTCCTCGAGAGCCTGAAGACGACCGCCCTCTTCGCGCTCCTGACCGTCCCCGTCGGCATCGCCCTCGGCCTGGGGCTGGCCGTCGTCGCGCACCAGCAGCTCAAGGGCATCGGGATCTACCGCACGATCTTCTCGTCGACCGTCGCGACCTCGGTGGCCGTGGCCGCCGTGATCTTCGGGACGTTGCTCAGCCCGCAGGTCGGCCTCTTGCCGTGGCTCGGCCTGACGACGGAGCCTCCGATCCTGCAGAACACCTCGTGGGCACTCGTCGCCGTCGCCGTCACGACGGTCTGGCAGACGCTCGGCCTGACCTTCATCCTGATGTCGGCGGGCCTCCAGAGCGTGCCCGACGACCTGCTCGAGGCGGCACGCGTCGACGGCGCCGGCGCGTGGTCCCGGTTCTGGCACGTGACGCTGCCGCTGATGTCGCCGACGATCTTCTTCGCCGTCGTCGTCGGCACGATCTTCGCCTTCCAGACCTTCGGCCAGATCGACCTGCTCACCCAGGGCGGCCCGCTGAAGAAGACGAACGTGCTGACGTACTTCATCTACACGACGTTGCGGAACCAGAGCGACCCGGGCAAGGCCGCCGTCCTGGCGGTGGCGTTGTTCTTCTTCACCATGCTGCTCGCGCTGGCGCAGATCCGGCTCCTCGAACGGCGGGTGTCGTATGAGCGGTGACCGGGTCTCGACGAGGGCGGACCGCCGCCGGCGCGTGCTCAAGACCGTGGGCCGTTACGCGCTCTTGACGTTCCTCGCCGTCGTCGTGCTCTTCCCGATCTACATCACGGTCGTGAGCTCGCTGCTCACGCCAGCACAGATCAGCCGGCAGCCGCCGACGTTCTTCCCGACCCATCCGAAGTTCAGCTCGTACAGCGACGCGTGGAGCGGCGCCCACTTCGGGACGTACCTCAAGAACAGCTTCGTCGTCACGATCGTCATCACCGTCGGTCAGGTCGTCACCGCGATCCTCGCCGGGTACGCGTTCGCGTTCCTCGAGTTCCCGTTCAAGCGGACGTTGTTCGTGGTGTTCCTGGCGACGTTGATGGTGCCGTTCGAGGTCACGATCGTGACGAACCTGACGACGGTCAGCGACCTCGGGATGTACGACAGCTACGCCGGTCTCGCGGTCCCGTTCCTCGCGACCGGATTCGGCGCGTTCCTCGTCCGCCAGGCATTCCTCACGCTGCCTCGTGACCTGCGCGACGCCGCCGCGCTCGACGGCTACGGCCACTGGCGGTTCATGACCCGGGTCGCGGTGCCGTTGGCGCGGCCCGCCGTCGCCGCCCTCGCGGTGTTCGCGTTCCTCGGCGCCTGGAACCAGTACCTGTGGCCGCTGCTCGTCACGAAGGACGACCGGTTGCGGACGGTCCAGATCGGCCTCCGCCAACTGTCGGGGCTCGCCCTGGGTTCCCCCAACGTCGTGTACGCCGGCGCCGTGATCGCCGTGGTGCCGCTCGTGATCCTCCTCCTGTTCTTCCAGAAGCACCTGGTCAGGGGCCTCACCAGCGGCGCCGTGAAGGGGTAGCCGGGGTCCGGTGCGCCAAGATGGCGTGATGAGCTTCAGGCGGGTCCTGACGGGCGGCGTCGCGATCGCGCTGGCGGTCGCCGGGGGGCTCACGGCGGTGGGCGCCGCACCGACCGCGGCCGGTGCCGCCGGGCCGTCGTGCCCGTTGAAGGCCCTCAGCAAGGCGAGCAAGCCGGTACAGATCACCTTCTGGCAGTCGCTGCCCCAGGCGAACCTCGCCGCGATCAACAAGCTGGTCGCGCAGTTCAACGCCTCGCAGACCGACGTGAAGGTGAACGTGGTCAGTCAGGTGAGCTACGACGACACGTTCACCAAGTACAAGGCCGGGCTCTCGAGCGGCGATCTGCCCGACATCGTCATGCTGCAGGAGACCGACCAGCAGCAGATGATCGACACCACCACCGTGCTCCCGTCGGGCGCCTGCGCCAAGGCCGACAAGTACAGCTTCTCCGACTTCCTGCCCCGCGTCGTCAGCTACTACACGGTCAAAGGCCAGATGTACGCGATGCCGTTCAACGTGTCGGGCCCGGTCCTCTACTACAACAAGAAGTCGTTCACCGCCGCCGGCCTCGATCCCGAGAAGCCGCCGGCGTCGCTCGACGAGCTCGTCGCCGACGCGCAGAAGATCAAGGCGGCCGGGGCGGTCTCGAAGGCCCCGCTCGGGCTGAAGACGGAGCCGGGCTTCATCGAGCACATGATCGCCATCGGCGGCTCCACCTTCGTCAACAACGACAACGGCCGCAAGGCCCGTGCGACGAAGAGCACGTTCGACAACAAGACCGGCCGTCAGGTGTTCCAGACGCTCAGCACGATGGTGAAGAACGGGCTCGCCGAGCCGACGCCGGACTCGGGCACGGGGACGTTCAACGACCTGATCGGCATCGGCAACGGTCAGTTCGCGATGGCGTTCGACACGAGCGCCTCGCTCGGCACGATCAGCCAGTTCCTCGCGACGGGCGCGTACCCCAACGTCTCGCTCGGCGTCGCGCCGATGGTCGGTGCGTCGCCGAAGAAGGGCGGCGTCCTCGTGAGCGGCGGCGCGCTGTACATGGTCAACAAGTCGGAGCCGGCGAAGCAGGCCGCGGCCTGGAAGTTCCTCAAGTGGCTCGACGAGCCCGCCCAGCAGACCACGTGGTCGATCGACACGGGTTACATCCCGATCCGCAAGGCCGCCGCCGCGACGGCCGCCATGCAGGACTACTGGGCCAAGAACCCGGCCTACAAGGTCGCGTACGACCAGCTGCTCAGCGGGCCCAACACCGTCGCCACCGCCGGCTCCGTGATCGGCAACTACAAGGGCGTGCGCGATGCCGTCCGCGACGCCGAGAACTCCATGTTCCTCCAGGGCAAGGACCCGAGGGCGGCGCTGAAGGACGCGGCGTCCAACGCCAACTCGGCCATCTCCGACTACAACTCGCGCGTCGGCTGAGGCCGACGCGTGTTACGCGGCCTCCGCGAGGGTCGCGTCGAGCCAGTCGAAGACGCGCTGGTCGCGCACGAGCGGCGACTTCGGCTCACAGTGCCCCTCCGCGCCTTCGGACGTCGTGAAGCGGACGATGGTCTTCGGGCACTGCAACGCGTCGTACAGACGCTGCGACTGCCCGGGCCAGAACTGCTCGTGCTCGGGGTCGAGGACGAGCACGGGGCACCGGATCTGCTCGACGACACCCTCGAGGGTGTACTGCTGGACGGCCGCGAACGTCTCGAAGGCCGAGCTGAGCCCGTAGGGACGGCTCCGGAAGTCGAGCACGGCGCGCAGCCCCTTCGACACCTTCTCGGCGAAGCGGATGTCGCGGTCGAACTTCTCCTGCTCGCCCCGGTCGAGCAGCCGGCGCATGTTCGGCGGCAGGTGCTCGACCCACGACGTGCTCACGTCGAAGACGCCCGGGTCCGCGACCGCGGCCGCGATGCGGTGCTCGAACGCGACTGCCCGCGGAACCCAGTAGCCGGCCTGGCTGACGCCCGTGATCGCGATGCGTTTCGCGTCGACGTCCGGACGCGTCAGCAGGTAGTCGACGACGGGAGTCACGACCTGCTCCCAGTCGGGTCGGAAGTAGAGGTGCTGGAGGTACAGCGACGCGCCCTGGCCGGGACCGTCGAACGCGAGGGCGTTGTAGCCCCGCGCGAGCGCGGCGGCGCCGCCCTGGACCCACATCGCCGAGATCGGGCCGTCGCTGCCGTTGTTGAGGATCACGGTCGGGCGGGGCTCGTCGGGCGGCCCCGACCGCATGAAGTACCCGGGGAGCGTCGTGCCCTCGTAGGGGATCTCGACCGGCTCGAGCGGGGGGTCGCACAGCTCGGCGAACCGGTCGAAGCACCCCCGGTGGGCCATCCAGACGGGCAGGAGCCGCGAGCCCTCGTCGGTCGCGTCGATCACGTACAGCGCGTTGGCGTAGTAGGTCGCGGCGCGCAGGTACGCGCTCCGCGCGCTCACACGCCGGCCGGCGGCGGCGCACTCCTCGGCCGTCCCACGGACCCGGTCGGCCGTCTCCTGCCAACCCTCGAACCAGCCGTTCGCGTCGCCGTCGCGGATGCGGCCGGCCGTCGCCCACGCCTCGCCCGGGTCGGCGGCCTGGTACGAGCACGCTCCGAGCGTGAGCTCCATCGAGAACTCGAACTCTTCCCTCTTGAAGAAGCGCACGACTGCGAGCCTATGGCGGCGCGGCTAGCCTTGGTCGGTTCTCCGGGCCGGACGTCGTGGTCCGAACACGCCCGTCGAACCCCGAACGACACGAACATTCGCGAGAAGCCGTGAACGAGCCTCCGAGTCGCCGCCAATGCCGCGCCGCCTGCGCCCCGTACGGCGGTTCCGCGCGCTCGTCAGCGCGGACCCGACCGGTGTCCGAGCCGGCTTCGTCGCGCTCCTCATCAGCTCCGGGGGCGACCTCCTCTCCGGTCTGACGCTCGGCTCGATCACGGGCACGCTCGAGAAGCTGCCCGGCCTCCTCGTCCTCGTCCCGGCCGCGATCGGGATGCGCGGCAACATCTTCGGCGCTCTCGGCAGCCGTCTGGGTACGGCGATCCACGCCGGCACCTACCGGCTGTCGC
>Ga0070741_10010725_pt1 | contig 17191 bp, 37 predicted proteins | sample Coa_R1_4_FD_66440 | JGI IMG/M metagenome (GOLD analysis project Ga0070741, IMG submission 66440) | Surface soil microbial communities from Centralia Pennsylvania, which are recovering from an underground coalmine fire - Coalmine... | ecosystem: Environmental > Terrestrial > Soil > Unclassified ...
CCCGTAGCGCGGTGGCTGCCCCCAACGCGCGAGGGCCTGTCACTCCCCGATGGCCCTCCCGGACCGGCCAGGTCTTCCCCCTTTTTCAAGCGTCCGGGAAATGGAAAATCCCGGCCCGCGCTGTGATCGCGGACCGGGTTTCGGTTCTTCCTGATTTCTCCTAGCGGTCCCAACTTAGCCCCCTCATGCCTTGGAGGCGCTTTAAGACTCGCCATGTGATCGACAATTCCCCCGCGCCTGGGTGAGCGGGGGGCCGTCGATATTTGCGTCATATCGACGGTAGCAGAGGCACACCTTCCGTGCGGGCGATATACGGTCCGGGCGTGGAGTAGGTGTGTGCCTGCGGCCGCTTTTGCTGACGATGCGCATAGCGGCGGGGCGCCGCAGTGATGCGGTGTCGGCTCCCCCCGGCTGACCCCCGGGAGTCTCCCGTCAGAAGGGTCACACCACCATGCCCGGAAATCCGCCGTGAATCGGCCCGGCGGATAGGCACTCTCGCGGAGGCGCGGGGACAATTCCGGGTTCCCCCGTTTTGCAGACTGAAGCACGGGGATCAACGTCGGGAGACGTCGAGGTGATGATGCCGCGGTGGACTGCGGCCCGGAGAGATCAAGTGCGCACCCTGGGGTCTTGGGTGTGGCGCCCGGGTGAGGCCCGGGGGCCGAGACCAGCGTGCTGGGCGAGGCGTCCAGCCCGGGGGGCCGTGACCGCGAGCGCGATATCGCCCGGGGCCTGTCGATGGCGGGCCGGCGCGGGCCGGGGCCATGATCGGGCTATGGATGTGGATCCGCTGGTGGATCGGCTGCGCACCCGCCGCCGGGAATTGCAGTTGACCCAGGCGCGGGTGGCGCGCGCGGTCGGGGTCAACGAGGGGACGCTGAGACGGTGGGAGCTGGGCCATGACGGGCCGCCGAAACTGCGGGTGCTGGACCGGTGGGCGGCGGTGCCGGGGCTGCGCCTGGACTGGCGCCTGGTGGTTTCTGGTGTTTCTCGTGACGTGGTTTCTCGTGAAACCGACACGTGAATTCGAAACGGCGTGTCGGTTTCACGAGAAACGCTGTCAGCGGCGGCGGCCTGGGTGGTGCTCGATGTGGCCGCGTAGATCGCGGCGTAGCTGTTCGACGGTGGTTTCGATACGGTCGATCGCGTCTTTGAGCGAGGACCCGTGGTTGGGGGTGACTTCGGCGTGGACGGCGTCGACCGGGGCTTTGATCTGTTCACGCAGCCAGGTTTGCAGGGGCCGGACGACGGTGAAGCGGACGGCCAGGCCGAGCGCGGCGGCGATGGCGGTGACGGCGGCCGCCAGCGCCCCGAGGTAGATCAGCACGTCGCCCAGGTGCCGCACCGTCATCGTGGCCTGCTGCTCATTTGAATCCGATGAGGGGCAGGAAGGCGCTGGCGGTGCCGTAGCTGGTGGGGTCGAAGGAGACCGGGACGCCGGTGCCGGATCCGGCCGACAGGTTGAAGCTGCGGCGGTGGGTCATGCCGGGGCCGGTCTGGAAGGCGGGGAAGTTCGACCCGTTGGAGGCGAACTGCATCGCGAACGCCGACCCCTGGCCCTTGGGGCTGGCGCCGAGGTAGACGAACCGGCCGGTGGTCTGGGCGGCGATGGGGCCGCCGACGATGGCGGCGCCGCACCAGCCGGGGGTGGCCCACATGGTGCCGTCGTCGGGGGTCAGGCCGAGCCGGTTGCCGCTGTCGTCGGAGACGGCCAGGTAGTTGGGGCCGGAGGTGGTGTCCCAGGTGCCGGCGACGGTGGTGGCGCACCAGAGGCTGGTGATGGGGGTGTTGGCCGGTACCCAGCAGCGCCCGTACCACAGGTTGTTGGTGACGGTGTTGGCCGAGGTGATGCCGGCGCCCGGGTCGTAGGTGGCGCCGAGCAGCCCGTAACCGTCCAGCAGCGGGTATACCTGTCCGCTGCCGCTGGTGGTGGTGATGCCGAGGTTGGCGCGGGCCGCTGCGGGGTCCAGCACCTCGGCCAGGTTGTTGGTGATGGCGAACGCGCCGGGGGTGACGCCGGGCGGGACCTCGACATGGTCGCTGCCGGGGCGGATCAGCCCGTTCTGCACGAGTTTCCCGGCCAGGATCAGGTTGCCCTGGTCGTCGAAGGTGCCCAGCACGCCCGGCGCCGACAGGGGGCTGCGGACGGTGAACGGCTGCGGCATGGCCCCGGCCCGGTCAGTGGGTTTCGGTGCCGGGCAGGCTGCTGGCCAGCCCGGCCTGCTTGGCGTGCCGGTACTGCCCGTACATCAGCGCGGCGGCCAGGCCGCCGCCGCCGAGGATGTGCAGGGCGTGCTTGGTGTCCAGCAGCGCGGCGATCACCACGAACACGACGGCCTGCCCGATGCCGATGTGCACCCATTTCATGAGGGTGTGCGAGCGGGACTTGGCGTTGATCTCGGTGGTCTGCGGGGAGCTGCAGGCCGCGGCGATGATCTCGTACACGATCCCGGCGCTGACGAGGAAGGCGATGCCGCCGGCGTTGCTGGCGGCCGCCGTCGACAGGTCGGCCATCAGCAGATGACCTCGTAGGTGATGGTGTAGGAGTGCGCGGTGGTCAGCGCCGCGCCGACGCTGACGCTGAAGCCCTGGGCGGTGATGGAGGTAGCGGCGGCCGCGAGCGCCGCGGCGTTGGCCTGGTCGTAGATCGTCACCAGGATCGCGGTGGGCACGGCGGGCAGCCCGTTGTTGAACGTCACGACCGCGACCGCGCCGGCGGCCTGGGCGCCGCCGCCGGTGACCGGGTTGAGGGTGAAGGTGCCGGCCAGGTCGATGGCCCGCTGCCCGGCCGCGAAGGTGACGGTCGGGGTGGCGCCGGCGTTGGTGGTCGGGGCGATGGTGCCGATCGCGGTGGTCGATACCGCGCCCGCGGTCAGGGTGTTGCCCGCCAGCGGCGGCAGGTGCCCGTAGCCGTCCTGGATCTGCGGCTGGTCGGGGCTGTTCACCAGGCCCTGGGTTCCCATGAGGCTGTCCTATCGTCTGCCGGTCAGCTGACCGGGACCTTGATCTTCTGGCCGGGGTGGATGAGGTCGGGGTTCTTGATCCCGTTGAGCTTGGCGAGCTCCTGGTAGCCGCCCTTGACGTGGTAGTGGTTCGCGATGCCCCACAGCGTGGAGTTCCAGGGGGTGTTCTTCTTGGTCCACCGCGCCACGGTCACCGTCTGGTACTTGGGTTTGGCCGGTGGTTTGGCCGGCGGTTTGGCGGGGGGCTTGGTGGTGGTGGTCGACGGCGGCGGCGCCGGGGTGGTCGGCGGGGCCGGCTCGGGCGGCTGGGTCACCGTCTGCGTCTGGGTCTGCTGGACCTGGTTCTGCAGGATGATGTCGGGCACGTTCTGGGCGCCGGTGACCTCACCGGGCTGCGCCTGGCCCTGGGGGGTCTTGCCGGCGTCCTTCTTGCGCAGCACCAGCGCGGCCGCGCCGACGATGAGGGTGGCGATCAGGATCCATACCCAGGTGGCCAGCGGCCCGAGCCGCTGGGTGAGGATGTTCCCGCCCCCTGCCGGGCGCGGCTGCTGCGGGGCGGCCATCAGATGTCGTCCTCGGAGGGCGGGCAGAACATCCAGTCATAGCCGCGGGCCATCTGTGCGGACATGTTCGGGCTGCAGCTGGCCGGGTGGCGCAGGATCGGGTGCGGCCCGGTGATCGGGCGGGGGATCGCGCCGGGCGGGCAGTGCGCCCCGTAGGGCGGCGGCGCCATGCCCTTGACGGGGGCATCGCGCATCACCCCCCACCTCGGCCCGGCCTCGCCCGACCGGGCGGCCAGCTTCAGCTGCGCTGAGGCCTTCGCGCCGCCGCCGGAGGTGAGCGCGAGGGCGGCCAGCACCAGCAGCGCACCGACCGCGCTCGAGTACAGGATGGTGCGGTTCATCGGCCCAGCCCCCGCCCGTGCATGCCGGGCTTGCGGCCGGAGTCGATCCGCGGCAGCCGGGTGATGACCGTCTGGTCCTGGTGCTGGACCGTCTGGGAGTAGGACTGCCCGGCGATCTTGCTGTTGGCGGGCCGGGACCGGCGGGTCTGGGTCTGCGCGGCGGTGTTGCGGCGCCGCGCGGCCAGCAGCGCAGCGTTGGAGGGGGTGCGGGTGTGCAGGCCGTGCGGCATGCCGCCGCGGATCTTCTGCGGCCCATCGGCCGGGGCCCCGAGCTCGGGGCCCTGCAGACCGGCCAGGCCGCGCACCCCGTACACGTGCGTCAGGCCGGGCGTGCCGCCGTTGTGGGTGGTCCACGGCGACCCGTCCTGGATCCCCAGCGGGTAGGCGCGGCCGTCGCTGGTGGAGGTCGTCGCGAACGGGCCGGCGTTGTCCAGGAACCGTGTGCCCGTGGTGCCGTAGCGGGGGTTGAGGGTGCGGTGCACCGTCCCGTAGGACGGCCGCACCGGACCGTCGGCGAGCGGGCTCATGCCCTCGCCTCGCGTGGAGTCGGGGTGCGCCTGCTGCTTTTCGGTGCCGGTGTTGGCGTAGACGTGCCGGTCGTAGACGATCAGCGACTCGTTCTGGTACGGGCGGCCGAGCCGGTTGACGGTGCCGCCGTGCCGCGGGTCGGCGTAGGCCTCCTGGTACGGGGCGGCCGCCACGTCCTGCACACCCGAGGTCAGGCCGCCGGCACCCGGGCGGCCGCCGGACGGCGCCCCGTGCAGGCTGGCGTTGCCCTGCCCGCCGCCGGTCGGCAGCAGCGCCCGCCGGCCCGGCGCGGGCCGGGTGTCCTTCAGGCTCGGCCGCTGGCCGAGGTTGCGCGGGATCACTTCCCGCTCCAGGTGCCGCCGCCGGTCCCCGCCTTGATCACCGAGCTGATGGCGTTGCCCAGGTTGGTGACCAGCGTCGGCCCCTGCGACCCGGGCCGCACCATCACGAACAGGATGATCACGTAGCTGAAGACCAGGATGGCCGCGCCGATCTTGGAGGTCATGCCAGCCTTACCTCACTTCCACATAGCCGGTGGCCATGCCGATCACGGCGGCCAGCGCGTCGGTCACCGCGACGATCGCGGCCCCGGCCTTGCTGCCCGGCCGGACCACGGACATCAAGATCGCGACCACGATGATGTAGAACGCCAGGTCCCACCCCGACACCCGCCCCACCGGCCGCCACCTCCCGTCCTCACGCGGTGTTCTGCTCAGGGATCGGCGTGTTGGCGGCCGCCGAGCCGATCGCGCCGGCCGCCCCGCCCAGCTCGCTGCCGCCCTCGGCGGCCCCGGCGCCGACACCGGCCGCGGCCGAGGGGGTCTTGCCGTTGTTGAAGACCTTGGCCAGCGCGGTGAGCGCGTCGATGCTGTTCATGGCCACCCCGAGGGTGACCAGCGCCCCGAACGCCGCGGCCACCTTGCCCGCACGCTGCCCGGAGGCCATGAGGGCCAGGACGAAGAAGACCACGCACGTCGCGGTCAGCCGCACCAGCGGCCCGGCCAGCGTGACCCCGGTGTCCACCTCGATGTGGCCCTTCCTGGAGGTGGTCTTCGGGGCCAGGATCGGGGTGGCGCCGATCATCAGCACGCACGCCGCGAACTCGGCCAGCACGATCCGGTGGTAGGTCTTGGCCGGCAGCATCGCCTTGGCCGAGCCGATCTCCCGCTTGGCGGACTTGCTGCCCTCCTGCGCCCGCCGGTAGGCGTTGCGGTCCTCGCGCTCCTGCCGGTCCTCGCGGTCCCCCCGGCCACCCCGGTCCTGGCGGGTCTGGCGGGTCTCGGGCCGGTCCGGGGTGTCGGTCCCGCGCTCGGCCCGCCGCTGCCGGGTCTGTGCCTTCCCGCCGCGGCCGCCGCGCGCGCCCCGGGCACCGCGCGCGCCGGGCGTGCCCGCCGCGCGGCCGGCGCCGGCCGCGCCCGAACCGCCTGCAGCTCCACCGCCTGCAGCGCCGGCGCCTGCAGCTCCGGCGCCGCCGCCCGCCGCCGCCTCCGCGGCCACCATCGTCATGAGCCCGCCCTCACGAGGAGTTCCCGGGGTGCTGGCGGTCGACGCTCTTTTGCGCCAGCGCGTTGATCATGGTGCGGAGCATGCTGGAGGAATCGGTGCCCGAGCTCTCGGTCAGGATCTTGCTGCCCTCGAAGGCGATGAAAAAGCACACCCCGGCCAGCCACAGCAAGATGATCGCGATCGCCAGCAGCACGCCCTTGGGCGCGTCGGGCGCCCCGGCCGGGCTGCCGCCGCCCGGGGCCTGGCCGCCGCCCTCCTCGTCCACAGGGGCCTACTTGCGCTTCTTCTTGCCGAGCAGGGCCATCAGGCCGAGCTGCGGGACCAGGCTCACCACCAGATAGGTGATCAGCACCGCCCACAGCACACGGGACCGAAGCATGATCATTCTCTCCGTTTCCCCGGGGCTACCGGAGCAGGGTGCGGGACAGGAAGCCGACGGCGATGATCTCGATGATGATCAGGCCGAGCATGTAGAGCACGGTCGGGTGCCAGCCGCCCGGACCGGTCATCCGCGCGGCGCCCGCCGCGTTGGCGGTCGCGCCCTGGCCGACGCTGGCGCCGGCCTTGAAGCTGCCGGAGGCTCCGGCGTAGGACTTGAACCCCATCGCTGCGCCCCTCCTCACATGTCCAGCAGGGAGGCGTCGACCGCGCCGACGGCGTAGACCTCTTCCTGCAGCAGCTCGACGGTGCCGGGCACGTTGGTCGCGGTCGCCAGCGTGGAGGTCTCCCACGCCACGCTGGTGGCGTTGCTGGTGTAGAGCCAGCCCTGCCCGTACATGTGGCCCGAGTCGAAGAACCGCGGGAACGGGTACACCCCGACCGGGCGGGGCGCGCGGGGCTGCCCGAAGGTGGCGTAGAAGTCGCTCTGCCACTGGAACACGATGTCCGGGGACATGATCGACAGGGTGCGGTCGTCCAGCGTCCAGGTGATCGGGTCCGACAGGTAGTCCTGGCGGGCGTTGTTGGAGTCGCGGACGATCAGCAGCCCGCCGCGCAGCGCGTTGCCGGTCAGCGGGGACAGGAAGTTGTTGTCGGCGCCGGCCACCGCCAGGGTGAAGGTGTAGTGCCGGGTCTTGCACTGCAGGTTCACCCCGGGCGGGATCCGCTCGTTGGTCACGCCCTCCAGGTCGGCGACGTCGGGCTGGGCCCACACGTCCACATACGGGGTGACCGAGCTGGTCGGGCCGGTGCCGGTGATGCCCAGGTTGGCGATGGTGTTGATCGTGTGGGTCCAGGAGTACTGCTGGCGGGTGTCGGTGTTCTCCAGGCAGCCCAACTGCTGGCGCACCTCGGCCTGCAGGAACAGCGTGAACGACGGAGCCGTCGACTGGGCGTAGTCGTAGGCCAGCATCGGGTCCTTCAGCCACGGCCGGAAGAACCGGTGCCGCTGCAGGTAGGCGTACCCGCCGATCAGGTTCTGCATGATCTCGGTGCCGTCGGTGTTCTGCAGCCCGACCTGCTTGAAGAAGTTGGCCGGGTTGTCCGCGCTCGGAGTGCCGGCCGTGCCGGACGCGGCGGTCGACCGGACGACCAGCCGCGGGCCGCGCAGGAACCCGACCGCGTCGATCGCGCCGCCACCGTCGTGGGTGGAGGCGTCGAGCACCTGGCCCGACACGATCCCCTGCTTGTTCTTGCGGGCATACAGGTTCGTGACCTGCCAGAACGGGTTGGTCCCGCCGCCGCCGGCTTCCGCCACCGACGCACCGGTGTCCGCGGCTCCTGCCGCACCTGCCATCACACTCTCCCGGGTGCCGTAGCCAGCTGATCAGCCGTACTGGACGCTCATGGCCTTACCGAGGTGCTGCAGATGCGCGTTGTCGGTCGCCATGAGATGCATGCTCGCCAGCCGCCAGCCGGTGCCGAAGATGAGCACCACCAGGAAGATGTGCAGACCGACCTTGATGTCATCCATGCCGGGAGCCCTCCGGGTGGTTATCTGCCCCACACCCGGAATGGCCAACGGTCCCACACCATCGGTATTCCGGGTGTGGGACCGTTACCTTTCAGATGATACCCAGCTTGAAGCCGGGTGGAAGATTGTTCAGGTCCCGGTGTGAATTCGCCCAGTACTGCCGGTGGCGTTCCGAGCAGAACACATACCAGGTGTTGTAGGGCAGATCAGGCCGGGTGATCCCGTCGCCGGGCAGGATCCCGTAGTTGACGCGGATCTTGTAGATCTCCAGGCCGTACCGGTCGCAGGTGTCCCAGCAGCACAGCAGGTGATGGTCGTCCAGGCGCTCGGCGTTCTCCCGGTCCAGCACCCGCCGCTCGCTGCGCTTGCCGCAGTAGGTGTTCTTGATCACGAGTAGCGCAGCCTCTCATACCAGGTGCCGGCCTTGTCCCTGATCAGGGAAAACCCGTAGGGGACCACGTAGTTCTCAGTCCCGGTGCGGGCCTCCAGGGACATCGCCTGCGTCCCGGTGCGGGAGGCCAGGGCCCCGGCGCCGTTCCGGATCACCGCCATGGCCCGCATGATCGCCAGCTTCCGCCGGTGCTCCGGGACCATCAGCCAGATCATCCAGATCGCGTAGACCAGGCCGAGCGCCTCGGCGGCCAGCTTGAGCCGCCGCGCCAGCCGGTCCTCGTCCTCCATGGCCGCTCCTTTCCCGCTCGCCTTCCAAGGTGGCACGCAAGGCCGCCGATTCGTCCAGGATCATCCGCCTGATCCGCAGATCGATCCATAGAACCATGACCGCGACGAGAGCGGCCGCGAATGCCGCCCACGAAAATACGCGAACCGATCTCGTGAACTCGTCGTAATTCAGCTCATTCTCCATCGGATTCTCCTCCGATTCCTTCCGGGATTTCCCCGGCTATTTCCGCGGCCGCCCCCGACAGCGGCATGTCATGGGCCACCACCAGGTGCCGCAGGGTGTCCTGCAGCAGCTGCCCGGCCGAGAACCGGTAGGGCACGCCGGTCTTGTCGGTCAGCCGGCCGATCGGCTGCCCGCACAACCCGCAGTCCACGGTCAGCATCGGCAGCCGCCTACCCGGCCCGGCCAGGATCGGGTGCTCGCCGGCCAGCGCCAGCAACCGCTCCGCGGTGATCAACGCGGGGACGAACGAGGCGGACATGCGCACTCCTCTACAGGCAGGCGGTTACAGGCTGAAGGTGCCCTGGAAGAACAGATTGGCGGTGACGCCGGCGGTGGCGGGGCTGGTGAGGCCGAACACCTGGACGACCCCGGCGGTGGAGATGCGGACGTGGGGGATGCGGTTGGCGGTGAGGGTGACGGTGCCGCCGGTCGGTACGAGCGGGACGGGTCCGCCGAGCGAGGCCGGCCGGTATCCGGCCGGGAGGGTGGCCAGGGTGGTGGGGTCGGTCAGGCCCGTGGTGCCGTTGCCGGTGAAGACCGGCGTGCCGCGGATCTCGACGTCGCCGTCGGGCAGCAGCCGGTAGGAGCAGGTGAAGAACGCTCCGGCCGGGTTCGACCACTGGCCCGAGGCCAGCGTCATGTCGTGCCAGGTCTCGGCGACCGTGCTCGAGGTCGGATCGGCCGCGACCGCCGGCACGTTGAACTGGGCGTAGCCGGTGGGGGTGCCGGTGGTCTCGAACCGGAACCACGCCCCCTGGCCGCCGCCGGAGTCCTGCCCGGCCAGGATGAGCCGGGCCATGCCCGGCGCCCCTGAGGCGTTGATCGGGGACTCCAGGATGATGTCGCCGTGCGCGCCCTGGTCCTGGCCATAGATCCGGCCCCACAACGGGATGTACTTGGTGGTGTCGGGGTTGAGCACCACCGCCGGCACGCCCGGGTAGAGGACGATCTGGTTATCGCCGCCGCCCTGCACCTCGACGCCCTGCAGGTAGGCGTTGCCGTAGGGGTCGGTGCCGCCGGTCGCGGCGATGGAGGCGATCAGTGTCCCCGGCCCCGGAGCCCCGTTGTAGACGAACAGGCCGTCATCGGCGCCCTGGATCACCACCAGGGTCGCGATGACCACCTCCGACTCCCACCCCACGGGCGGTCAGCCCCCGAAACGGCGCATCGCCACCGCCCGCAGCCGCCCCAGCGGGCCCTTGCCCTCGGCGGCCGCGGTCATCATCGCCACCATCGCCGCGGGGATCGGCAGATGCGCGTCCTCGGCGGCCCCCTCGGGCCGGTAGGCGATGTGCATCCCACCATCGACAGCCTTGTAGATGCTGTAGTGGCCTCTGGCCACCCGCTGTCCGGGCTCGAAGGACTCCCACACCTCGGCGAACGACGGTTCGGCCTCCTCGGCCTGGGGAAGCGGCCCCGGGTCCAGGTCCTGCGTAGGTTCGGCCATCATGATCCTCCCGTGATCGGGGCCGGCTGCACCGCCGGATCCCACCTGAGCCACATCGTGATCACCGGCGGCGAGCCCGAGCCGGTGTTCCACACGAAAAAGACCTCATCGCTGCTGGTCAAAAGCATCGGCTGGGCCGGATCCCAGCCCGCGTTCCCGGCCAGCAGCACGCTGTCCCAGATCCGGTTGTTGATGTAGACGATCAGCGTCTTGCCGGCCGGCGCCGCGGTGACCGCGATGTGGAAGCACTCGTAGTTGGACACCTTCGCGCCGAGCGTGGCGATGTCGAAGGAGTTGATCCAGTTCCCCGGCGACAGCGACTGCGCCCCGCCGAGCGCCGCGGTGGTCACCTTCGACCCGAGGGGTAGATAGCTCACGGCAGACGGCTCACGTGAACAGCTTCCACATGAACGGGCCCGGCACGCTGACGCCCTCGCCGCTCACCCGGATCTCGCCGGTCGCGGTCAGAGCGGACCCGGTCAGCCCGAGCACATCACCCGGGGTGAGGATCAGGCCCTGCGAGCCGGGGCTGTAGGTGCCGGTCGTGCCGAGGATGTTGGCGACGAACCGGCCCTTCCCGATCGCCGGGGCCCCTTTGTAGAGCGAGACGACGTCGGCCGCCGCCAGTCCTTCCACCGACACGCGGGTGATCTTCCAGTAGAAGCCCGACTTCGGGCCGACCTGCTGCGCGTCGGGCTGGTCCCCGCCCAGCGTGATCGCCCCGGCCGACACCGTCCCGTACATGATCGGCAGGTCGAAGTGCCGCAGACCGCTGGCGGCCTGCCGCTGCCACTCGCCCGCCCGGTCCAGCTCAGCGGCCAGCTCGCCGCGGTTCAGGGTGTCGAGCTCGGCGCCGAGCTCCAGCCGGATCTTGCCCATCAGGACTCCTTGTAGCGGTCGGCCAGCCAGAGGTCGTAGGGGATCGGGCGAGGCCTGCGCCGGTCAGGCTTGGGCGGCTTGGCCTGCAGGTCGACGCGGCGGATCGTCTGGAACGGATCGGCGAAGATCGTCAGCAGCGCGTTGAAGTGAGCCGGTTGCATCAGGCCGCCTTCGCGAGGGTGACCAGGCCGGCGCCGAGCAGCAGGAAGCCGGCGACGGCGGCGATGATGCGCGCCCAGCTGGTGGGGTTGACCAGCCACAGCGCGGCGTGCACGGGCTTCTCCAGCGCCTGCAGGAAGCCGGTGACCTCCTTGGGCAGGCCGAGCACCTGGCCGAGCAGCCCGCCGCCGGGCGAGCTGGGGGTGGGGGAGCCGGCCGAGGGGCTGGAGAACCCGTTCTTGATCTTGTTGTACCAGGAGGCGACACCCTTGGCCCAGTTCGGATCGGTCGCCCACCAGCGGGCCTTTCCGGCGATGACATCGGCGATGGTGTGCACGCCGTGCGCCGCCAGGATCTTGGCGCCTTCGTGCAGCTGCGCGTCGGCGCCGGCCCACTTGTAGGTGGATCCCGAATCGTAGGAGCCGACGCCGAGGATGTTGCCTTTCCGGCCGTCGCCGAGCTTGCCCCAGTCGGTCTCGTGCAGGCCGATCGCGACCAGCAGCAGCGGGTCGACGCCGTAGGTGTGGCCCCACTTCTGCGCCAGCTGCCAGTCCGCGGCCGGGATCCCGCCCGGGGTCTTCCCGGATCCGCCCGGGGGGTTGTCGGTCGGCATCAGGCACCGGCCTTGATCAGGAATCCGATGCCGGCGGCCGCCAGGAACACCCCGAACACGGCGGCGATGATGCGCGCCCAGTTCTCCGGATTCAAGATCCACAACATCTTGGTGAAGACCTGCGCGGCGTCATCGAACATGCCCAGCACATCGGAGGGCAGGGTGAGCTTGAGCAGGCCGCCCAGCAGCCCGCCGCCGCTGCTGTCGCCGGGGCTGGCGGCCGACAGGCCGGGCACCCGCCCGTACCCGACGATGGTGGTCTCTGAGGCCTTCCAGGACCGGATCCGGACGTTGGCGCCGGTGTGCGGGGCCTCGATGACCTTCCCTCCGCCCATGTAGATCACGACGTGGCCGGGATAGCCGGAATCGCCCGGCCACTGCTCGAAAATCAGGTCTCCGGGCTGCAGCTGCGCCTGGCTGATGTGAGTGCTCCAGTGCCACTGCTCGGCCGCGGTCCGCGGCACCCCGTGCAGCCCGAGCCCCCGCAGGACGTACTGGACCAGGCCCGAGCAGTCGAAGGAGGCGGGCCCGGCCGCCCCGTACCGGTAGGGGCGGCCCAGGTAGGCGCGCGCGGCGTTGACGATCTGAGAGCCGGAGATGCCCACCGCTCAGCCCCGGGCGCCCTGCCGCTTGAAGTACGAGCCCTTGCTCTGACCCTGCCCGCCGTCGCCCTGGCCGCCGCCCTGCCCGCCGTCGCCGCCCTGCCCGCCCTCGCCGCCGCCGTCGACTGCCTCCGGAGCCGAGCCGATCCCGAAGTTGTCGAACAGCCACTTCGACCCCTGCGAGAACGGGACCCGGGCGCCCTTGCCGCCGTCCCAGATCTCGATCTCGAAGTCGTCGGCGTCCGGCTCCTGGCTCCGGCGGGTCAGCTCCTCCAGGAGCTTCTTCTCATCCGCGTTCAGCCCCATCGGGCCTCCCCTCCTCGGTGGACGCGTGCTGCGGCCGGTAGGTGAACTCGCCGGTGCGCGCGGTGTGCTGCAGCTCGGCGACCGCGGTCTCCAGCACCTGAACCCGGCCGGCGGTCTGCAGGCCGACCTGGACGCCCTCCAGCACCGCCACCCGCTCGGTCAGCAGCGCCAGCTGCCGGTCCTGGGCTTCCAGAAGCACATCGTGGCGCTGGAGGTCCCCGGCCGCCCTGGCGGCGCTGCGGTGCGCCTGCTCATGCGCGGCCGCCTCAGCCCGCCGCCGGCGACGGCGCACCAGCAGCCTCATGACGAGGCCTTACCGGTGGCCACACCCGGGTCCTGGCCGGCGCCGGGGTCGGGGGCCAGGGTGTGGGCCGGGTTGTAGCCCATGCTGGTCTCCAGCGCCGCCAGGCGGGTTTCCAGGGCCTCCAGCCGGGTCGCCACGCCCTGCAGCACGGTGGCCAGATCGCTGGCCTCCAGCGCGGCCAGGTGCGCGGCCTTCTCCGCATCGTCGACCCAGATCGGGCTGTGCTCGACCAGATGCCGGAGGGTGTCCAGAACGTTCACTGCGTCTCCTGGGGGGTGCTGCCCGCGCGCTTCTCACCTTTGCGGACGATCCGTACTTTGACCGTTCGTGCCGTTTTCCCGCGGCCGATCCGTACGGTACGCCAGCGCGGTTCCGGAGCCTGCTGCGGCATATTGTCAGCCTACCTTCGGGCGGCCGAACAGGTATTCACGTGCCGTTCTCGACTTCTGGTTCTGCTGTTCGGGAATGGGTTTCAGGTCGGTGTCCACCCACGTGATGTAGGCGACCTTGCGCACCGAGTTGCGGATGATGAACTCGTGCGCCTCCTGGTCCAGGCCCTGAAGGACCGGCGCCCAGTCGCGAGGGTGGCCGAGCAGCTCGGCGAACCGCTGCATGTCGCCCATGTCGGCCGGGGGGAACACGGCTTTCCAGCGGGATTCCGAATGCTGGTCGCGCACGACCCCCACCGGCCGCTGCTTCATCGCGGCCAGGGTGATCCCGGCGCCCGAGCGTGCCTCCCGCCAATACATGCGGATCATTTTCTTCACGCGGTGGGACAGGTCCTCGACGTACCCGACCTCGTCAAACGCCAGCACCGTGTTGGAATTAGGCTGCCACAGCTGAGAAAGAAGGTCATAAATCTTCTTCTCGTGGTATTTCTCGCGCTCCTCGCCCTTCTTCTGCGTCCGGGGCCAGAAGATCGCCTGCTGGTAGCGCTGCAGCTCCCGCCAGGTGTCGACGATCGGCCAGCCCAGCCGCGGCACGGTGTCGTCGTCGGGCTTGGTGACCAGCAGGATCTCCTGGCTGCCACGGGCCGCCGCCCGCTGCTGCAAGATCGTGGCCAGAAAGAAGGTCTTGCCCGATCCGGACTGGCCGGTGATCTCGAAGTGCTCGGGGTTGTGCCGCCCGTTCTCCCGCCCCCAGGTCAGCGCGAACTCGCGCGCCAGCACCGACCAGGGCAGCCGCTCGGGCAGCTCGAAGCCGGGGCTGCCCGCGGCGCGCACCGGCGCCGGGGCGGCGGGCCGGCCGGCACCCGCACCCCCGGCGCCGGGGTCGATGACGCCCTCAGGCACGTCAGGCCGCCGGGTAGGCCGAGAAGTCGGCCGGTGCCACGAAGCTCTCCCCGTCCTCACCGCGGTGCACCACGACGCTGTGCAGCACGTGGTGCCTCCACACCGCCACGCCGAACGGGCGCAGCGCGGCCGCCAGCTTGATCCACAAGATCAGGCCCGAGCTGCCGGTCACGTACTTCACGACCTTCTCCGACCGGCAGATGATCGGAACGGTCGCGTCCACGACCTCGCCCAAGCTGGCGTTCAGCTCCCCGAAACAGTACGGGTCCAGGCTCAGCAGGAAGTCGGCCGGCACCGAGTACAGCAGCGCCAGCAGCGCGGCCACCTCGTTCTGCTCGGCGGCGCTGGCCTGGTAGGGGTCGCTCTTGGCCGATCTGGACCGCCAGCCGGGCGGTGGATCCTGACCATCGCCGTCGCCGACGCCGTCGCCCTGGCCCTCCTCGCCGGGGTCGGGCACCGGCTTGAGCCGGCCGCCGCGACCCGGGCGCTTCTTGGGCCGCCACCCGCCCGGCGCGTGCTTGTCCCGGGTGTAGCCGTAGGGCGCGTTGACCGGATCCGGCTCCGGTTCCACATCGGCGGCGGCCGCGCCGACGATTCCCTCGGACCCGGCGTCCTTCACACCTTCTGCCATGGTTCGAGCGTACATTCGAAGGTGCAGAACAGAAACGGTCCCACACCGCCCACGGGAAGGGCAGGGGATCGTGCCGAATCGTCTTCACCCCGCGAAGTGGGGCCCGCGTGACCGCAGTTTCGATGCCCTGGTGCGCGACCTGGTCGACCAGCGCGGCTACGGGCATGCCCGGGAATACGTCGGCGTCACCACCGAGGAACGGGCCGAGCAGGTACGCCGCGGGATCCGCAACGCCGGCCGCGCGCTCGGCCACAGCATCAAAGCCTTCTGGAAGCCGTGCCCCGGATGCCAGGACGGCGGCGCGGACTGCCGGTTCCACATCGAATTCACCGCCTACGAACCGGGCGCCGCCCGCGCATACAAGGCACGCCAGCAGCAGAACGCCCAAGGAAACAACGAACCCGCATAGGGAAACGAACAACCGCCAGGGAAAGCGCCTATACCCCTTTCCCCGCGCGGCGCCGGTCAATTAACGGCGTGTCTTAAGCACGCCGCGCCATATAAGGCATTCCCCAACCATTTCCAGGGAGGAAACCGTGGACGATCTGCAGCTCGACCTGGGATGCATCGTGGCCCGACTCATTCAAGTGCAGAACGAAGGCGGCTTCAGCCAAGCCAATCCCGTGGTCGTCGACCGGATCTTGACCTGTGACCTGCCGCGCCTGCAGGGCCACCTCAGCGCAGAGGCCCGGGCCCTGGTCGACGAGGTCTTCGACGACGTCACCCGCGGCATCCCCCGGCCCGTCCCGTTCGTCGTCGGCCAGGTCGACGCCGAGCAGGTCGACGCCGAGCAGCCAGCAACACCGGGCGAGATCGCCTACACCGCCTACGCCAAGAGCGTCGGTTGGGTCAGCGTTCGCGGCGAACAACTGCCCGCGTGGCCGCGGCTCGACTGGCGGGTGCGTGATGCGTGGAGCAAGGCGGCCCAGGCAGTCCAGGCCGCCGGCTGATGGGGAGCGAGTACAAGATGCTGAGCCCCGAGGACGAGCGGAGCCTGTACCGCGAGCGGGCCCGCCTGGTGGCGTTCCTGGCCGCGCACTATCCCGCCGAGATCGCCTACAGCGACCCCGCCGAGCCGGACTGGCCGGTCATCATCATCGTGACCCCGGCCGGCCAGTTGTCCTGGTACCTGGCCCAGGCCGACCTCGACCTGTTCCCGCACGTGCTGCAGCACGAGCCCGGCTGCGCCGGAACAGCCCTGGAATGGGACAGGCACACTACCAAGGAGAAGTACCTGCGCCTGACCGTGCTCACCCACGGCAAATCCGGGCTGCAGCGGACCAGGGTCGACCCGTGACCGAGGCCGAGCTGGAGCGGGCCGTACGGCACCAGCTGCGGCTGCTGCGCGGCGTGCTCGGCTACCACACCTACGACTCGCGGCGGTCACCGGCGGGATTCCCGGACTGGGTGATCGTGGGCCCGGGTGGGATCATCTTCCGTGAGCTGAAGGGGGAGGCGACCAGGGTCAGCAAGCAGCAGCTGCAGTGGCTAGCAGCGCTCGCCAAGGTCGGCCAGGACGCGGCGGTGTGGCGGCCGACGGACCTGTACTCCGGGCGGATCGCCGCCGAGCTCGCCCAGCTCACCCAGGCCCAGCCGTGATCGTGCAGGAACTGGTCGACGACTACCGGGAGGCCACCGAGGCACTCGGCTACCACACCGACATGGTGACCGAGCTGCAGAACCGGCGGGTCACCGCGCTGAAGGCCATGCAGCACCGGTTCAAGATGTCGATCGAACAGATCAGCGAACGGACCGGACTCACCGCCGCCGAGCTCGGGCTGCTCCTGAACGACTGGCCACCAGCGGCCTGACCGCCGGACCAACGACGAAGCGGCCCCCGGCGCATCGGTGGCCGCGCCGGGGGCCGCAGGGACCCCCAGATCCTGGGTCTTCCGTGGGCGGGGGCCCGCCCCCCAGGAACCAGGGGAGTCTGCCTACACCATCAGGCCCCAGGGGCATCGGTGTGCTCGCCGGCCAGAACGCGCGAACGCTTCATCCGCTCGGCCGTGCACCGTTGTTCGAGCTCAAGGAGGGTGTCAGCGCTCAGCGTCCCCAGACACCCCTGCTCGGCCAGATCGGCGGTGATCTCATACCGCGGGATCGCCCGGAACCGGCCCGGCTCCTCCACGATCACAAACTCAGGCCATCGCCGCGCGGCCAGCTGCAACGGCGTCGGCCAGCTCGACTCACACGGGTCCATAGACCGAGAGTAACCCGCGTTGTACTTCGTTGTACTCTGAT
>Ga0070741_10010726_pt1 | contig 17191 bp, 13 predicted proteins | sample Coa_R1_4_FD_66440 | JGI IMG/M metagenome (GOLD analysis project Ga0070741, IMG submission 66440) | Surface soil microbial communities from Centralia Pennsylvania, which are recovering from an underground coalmine fire - Coalmine... | ecosystem: Environmental > Terrestrial > Soil > Unclassified ...
TCGGCGATGGCGTTGATCGTGAGATCGCGCCGCCGCAGGTCGTCTTCGAGCGACACGTCGGGCGCCGCGTGGAAATCGAAGCCGTGATAGCCGCGGCCGGTCTTGCGCTCGGTGCGGGCGAGCGCGTGCTCTTCGCGCGTCTGCGGATGCAGGAACACGGGAAAATCCTTGCCGACGGGTTTGTAGCCCGCGGCGAGCAAGTCCGCGGGCCGCGCGCCGACCACGACGTAGTCGCGATCGGTCACCGGCACGCCGAGCAGGCGATCGCGCACGGCGCCGCCGACGAGATAGGTCTTCATGGAGCGATTATGCGCTGCACGCGAAGCGCATTCACGTTTTCTGCATGGCTTGCCGCATAATGTCCGGCGCCTTCACGAGGGGAACACGACGATGAGGTACTGGCTCGCTGCGCTTTCCATCCTGGCCGCCGTCGGCTGCGCCGGCACGCCGCCGAAATCCGCTGCCTCCGCGACGGCGCCGAAGGACGCGCTCTATCGCGATCTCGGCGGCACCGAGGGCATCACGAAACTCGTCGATGCGTTCTTTCCGCGGCTCAATTCCGACGCGCGCATCAACACGCTGTTCCGCAACGTCGATCACGACGACCTGCGCCGCCTCGTCATCGAACAGCTCTGCGCCGCGACAGGCGGACCTTGCACCTACAGTGGACGCAGCATGGAAGAGGCGCACAGCGGTCTCAACCTCACGAACGCCGATTTCGACGCGTTCGTGCAGGATTTCACCGCAGCCATGAACCAGGTCAAGGTGCCGAAGGCCGACCAGAAGCAATTGCTCGCGATGCTCGCGCCGATGCGCGCCGACATCGTCGGCAAGTAACGGTCAGCGCGCTGCGGTCTTCGTTTCGGCGGCGGGCTCCGCCGGCGCCGCGGCAGGGCACACCACGGACTTGCGCGGCGCGTCCGCAGGCGGCGGCGTATATGCCTGGCCGATGCGTGGCAAGCGCGACGCGAGGCTTTGCGCCGAGCCGTGCAGGCGCCAGTCGTAGATCACGTCGAATGCGAGCACGCGTGCGACGTAGTCGCGCGTTTCCTTGTACGGGATCGTCTCGATGAAGAAATCCGGCTCCAGCGCATCGCGTGCCGCGATCCAGCGGCCGAGCGGGTCCTCGCCCGCGTTGTAGGCGGCGCTCGCGAGCCACGGGCTGCCGTCGTAGTGCAGGGCGATGTCGGCCAGATAGCGCGTACCGAGGCGGATGTTGAGCGCGGGATCGAGCAGGTCCGCCGCGCCGGAAAATGACACTTTTTCCACTTTTGCAAGCTGTCTTGCAGTGCTCGGCAGGAGCTGCATGAGGCCCCAGGCGTCGGCGCCCGAGTGCGCATCGGCGGTCCAGGCGCTTTCGGCGCGGATGATCGCGTAGGCGAACGGCGCATCGATGCCGGCGGCTTGCGCGTCGTGTTCGATCTCGGTGCGCCGTGCGAGCGGAAAGCGCAGGTCGTAAAGATGCAGGTCGTCGCCCTGGTTCAGCGTGTAGACGGCGCGATCGTACCAGCCGTGCCGTGTCGCCGCGGCGGCCGCGATGCGGCGCTCGTTCGGCGCGAGTGAGGCCATGCCGAAATCCCACTCGTGACGCGCCTCGCGCAGGCGATTGAGGGCGAAGAACTCGAATGCGCGGGCGAGGGCGGGCTGATGCTGCAAGAGCTGCGCTTCGGCACGCTCGTCGCCCGCCTGCGCCTGGCAGATCGTGTACGGTCGGTCGAGCCAGTCCGCGGCGAGAAAGCCGTGGAAATTCGCTTCCTGCGCGACGCCTTCGAAGATCGGCTTCGCCGCAGCCGCCGCGCCGAGTTTGACCTCCATGCGTGCGCGCAGGTAGCGCCAGCGCGCATCGGCCTGTTGCGCGGGCGACATCGCGTCGAGCGCGTCGCGAACCCGCTTCCAATCCTGCGCGGCGAGCGCCACGCGCACGCGCCACTCGCGCGTGGCGTCGTCGGCCGCCTCTGCCGGCAGCGCGTCGAGCGCCGCTTGCGCGTCGGGCGCGTAACTCGTCGCGCGGTACAGCGCGAGCGCATGCAGCACGCGATTGCGCTGTTCCGTATCGAAGTGGAAATGTGTACCGAGCTTGGTCCACTGCGCCTCGGCCGCGTCGCTGTCGCGGCGTGTCAGGCGTTCGAGCGCGATCACGGCCGCGTCGCGGCTGTGCGGCGCGTCGGGCCAGCCTGCGGCGTCGTTCGTCGCGGCCGCGGCGTCGCGCAGCGCGGTGACCATGCGCTCGGCGGCGGCGCGCTCGTCGCCGGCGAGCTTGGCGGCGAGTTTCGCGACGAGCTCGGCGTTGCCCGCACGCGCCGCCAGATCGATGCGCCGCCAGACCAAATCCGCGCCGAGCTTGCCCTGCGCCTCGGCCCAGCCGAGAGCGGCGTCGCACGCCGACGGCAGCGCGCTCGCGCTCAGCCACAGCGGTTCGACGTCGGCAGAAAAATCGAGCTTCTGTCCGAGCGCGAGCTTCGCCTGCAACGCATCGCATTGCAGTTCCTTGCTGCGCGTCGCGGGCACGTAGCGAGCGAGAAAATTCTTCCATTCGCCGCGCCGCGCAAGTTCCTGCAGGTAGGACTCGCGCAGCAGCTGCGCCGGCAGGCTGTCCGGCCATGCGGCGAGGAATTTGTCGACCTCGGCGGCGTCGACATGCGCCATATTGCGCTCGAGCGACGCGAGCTCAAGATACGGAAACAACGGATAGCGTTCGAGTCCTGCCGCGAGCTTGCGCCAGGCGTCGCCCGGTACGTGTTGGGCGGCCTCCCACGCAAGCGCGAAACGTTCGCGCTGATCACCGAGATCGGCCGGCGGAGGCGTTTCGGCGTGGACGCAGCAAGAGAGGGCGACGACGGTGAAGATCGCGCTGCGCGCGAGCGACGCGAGGCGGTGCGGAAAACGGCGATGCATGCGGAGCAGTGTAGCGAATGCCGGTGTCCGCCGCGAGACCACGAGGCGGCCTCAGCCGGAGGCTTCGAGCGCGAATCCGGACGGCAGGCGCAGCTGTGCGGCAACGGGCAGGTGATCGGAAACCGGGTGCGGCAGCGCGCGCAGCTCTTCGATCTTGAGTTGCGACGAGGCCAGGATGTGGTCGATGGCGCGGCGCGGCTGCCAGCTCGGGAACGTCACGGGTGGCGTCGAAACCGGCGGCTCGAGCGCGGTACGCCGGAACAGCGACTTGAGCTCGCTGCTGTCGACGGCACAATTGAGGTCGCCCATGAGTACCGCGTACGGATGATCGGCGATGCGCTCGGCGATGAAATCGAGCTGGCGCCGGCGCGCTGCGGGGCCGAGCGACAGGTGCGCGATCACGATCACGAGCACATGTTCGCCGTGGCCGAAGCGCACCCAGAGCGCTCCGCGCCCCGGGATGCGTCCCGGCAGCGGATAATCGAGCACTTCGGCGGGTTCGATGCGCGTGAGGAGCCCGTTGCTCGATGCGGCGAATTGCGCGACCTTGCGATTGGGCTGATGGCTCCAATACGGAAATCCCGCGGCCTCGGCGAGGTATTGCGTCTGGTTCAGGAACCCCGAGCGCAGCGAGCCCGCATCGGCTTCCTGCAAGCCGACGAGATCGAAATTGGCGAGCAGCCGGGCGAAGCTGTCGAGATTGCCCTGCTTGCTGCGCGTCGGCAGCACGTGCTTCCAGCTTTGCGTCACGTAGTCGCGATAGCGGCTCACGCTGCCGCCCGCGAGAATGTTGCAGCTCAGGAGCCGCAGCACGGGTGTGCCGGCGGCGTCCTCGTTGTGCTCAATGGCTGCGGCACCCATGCCCTCAGCCTAGGTCGACGTGCGCCGTGCGGCAAGCCCCCTGCGACGCGGTTTACTTGTGCGCCTTCTTCGCGCTTTCCTGCTTCACGAGATCGAGCGCGATTTCGACCATCTCCGGAAACCCGATCCCGCGCTCGCTGAGACCCGTGACGCGGTACTTGCCGTTGACGATGAGCGTCGGCGTGGCATCGACGTGGTAGTCGCGTACGAGATCGTTGCCGTGCGCGAGCTCGCCCTCGATCACGAACGAGGTCGCCGTGGAGAGGAACGACGCCGGATTCACGCCGTAGTTGCTGTAGAACAGGTTGGCGAGATCCTCGATCGTATGCAGCGGCTGGCGATCACGGTGGATGGCGTCGAACAGCGCCTGATGCGTCTTGTCGAGCACGCCGAGCGACTTCGCCGTGTAGAACGCGCGCGCGAACGGTTCCCAGGCCGGCTGGAAGACGGCGGGCAGCAGCGCGAATTTCGCGTTCGGCGGCAGCTTGCTCTTGAGCTCCTCGGCGTAAGGCTGGAAATGCGCGCAGTGCGGACACGCATAGGAGAACACTTCGAGCACTTCGATCTTGTCGCCGCCGGTCGCCGTCGGTTGCGGCGGATCGATAAGGAAATAATCCGCGCCGGCCTTCCACTCGCGGGCGTGCTCCTGCGCGTTGCAGCCCATCGCGGCAACGAGGCCGGCGACGAGGACGAGGACGTATTTCAGCATCGGATTCTCCTAGGGATCGGGCGCGGAAGCATGGACTGCGGCGCGGGCCGCGAGTTCCTCATTTGCCGGACGTTTCCTTGTCGATGAGATAGCGGACCAAGGGTTCGACCTTGTCGTAGCCGCCCGCGGTATTGACCTGCAGCCGGTATTTGCCGGCGACGATGATCGTCGGCGTGCTGTCGACGCCGGTCGCCTTGATGTAGGCGTCGGCCTTGCGCATCTTCGTGTTGATCGCGAACGAATTCGCCGTCGCGATGAAGTCCTCGGGTTTGACGCCGAACCGCGTGAAGAACTGCGCAACCTCCTCGAGCGACGGCTGCGGATTCTTGAGGCTGCGGCCGTCGGGATTCATCGTGGCGAGTTCCTTCGTCTTCCACACGGCGTCGTACATGGCCTGGTGCGTCTTCTCGGCAAGGCCGAGCGCCTGCGCCGTGTAGTACGTGCGCTGGAACAGCGGCCAATCTTCGGCCGGATTGAACGCGGCCGGCACGTAGTTCATGACCGCGTTCGGCGGCAGGTGCTTCGCGAGCGCCTCGATCGTCGGCTGCGCCATGTTGCAGGCCGGACAGCCGTAGGAGAACACTTCCGTGACCTCGATCTTGTCGCTCGTCGACGGCTGCGGAGGATCGATGATGAAGTAGTTCTTGCCGGCTTCCCAGGCGGGCGTCTGCGCATGGACGGAGGCGAACGCGCAGGCGGAGACGAGGACGGCGGCGGCGAAGCGTGAAATCCGAGAGAGCATGAGCGGTTCCTTGGCCCCGGCGGCGCCGCGGCGGCGCCGCTCGGTATAAAAGTTTATTTTGCGGCGGTGCTGCCGGCGTCGGCGGAATGCAGGCCCTCGATGTACGAGGCGAGCGCGGCGATGTCGTTGTCGCTCAAGCCCTTGACCACCATCGGCATGATCTTGGCGCGATCGTCGTCGCCCCAGCTCTTGCCGTCGTGCCAGTCCTTGAGTTTCTGCGTCACGTAGTCGGCGTACTGGCCGGCGAGCTGCGGGTATCCGGCACCCGGGTTGCCGCGGCCGTCAGGTCCGTGGCAGGCCATGCAAGCCGGCACGTTCTCGCTCTTGTCGCCGCCGCGGTAGATGGCTTCGCCGCGCTGTACGAGCTTGGCGTCCGCCACGCCCGGCAGCGAGTTCTTGCCGGCGAAATAGGCGCCGAGATCGTGCATGTCCTGCGCCGACAGCGGCGTGGCGAAACCCATCATGATGGCGTTGTCACGGTGGTGCGACTTGAAGAGCTCGAGCTGGCGCGCGATGTATTCCTCGTGCTGCCCAGCGAGCTTCGGATATTGCGGGCTCGCCGGGTTGCCGTCCATGCCGTGGCAGGCGGCGCAGGTGGCGGATTTGGCCTGGCCCGCGTTGGGGTCGCCCGGCTTGGCCGGCGCGCCCGCGGCCGGCATCGCGGTCGCGGTGGCGACTTCGGTCTGCGCGGGCTTCTGCGAGCCTTCGGGCTGGGTGGTCGGCGCCTTGGCTTCCGGCTGCGCGGGCGTGACGGGGGCAGCCGGCGGATCGGCCGCTTGGGCGAGACCGGCGCCGAGCAGCGCGGCGAGAGCAATCACCTGCCGAAAACTCATACACTTCACTCCGAGGGTATGCCAGAAGCCGCCGTTCGCGTTGTGCGAAACGCCGGCACAAGGCGCGAATTATCCCAGCCGCCCCCGACATGGTCAAACCGTCATGCCGACGAATCCGTTCCGCTCAGCGCGATTCGTGCTGAGTGCGCCGACCCCCAACCGCCTGCCGCCGGACACAGGCGTCGAGGTGGCATTCGCAGGACGCTCCAACGCCGGCAAATCGACCGCGCTCAACGCCGTCTGCGACCAGTCCGGCCTCGCACGCACCTCGAAAACGCCGGGGCGCACGCAGCTGCTCAACGTGTTCGCGCTCGATGACGGGCGTCGTCTCGTCGACCTGCCGGGCTACGGCTACGCGAAGGTGCCCGAAGCCATGCGCGCGCAGTGGCGCGAAGCGATCGACGCGTATCTGCGCGAGCGCGAATCGCTGCGCGGCGTGGTGCTGATCATGGACAGCCGCCATCCGCTCAAGGAATTCGATCGGCAGATGCTCGCCTACTGCCGCGATATCGGCCTCGCCTGCCACGTGCTCTTGACGAAAGCCGACAAGCTCGCGCGCGGCGAGGCGGCGCGCACGCTCGCGGCCGTGCGCAAGGAATGCGCCGCCTTGGGATCGCCGGCCTCGGTGCAGCTTTTTTCCGCGCTCGGCCGACAAGGCATCGACGAGGCGCGTGCGGCGATCGCGGCCTTGCTGTCAGCGTGACATGAAACCGCGCTGAAACGGGTCTTGTCCTCGCACGCATCGGCGTGCCGCCGGCCGTGGCCTTTTGATTCGGCCGGACGCCCCAAGATCGCAGATTCCCTTCGAGTCGATCCCGCCATGTCCGGACCCAGCGCCGTCAAGGAAACGCCGATCACGCGCCGCGAGCAGCTCGTCGACTACATCGCCTCGGGTGCGCGCTCCAAGGAACGCTGGAAAATCGGCACGGAACACGAGAAATTCGGTTTCAGGCTCGACGATCTCAAGCCGCCGCCGTACGAAGGCGAGCGCGGCATCGGCGCGATGCTCAACGGCCTCACGCGCTTCGGCTGGACGCCGGTGCGCGAGGGCGACAACGTCATCGCGCTCACGCGCGGCGACGGTTCGATCACGCTCGAGCCTGCGGGCCAGCTCGAGCTGTCCGGTGGGCAGCTCGACACGATCCACGATACGTGCTGCGAAGTCAGCGGGCACCTCGAAGAAGTCAAAGCGGTCGCCGACGAGCTCGGCCTCGGCTTCCTCGGCATGGGTTTCCAGCCCAAGTGGCGGCGCGACGACATGCCGTGGATGCCGAAAGGCCGCTACGCGATCATGCGCCGCTACATGCCGCTCAAGGGCAACCTCGGCCTCGACATGATGACGCGCACCTGCACCGTGCAGGTGAATCTCGACTTCGCCGACGAAGCGGACATGGTCAAGAAGTTCCGCGTCGCGCTCGCGCTGCAGCCCGTGGCGACGGCGCTGTTCGCCGATTCGCCGTTCACCGAAGGCAAGCCGAACGGCTACTTGAGCTATCGCTCGCATATCTGGACCGATACCGATCCCGACCGCACGGGCATGCTCGATTTCGTCTTCGAAGACGGTTTCGGTTTCGAACGCTACGTCGACTACCTGCTCGACGTGCCGATGTATTTCAGCTATCGCGACGGACGCTACATCGACCTCGCCGGCAAATCCTTCCGCGATTTCCTCGCCGGCAAGCTCGCGGAACTGCCCGGGACGCTGCCGACGCTCAAGGACTGGGCCGACCACACGACCACGGCATTCCCCGAAGTGCGGCTCAAGAAATACCTCGAAATGCGCGGCGCCGACGGGGGGCGCTGGAATCGCCTGTGCGGTCTACCGGCATTCTGGGTCGGCTTGCTCTACGACGATGCGGCGCTCGACGCCGCCTGGGATCTCGTCAAGGATTTCACGCGCGAGGAACGCCACGCGCTGCGCGACGGCGTGCCGCAGCGCGCGCTCAAGCTGCCGTTCCGCGGCGGCACGGTGCGCGACCTCGCGATCGAGGCGCTCAAGATCGCGGGGCAGGGCCTCGCCCGACGCGACCGGCGCAATGCGAGCGGCGCGACCGAAGCGGTGTTCCTCGAGCCGCTCATCGAATACGCGCAGGCGAACCAGACCCCGGCCGAGCGCAAGCTCGAGCTCTTCCGCACCAAATGGAACGGCAGCATCGATCCGCTGTTCGCCGAATTCGCGTACTGAGCGGGGCTCCTGGGTTATCCTTACTTCGTGCTAAAGTAAGGAAGATGGCAGGAAGTAAGGAAATGAACAGCTCGACGCTCACGAGCAAGGGGCAAACCACGATTCCCAAAGAAATCAGGGACTATCTGGATTTGCATCCCGGCGATCGCATCGAGTTCGTCGTGCGCGAAAACGGCGTCATGCTGCGCGCAGCGACCCGCAAAGTGACCGATCTCAAGGGTTTCCTGCCCAAGCCGCACAAGGCGTTGACGGTGGCTCAGATGGACAAGGTGATCCGCGGGCGCAGGCGTATCTCGCGCGGATGATCGGCCTCGATACGAACGTCCTGGTCCGGTACATCGTGCAAGACGATCCGGGGCAGGCCAATCGGGCGGCGCGCCTCTTCGAACATCGCCTGAGTCGCGAGATCCCCGGCTTCGTGAACCACGTCGTGCTCTGCGAGCTCGTCTGGGTGCTGGAATCGGGCTACGGCTACTCGCGCGGGCAGATCGCAGCGACGCTCCAGCGCCTTTTCGAAACCGACTGCCTGCGCGTGCAATCGCCCGATCTGGCTTGGCAGGCACTCGACGGCTATCGCCGCGGAGCCGATTTTTCCGATGTATTGATCGCCTCGATCAATATCGCGGAAGGCTGCGAGCACACGGCGACGTTCGACCGGCGAGCCGCGCGTTCCGCCAATTTCCGCACGTGTTGAACCGTGCCGCGGAACGAGGCCGATCGGCCCCGTTCCGTGGTAACGCCTTCAGGGTTTGGACTTCTTCTGCGCGTGCTCCGGCGCAGCCGGCTTCTTCTCGGCCTTGAGCCCGCGCTGTTCGAGCAGCGGCTCGACGCTCGGATCGCGCCCGCGGAAGGCGCGGTACAGCACGTCCATTTCCTCGGTGCTGCCGCGCGAGAGGATCATGTCGCGGAAACGCTGGCCGTTCTCGCGCGTCATGCCGCCGTGTTCGCGGAACCAGTAGAAAGCGTCGTCGTCGAGCACTTCGCTCCACAGATACGCGTAGTAGCCGGCCGAATAGCCGTTGCTCCAGATGTGCGCGAAGTAGCTCGAGCGGTAGCGCGGCGGCACGAGCGCGTAATCGACATGGAAGCGCTTGAGCGATTCGGCCTCGAACTTGTCGACGTCCTGCTTCGGCGCGTCCGGGGGCAGCGTGTGCCACGCCTGGTCGAGCAGTGCGGCGGCGAGGTATTCCGTCGTCGCGAAGCCTTGGTTGAACGTGCGTGCCTTCTTGATCTTCGCGACCAACTCCGCGGGCATCGGTTCGCCGCTCTGGTAATCCTTGGCGAAATTCGCGAACACGCTCGGTTCGCTGGCCCAGTGCTCGTTGAACTGCGACGGGAATTCGACGAAGTCGCGCGTCGTATTCGTGCCGGCGAGCAGCGGATACTTCACGTTCGAGAACATGCCGTGCAAGGCATGGCCGAATTCGTGGAACATCGTGGTCACGTCGTCGAAGCTCAGCAGCGCCGGCTGGCCTGCAGCAGGCTTCGTGAAGTTGCAGACGTTGAACACGACCGGATGCGTGCCGAGCAGCGTGCTCTGGTCGACGAAGCTGTCCATCCACGCGCCGCCGGCTTTGTTGTCGCGCTTGTAGTAATCGGCGTACCAGATCGCGAGCGACTTGCCGTCGGCATCGAACACCTCGAATACGCGCACGTCGGGCTGGTAGACGGGCAGGTCGTGGCGCTCCTTGAACGTGAGGCCGTAGAGCTTGTTCGCGGCGAAGAAAACGCCGTCGTGCAACACGCGATCGAGCTCGAAATAACGCTTGATCTTGGCTTCATCGAGATCGTAGTCGGACTTGCGGACCTGTTCCGCGTAGAACTGCCAGTCCCAGGGTGCGAGCTTGAAGCCGCCTTTGTGCTTGTCGACTTCGCGCTGCATCCTCGCCGCCTCGCTCTTCGCCTTGCCGACGGCGGCGGGCACCATGTCGGTCATGAGCTTGATCGCATGCTGCGGCGTCTTGGCCATCTGATCGTCGAGGCTGTAGGCCGCGTAGTTCGGATAGCCGAGCAGCTTCGCTTTCTGTGCGCGCAGCTGTGCAAGGCGCTCAATGGTGGCACGTGTGTCGTTCGCGTCGCCATGTTCGGTGCGCTCGGTCGAGGCCTTGAACAGCTTCTCGCGCGTCGCGCGACTCGTGAGCTCGACCTGCGCAGGCTGCTGCGTCGTGTTCTGCAGCGGCAGCACGTATGCGCCATCGAGCTTGCGCTCCTTGGCCGCCGCGGCGGCTGCGGCGAGTTCGCCTTCGCTCAAGCCGGCGAATTCGGCCGGATCGTGCGTGACGAGCGCACCGGCTTTCGTGCCGGCCAGAAGCTTGTTCTGGAAATCCGTGCTCAGGGTCGATTCTTCTTTGTTGAGATCGCGCAGCTTCGCCTGATCCGCGTCGGAGAGTTGCGCGCCGGCACGGACGAAGTTGCGGTAGTAGCGCTCGGTCAGGTACTTCGACTCCGCATCGAGGCGGTCGCGGCCGTCGTACAGCGCCTTGATGCGCGCAAAGAGCTTCGGATTCAGGTAGATCGCGTCCTGATGGGCGGCGAGCTTCGGCGCTTCCTCTTCCTGCACCTTTTGCAATGCGTCGTTCGTGTTCGCTTGCACGACGGCGTTGAACACCTTGCTCACGCGCGTAAGCAAAGCGCCGGAGCGCTCCATGGCCACGATCGTATTGTCGAACGTCGGCGGATCGGTGCGGTTCGCGATCGCCTCGACTTCGGCGAGCTGCTGCTTCATGCCCTCTTCGATCGCCGGCTGGTAGTCGGTGTCCTTGATCTTGTCGAAAGGAGGAGCCTGGTACTGCAACGGACTCGGCTGGAGGAACGGATTGACCGCGGCCGGTTGCGCGGCGGCAGTTGGTGGAGCGGCCGGCGGCGTTTCGGTCTTATGCGGTGCGGAGGTGCTGCAAGCGGTCAATGCGATGCTCATGGCGAGAATCAATGGGCGCGAGCGGAACATGTGGTCGTATCCCTTCAAGAGTAAACCGGGGCAAAAGGCCGCACACCATACCCCCATGCGAGTCTGCGCGCCATGTGCCGTTCGGCCCGTCCGTTTTGTTGCAATGCACAACGCGATGGATGTAGCCTTGGAAAGCCATCGGGGTGCCGCCATGCACGCTACGAAATTGCGCGCCGAGAACCTGCGCGACATCGAATTTCCGCGAACCGACGCGCCGCTGCGCGAGGACGTCAACCGGCTCGGCACGTTGGTCGGGGAACTCATCGCGGAGCAGCGCGGGCCTGAGTTCCTGGCCGAAGTGGAAGCCGTGCGCACGGCGGCGATCCGGCGGCGCGAGAACGCGGCGCCGGCAGACGAACTCGCCGGCCTCCTGTGCGCGATCGATCCCGCGCGCGCCGGGGCGCTCGTGCGTGCCTTCCACACGTATTTCCTCGCAGTCAACGTGGCCGAGCGCGTGCATCGCATCCGTCGACGCCGCGACTACGAGCGCGCCGGCGCCGCGCCCCAGCCAGGCAGCCTGCGCGAGGCGCTCGCTGCGTTGGCGGCCGCCGGCGTGACCGTCGAGGAGATGAAATCCGCCGTCGCGCGTCTGCGCATCGAGCCCGTGCTCACCGCACATCCGACCGAGGCGGTCCGGCGCTCGCTGCTCGACAAGGAACAGGCGCTCGTCGACGGTCTCCTCGCCGATCTCGACCGCACGCGTACGCCGAGCGAGCGTCGCGCCGACGACGAACGCATGCGCACGGCACTCGCCGCGGGCTGGCAGACGGCCGAGCACGCGAGCGAGCGACCGCGCGTCATCGACGAAATGGAGCATGTCGGCTATTTCCTCGTCGACGTGCTCTATGCCGAGCTGCCGTCGTTCCATGCCGCATTCCAAGCGGCGCTCGAGCACGCCGGCTTCGACACGCCGCTCGGCGCGGTGCTGAGTTTCGGCACCTGGGTCGGCGGCGACATGGACGGCAATCCCAACGTGGGTGCAGCGACGATCGAGGCCACGCTCGCAGCGCAGCGCCGCCTCGTCGTCGGCGCCTACCGGCGAGAGCTGCGCGATCTCGGCCGCCTGCTCACGCAATCGCTTTCGGAGATCGGCGTGTCGGGCGAGGTGCTCGCGCGCGTCGACGAGTACCGTCGTCGCCTGCCGAAAGCTGCGCGCAAGCTCAAGGCGCGCTACGACGACATGCCGTATCGGCAGCTCCTGAGCTTGATCTCGGCGCGGCTCGCCGCCACGGCCGAGGGGCGCGCGGAAGGTTATGCGCACGCACGGGAGTTCCACGCCGACATCGGCCTCATCGAGGCCAGTCTGCACGCGCATCTCGGCGAGCACGCCGGCGGCAACGCCGTACGCCGGCTATTGCAACGCATCGAGGCGTTCGGTTTGCACCTCGCGACGCTCGATCTGCGCCAGGAGTCCGCCGCGCACGATGCGGCGCTCGCGCTCTTGCTCGACGATGCGGCGTGGACACAGCAGAGTGCTCTCGAGCGTCGCCGACGTCTTGCGGCCTTGCTCGACGCGGGCGTCGCCGCACGCCGCGTGGGGCATCCCGTGCTCGAGGTGTTCCGCGTCTTGCGCGATGCCCAGCGGCGCTACGGTGAAGCGGCATTCGGTCCGTACATCGTCAGCATGAGCCACAGCGCCGCCGACGTCCTGGCCGTGCTCGCGCTGGCACGCATGGCGGGCTGCGTCGACGAGTCGGGCGCGGTGCCGCTCGACGTCGCGCCCTTGTTCGAGACGATCGACGATTTGCGAGCGGCACCCGAGATCCTCGAAACGCTGCTCGCCGAACCGGCGTATCGTGCGCACCTCGCCGCTCGCGGCGAGCGCCAGGTCGTGATGCTCGGCTATTCCGACAGCGCCAAGGACGGCGGCTTGTTCGCCTCGCGCTGGTCGCTGCAGCGCGCTCAGGTAGCGCTGACCGAACTCGCCCACGCACGCGGCGTGCGCATCGTGTTCTTCCATGGCCGCGGCGGTTCGATCAGCCGGGGCGGCGGCAAGACCGAACGGGCCGTCATCGCCGCGCCGCGCGGCTCGGTCGACGGCTGGCTCAGGCTCACCGAGCAGGGCGAGGTCATCCATCGCAAGTACGGCATCCGCGCCATCGCGTTGCGCAATCTCGAGCAGACCGCCGCCGCCGTGCTGCGCGCCACGCTGAGACCGCGTCCCCCCGAGCCGCGCGAGACGCGCTGGCGCGAGATGGCCGCGACGATGGCCGAGATCGCGCGCGACGCCTACGCGGCGCTCGTGCATCGCGACGCCGACTTCCCCGACTATTTTCGCGCAGCGACGCCCATCGACGTCATCGAACGCCTGCACATCGGCTCGCGGCCGCCACGCCGCGCAGGAAGCGGCGGTATCGAGCGCCTGCGTGCCATTCCGTGGGTGTTCGCCTGGTCGCAGAACCGTGCCGGTCTGACGGCTTGGTACGGCGTGGGCGCGGGGCTCGATGCGGGCATCGCTCGCTACGGTCTCGATGCGATGCGCGAAATGGCGCGCGACTGGGCCTTTTTCGGTACGCTCGTCGAAGACGTCGAGATGGTGCTCGCCAAATCGGACATCGCGATTTTCGAACGCTACTCACGCCTGTCCGGGGCGCTGCACGCCCGCTTCTTCCCGCGTATCGCCGCCGAATTCGAACGCACGCACGCCGCCGTGCTCGCGATCCGCGGCAACGACACGCTGCTCGCCCACGATCGGCGCCTGCGCATGTCGATCCGCTTGAGGAATCCTTACGTCGACCCGATCAGCCTCTTGCAGGTGGACCTGCTCGAGCGTTGGCGTGCGAGCGGCAGCAGCGACGCGGCGCTCATGCGCGCGCTCGTCGCCACCGTGAACGGCATCGCCGCGGGCGTGCAGAACACGGGCTAATCGTGCGGGCGCTCTCGCCGATGGATCTTCACTCCAGGCGAGTTCAAACCGCGCGCACGTCGCGCAGGCGCCAATGCGAGCCGATGAGCAGGCAAAGCCGGTGCTTGAGCACCGCATGCGGAAGCCGCGTGACGACTTCGGCATCGCAGTGCAGGTCGGTCTGCTTGGCGATGACGCTCGCGATCGGATCGCTCGCGCCGAGGCCGGGGTCGACCGCATCGGGATCGGGCTGCATCGCGCGCCAGCGTTCCCAGAGCGCAGGCTCGCGCAGCGCCGCCTGCAACTGCGCCGCGAAGCCGTCCGGCGAGCTGCCGTGGAACGACAATTCGGCGATCGAACCGCGCGCGCGTGCCAGATCGTCGATGCTCAAGTAATAACGCTGCGCCGATGCGGGCATGCGGGTCCTCCCTGGCTGGCAATGCGAAGATTCTAGCAGCATGACGCGCGCATGACTTCCGTCCGCTGCCGCCTCGCCGTGCGGCGGCTAGAATGCCGGCGCCCCGATGTCTGCCGAGGAATCCCGATGTCCATCCGCCATCCGCTGCGTTGCGCTGCCGCGCTCGCGTTCTGTGCGCTCGCTCCTGCCGCGTTCGCGCAGACCAAGCTTTTGCGCTTCCCCGACATCTGCAACGATCGCATCGTGTTCACCTACGGCGGCGATCTGTGGACCGTCTCTGCGCAGGGCGGCACGGCGGTACGGCTGACGGCCGGCCCCGGGCTGCAGGAATCTGCGAAATTCTCGCCGGATTGCTCGCAGATCGCGTTCACGGGCGAATATTCGGGCGAAGACCAGGTCTACACGATGCCGGCTGCGGGCGGCGTTCCGACTCAGCTCACGTACTACCCCTCGATCGGCCCGCTGCCGCAACGTTGGGGGTTCGACAACCAGGTTTACGGCTGGACCCCCGATGGCTCGCGCATCCTGTTCCGTGCCTACATCGACACCTTCGCGCTCGCACAGCCGCGGCTCTACACCGTGGCGAAGGAGGGCGGTCTGCCCGAAGCCCTGCCGATGCCGTTCGCGGGCGTGGGCCAGTATTCCCCGGACGGCAAAGAGCTCGTCTACTCGCCGCTGTTCCGCGACTTTCGCACCTGGGACCGTTATCAGGGCGGCTGGGCGCAGGATCTTTACATCTTCGACCTCGCCACGCAGCAGGGCCGCAACATCACGAATCATCCGCGTACGGACCGCGATCCGATCTGGATCGGCAACGCGATCTATTTCGTTTCCGACCGCGACGACGTGCTGAACCTCTACCGCTACGACATCGCGAGCGGGCAGACGACGCAGCTCACGAAGCACCGCAACTTCGACGTGCGCTGGGCGAGCGGCGATCGCGCCGGCCATATCGTCTACGAACTCGGCGGCGAGCTGCGCGTCTACGACGTCAATACGAACCAGGACCGCGCCGTCACGATCGCGGTGCCGACCGACGGCGCCCGCACGCGCGCCGAGACGCTGGCCGTGTCCGACAAGATCGAGCAATTCGGCTTGAGCCCGCACGGCGAGCGCGCCTTCTTCGTCGCGCGCGGCGATCTGTTCAGCGTGCCCGTCGAGAACGGCATCACGCGCAACCTGAGCCACACGCCGGGCGCGCACGAGCGCGAAGCGGCATGGTCGCCGAACGGCCGCCGCATCGCCTACGTCTCGGACGCAAGCGGCGAGGAAGCGATCTGGTCGCGCGACGCCGACGGCGGCGATGCGCCGCGTCAGCTCACGCACGAAAATTTGGGACGGCTGTACGCGCCGCGCTGGTCGCCCGACGGCAAGCGCCTCGCGTTCAGCGACAGCGCCAACCGCATCCACGTGCTCGATTTCGTCAGCGGCAAGGTCGCCGAAATCGCCAAGGACCCGTTCGGCCTGCAACGCGACTACGTCTGGTCGGCCAAGGGCGGGTACCTCGCCTACACGCTCAACGAGGACAACGGCCAAAGCTCGGTCTTCCTCTGGGGTGTGACGAGCGGCAAGAGCGTGCGCGTCACCGATCCGCTGTTCGGCGAGTCGGGGCCGGCCTTCTCGCCGGACGGCAAGTTCCTTTATTTCCTCGGCGCGCGCGAGTGGGCGCCCCAGATCAGCGCGATCGAATGGAACTTCGCCGCCAACCGCAACGTCGGGATCTATGCGCTCACCCTGCAGAAAGACGGCCCGAGCCCGTTCCCGGTGCAGAACGAAGAGTCGGGCGCCGGGAAGAACGAGGACAAAGCGAAGAAGAAGGACAAGGACAAGGACGACGACAAAGCCGAGACCGAGCGCATCGATTTCGACGGCCTCGCCGCGCGCCTCACGCGCGCGCCGATCGACGCCGACAACATCCAGTCGCTGGCGGTGACCGACAAATACATCGTCTATGCGGTCAGCGACGGCCAGTACTACGGCCGTGACGGCCGCTTCAAGCCGCAGATCCATGCGTACAAGATCAAGGATCGCAAGGACAAGACGCTCGTTGAAAATGTGGACAATGTGGCATTGTCCGACGACGGCGACAAGCTCATGGTGCAGAGCGGGAATACGTTCAAGGTGTACGACGTGGACGGCGACGGCAAGGACGGCAAGACGGTCGCCACGAGCGGCCTCACGCTGACGCGCGAGCCGCGCGAGGAATTCGCCGAGATCTTCCGCGAAGTCTGGCGCCGCTACCGCGACTATTTCTACGCCGTCAACATGAACGGCTACGACTGGAACGCGCTGCGCGCGAAATACGAACCGCTGCTCGCCTATGTCGGCGACCGTTCCGATCTCAACTACGTGCTCGGGCAGATGGTCGCCGAACTCAGCAACTCGCACGCGTACGTGTCGGGCGGCGATCTCAAACTGCCGAAGAAGCCCACGGTCGGTTTGCTCGGCGCCACGTTCGAGCTCGACAAGAACGCCGGCCGCTACCGCATCAAGAGCATCATGCAGGGCGAGAACGACGAGGAGCGCTACCGCTCTCCGCTCACCGAGGTGGGCATCGACGTGCACGTCGGCGACTACGTGCTCGCGATCAACGGCCAGGAGCTCGGCGCGCGCGACAATCCGTACCGGTTGCTCGAGATCGCGCCTGGGCAACCCGTCGAGCTCACCGTCAACGCCAAGCCGAGCGACCAAGGCGCGCGCCGCGTCCTCGTGAAGCCGGTGCCGAACGAGACCGCGCTCAAGTATCACGCCTGGGT
>Ga0070741_10010727_pt1 | contig 17190 bp, 12 predicted proteins | sample Coa_R1_4_FD_66440 | JGI IMG/M metagenome (GOLD analysis project Ga0070741, IMG submission 66440) | Surface soil microbial communities from Centralia Pennsylvania, which are recovering from an underground coalmine fire - Coalmine... | ecosystem: Environmental > Terrestrial > Soil > Unclassified ...
CCTTGACGGCAAATGGATGCTGAGCCACTTCGATGGACAGCGCGCGTATTTGCTGGAGGTGAGGCCGGGCGCGGACGGATCGCTGGCTTTGGTGCAGAAGGGCGGGGGACCGCGGCAGGGCGCATTGACGGCGTATCGCGAGGATGTGGCGAAGGCGAAGTCACTGCCGGCGCCGTCCGATTACACGACGCACACGACCATGCGGGATGCGAACGAAGTGTTCGCGTATAGTTTCCCGGATGTGAACGGCAAGGTGCTCTCGAACAACGATCCAAAGTTCAAGGGCAAGGTGGTGCTGGCGATCGTGACGGGAACGTGGTGCCCGAATTGCCATGATGAGGCGCAGTACCTGGTGCAACTTTATAAGAAATATCGCGATCAGGGGCTTGAGATTGTTGCGTTGGATTTCGAGGAACCAGAACAGCAGGACGATCTGGCGCGGGTGCACGCGTTCATGAAGCAGTACGGCGTGGAGTACACGTATTTGATCGCGGGCGCGCCGGCGGAGATGTGGGAGAAGGTTCCGCAGGCGGTGAATCTGAACACGTGGCCCGCGACGTTCTTTATTGGCCGCGACGGGCGGGTGAAGCATATTCACGCAGGTTTTGCGGCGCCGGCGAGCGGAGATTACAACGCACAGTTGAAGCAGGAGTTCACCGGGGAGATTGAGAAGTTGTTGGCGGAGAAGACGGGGAATCTGGTGTCGCAGGTCAATTAGCGTCCGGATTCAGGGGTCCAAGGCGGAACACGGGGCGCACGCGCGGTCGCCCGCCCAACTAGGAGAAAGCATCGGCCCACTTGTGCAAGGGCCGTTATCTTAGAATTAGAAAGCGAACGCGCGGGCGCGTAGCTCAGGTGGATAGAGCACCTGCCTTCTAAGCAGGTGGTCGCTGGTTCGAGTCCAGCCGCGCCTACCATTTCTTTCAATTACATCCGGCAAAGCAAAGTCCATCGGCGCCGCCGACTCACCGACTCAGGCTAGTTGGATTTCGGCATGGCCTGGAATGCGGAAGCTTCTCGCTCCTCGGACATATTGCCGTTCTTCGTCGTCGGTCAACCAGATGCATGCCGGCCGGACGCAGGTGGGGTTCGCACAAATGACACCCCGGCCCGTTTGGGTGAGCGTCTTATGAACGTGAGCGTAGTTCTGTTTCGTTCCCTGTGGGCAACCACAGGTTTCACATCGCGCTAATGCCATGGCCTGCTTCCCGCGCCCGTGCGCTCATCTATTTCTTCCCGCGCCCGTGCGCTCATCTATTTCTTCCCGCGCCAGTGGCGCTCATCTATTTCTTCCCGCGCCAGCGGCGCTGTTCGATGTCATAAACGGGCTTACTGTCTTTGGTCGTTCTTTTCCTTCACGGCAGTCCGGTCGCAGTCGTAACAATACCGGGAATCCGTGCTGTGGTGACCTTCCGGATGGGTTGGATCTCTGTCATCGCACTTGAGGCACTTGCCATGTTGCCGGCTTCTGCCCTTGGGGTAATATTCACACCTTTTGGTGTCGGCTTTGCACGCGTCGCAATGTAATGTCATTAACTCTTAAGATCGGCAGAAATCCGAATGAGCCTAGGTGGCGAGTCAAGATGCATCGGATTCACCTTAGATTACAGTGCGGCCATCGCCGCCACTTAGGGAAACGCCCTGTCCCCCAAAATGAGAGATATTGACAAAAAGAGTCAGTTCTACACATGGGAGCAATCGTGCGAAATGACGTCAGAGCTGATTCTGTGGGCCTTAGCGATTGGCCCTTGCGGTGCAATTCGTGTGGCGTATGCAGACGTTCAGCGCCGCCTGGCTGGCATCCGAACATTACCGCCTCCACCATGTGGAGCAGTGGCCTGACACTCCTCGCAAGCATGCCGTAATCGGCGCAATTCGATCCGCGCTGGACAGTCTTGCGCGCGATTGTCGCACTGCTCAACATGGCTTTACCTGCTCTTTGTGCGAGACTCGCAGGACGAAACCCAACGTTTTTGAGATGCGGCCCAATCGCGAGGCGTTGCCTGCATCGGCAGGCTCGACAGAATGGCAAAAAGCGGGTTGATCGCCAACAGGAGCCGGGCACTAAGGCGCGGAGTAGTTACACTCACGCGTGCAAATATCGAATAGATGTTCTGGACTCACCGGAGTTTTTGGCTCCTGCCGATCGTGCTCGCGGGGATTCTCGGATGTCTCGCCGCGATCGTTGCGCATACCCGGCTGAAGAGAATTTATCAGCATCGGTTTACCGAATCGCGCCGCGAACGGTTATTCCTGGCCTCCGTTGGGTTCTTCACCACCGTCTTTGTGGTGCGGGCAATTACCATCGCGATCCACCACGATATCGGGCCATTCCGTGATGTTTCGATGCACGGGCGCCACATTCACCATCTGGTCTGGGGAATCATTCTTCTTCTGACGGTCGGATACAGCTGGCTCATCGAGCTGGGAACGGGCGCGATCTCTTCGTCTCAATGGAGCGGACGCCTCACGTCCCTGCTGTTCGGTGTAGCAGCCGCGCTAACGCTGGACGAATTCGCGCTTTGGCTGAATCTGCGCGATGTGTATTGGGAGCGCGAAGGACGGGAAAGCTTCGAGGCGTTGGCGCTGTTTGGCGGACTGCTAGCGATCGGGATTTTCGGGCGCGCTTTCTGGCGCGGGGTGGCGACGGAACTGGGACGTATTTTTCTTCAGCTCCGGCTTCGCAAGACGGCCCAGAAATGAGACGGCATAAGACGCGCCTAAAATGAGAGGAATGCTCCGATGGCCTGATGTTTTAACTTTGGCAAAGAACGGCAACCCGGCGCCAGATCGCAAGGTGGTGAAAACCGACGACGAATGGCGTCGCGAGCTAAGCGACGAGGAATACCGCGTCACGCGCCAGGCCGGAACCGAGCGCGCCTTCAGCTCGGCAATGTGCAGCCTGTTTGAACCGGGCATTTATTCGTGCCTGTGCTGCGATACGGTGCTGTTCGATGCGTCGGAGAAGTTCGAGTCCCATACCGGCTGGCCGTCTTTCACGCAGCCGATCAAAGACAATGTCATTGCTTACCGGTTTGACGGACCGGCGTTTTTGAAGCGCGTCGAAACCATTTGCAACACCTGTGATGCGCACCTCGGGCACGTCTTTCCCGACGGCCCGGCACCGAGCGGTCTGCGTTATTGCATGAACGCGGTCGCGCTGCGCAAGACGGCCGAGGTCTGAGGCGTGCGCCGTCAACCCGCAGGCTTCTCGGGGTTGCGACCCGTGCCAACGCAGTTTGGAAAGCGGCCGGTTCCGGCGCATCTTTCGCACTGGCCGCCGTCGCTGGTTCCTTTGCAGACCGGGCAATCCCCGGTACCACCGCAAGCCGTGCATTTATGTCGCTCGGGCTCCATCATTCTCCTCTTACATCGAACGCGATCGCTCGTCCACGATCAGGCTAGCACGAGTGATTCTTAAAACGAGATAGCTGTTCACGCGGTTCACAGATCAATGACGATATCGCGAGTTGGTTGGGAGCAACAGACCAGAAGATTGCCGTCCGCAGGTTTATCCAGCGGGGCAGGGTAGTAGACCACTGGGCCCGACAGCAAACCGCTTTCGCAGCTATGACAGACACCGGCCCGGCAGGACCAGCGAACGGGAACGTCGCACGCCTCTGCAAGCTCCAAAATGCTTTGATAGGCCGAGCTCTTCCAGTGAGCGGCGATGCCACTGCGCGCGAAAGAGACCAGTGGACCTGTGTTCGCGTCGTCGGCAGGGACATGCGGAACGTGCGCCTTTGTGCCGACCACACCGGGAGTCATCGCCTCACTGCCATTGAAGATTTCGGTGTGAATCCGCTGGGGCATGATACGAATGGCTGCGAGGCCGTTTTTCATGTCTGCCATGAAATCGGCGGGGCCGCAGAGGTAGACTTCGGAGTCTCGTGAGACCCCGATCTCCTCAAACACCGATCGCGAGAGGTGTCCTTTTGCATCGAAGTCTTGCCCCAATTTGTCCTGGGAGCCGGGCCTGCTGTAACAAACATAGCTGCGGCCATGCGGCAGCGAGCTCATCAGGCGGCGCACTTCGGCGGCGAATGGATGATGCTGGCCATCGCGAGCGGCGTGCATCCATAAAACCTGCCGCGTCGAACCGGCGGATGCAAGGGCGTGCAGCATTGCGAGAACCGGCGTGGCGCCGATTCCCGCGCTGAGAAGTACGACCGGCCGGTCGTCCGATGGCCGGGTTTCGGACTGCAAGATGAAGCTTCCGCGGGGCGCGCTCACGTCCAGCGCGTCGCCCACCCGGACGTGCTGCTGCAGCCAGGTTCCCGCGGTGCCATGCGGTTCGATCTTCACGCTGATTCGATAGCCGCTGGTTGAGAGAGAGCCAGACAGCGAATAGCTTCGAAACAGCGGCGGAACATCGGATGCAGGTTGAAAACGCAACACGACGTACTGGCCCGGCAGAGCCGCGGGAAGCTGCTGGCCGTCTGTGTTGGCGAGCGTCAGCGAGAGGACATCGGCCGATTCGTGAGCGATGGCCGTCACGGCGAGCTTGCGAAAACCGGGTGCGGCGGGATGCGCGGCTTCGGGCATTAGCCCGGCGTTTCCACTGGTGGAACTTTCAAGCAGCGCCTGGAAGGACGCGCGCCAGCCGGATGAAAGTGCCGGGATGCGCAAGGCGCGCTCCAGCCGGTCGCGCGGATGACTGGAGGAATAGAGGAGAGCATTGATCTCCGCTATGGTCATTTTCTCCGCCGGCTCAGTTGCGTCGCCGACTTTCACGATGTCATCGCCGGCTCCGACCTCGCCTTCTTCGATAACACGAAAATAGAACCCGGGCCGTCCGCTGGACGTCAGCAGGGCGGGCATGCGCGGCTCATTCATTCGAATGCCGACGCGGTAGCAGGTTACGCGAGGTTGCGTGACTTCGAAGAGTGCGCTGCCGATGCGGAAACGGTCGCCGACGCACACGACATCATCGGGGAGACCTTCGATCGTGAAGTTTTCGCCGTACTGCCCATAAACGAAGCCGGGGCGCTTCAGTTGTTCCTGCCAGTAACGATATGATTCGATCTGGTAGACGAAGACGGCGCGCTGCTCGCCTCCGTGCCCCGCCACATCGCCTTGGCCGTCTCCGTCCAGATTGAGCCGGCGGACGAGGCAGCGGCCCGGCACCGGTTTTTTCCAGATTCCGGTGAGCACCGTGCGCCCTTTCCACCGGATGTCGCGCGGGAGTCCGACGTTGACCGATACAAGGCGAGCGATGGGGCTTTGCGGCACGAATACTATGATGCCTGGGAAAAGGAACGCACGGCGACGTGCAGCCCGACGCGTCGGGACGATGCAGCATCAACGAAAGAGGCCAAGCACCGCTGGCGCAGGCGTCGAAAGGATCTGGCGCAACACCACGGAGAGCAGGCCGATCGATATGACGAAAACGATCCAAAACGTACGCTGGAATCGATGCTTCGCCTCCGGCCTGCCTTGCGGCGTTATGGCGCGTGACGCCCAAGATAGCACTGGCGATCCTAGAATGGTCCGCCGTTGGCGGCCTCAAAGAGTTCCGCGCTGGCAAGGGCGGTCGTGCCGTTATTGCCGCCGACGAGCAAGACCTTGCCGTTGTCGAGTAGCGTCGCCGTGTGGTATTGGCGCGTGGCGGTCATTTTGGCCGTGTCGGTGAAGGTCCCGAATGCGGGCAAAAACAATTGCGCCGGGATCGTCGTGGCGTCGTTGGGGCCTCCGGCCACCAGCACTTTGCCATCGGGTAGCAAGGTCGCGGTGTGGTTGGCGCGATTCGAGTTCATGGATCCCAGCGTCTTGGCGGTCTTATCGCCGAAGAGTTCCGCGCTTGACAGGTCCGTGCCATCGCTGGTGATTCCACCCGTGAACAGGACAGCGCCGCGGGTGAGAAGCGTGGCGGTTTGTGCAGCGCGCGCGATGCCCATCGCGCCATCGGCGGTGAAAACGCCGGTGTTCTGATCGTAAACTTCCTCGGAAGCGACGATGGGAAACGTAGTGGTGGCGGGAGTCGTGAATCCGCCGGCGATCAGTATCTTGCCGCCTTCCAGGCGGGTTGCCGTGTGGAAGGCTCGTGGAATCGTCATGGAGCCGGTGGCTGTAAAGGTCCCCGTTTTTGGGTTATAAATTTCTGCGCTAGCCAAAGTACTCAGCGAAAAAGATCCGCCGGCGATCAAGACGTTTCCATCCGGGAGCAGCGTGGCTGTGTGATTTTGACGGGGCGTAGTCATCGATCCCGTCGCAGTAAACTTGCCGGTCTTCGGGTTATACAATTCCGCCTCGGACAAAGTGCCAGATGAATTGGCGCCGCCCGCAATCAATACCTGGCCGTTCCGCAGCAGCGTTGCGGTGTGGCCGTAGCGCGCGTTGATCATGGATGGGGCGGCGCTGAAGGTCCCCTTCTTCGGGTTGTAGAGTTCCGCGGTCGCGAGCCCGAGGGTTGAGTTCTCGCCGCCGGCGACCAGCACATCGCCGTTTTCAAGCAAGGTCGCGGTGTGGCTGGCGCGAGGCGTGGACATGGATCCCGTGGCAGTGAACTTGCCAATTTTGGGATTGGCGACGATCGAGAAGCCGCCGCTATTTTCCGCAGACGCGGCGCCTGCGATGGGATTGGTCACGCCGATGCTCAGGAACGGTCCCTTGGTTGAATTTGTGCCGTAAACGAAGGCCAACGAGAGGCCGCCGGTTGGCACTGGCCCGATCACGGTAGCGCTCCAATGCGCTCCCTTCGCGCTCATGGCACACTTGCCGTCCAGAAGCTCGAAGGTGGCAGCGGCGCCGGTGAGACCGTGGAGGCAGGGAACTGTGCCCACAATGGTTGGTGCGTTCGCGGCGGCGGTCAGATCGAAGGGGATGCCGCCAAAGATGACGACAAAGTTGGTGAAGGCCTGCGTCGTATGGACGTAAGTGAACGATGCGGACTCCGGCGAATTCCCCTGTGTGAGCGTGAAGTTGATGCCGTAGGTAACCGGGGCGGGCGCGGCGCCCACTGCCAGCGCACCCAAAAAAGCCACAAGTAACGAGTTTCGCACGAGCATTCGATCCTCTTTTTCCAGCAATACAGGCTTATTTAAATTCCAAACTGGAGTATAACCGCGGATTCGCGCGCCGCAACGCGACTTAGTACCGCCGTTGCAGCCCGCCGGTACCGAGGTGGCATGCAGGAAGTTCCGGTACTTGAGTTCTCACAGCGATGATATACTTGCTGTCGCAAACCCTATGAAACGCAGCACAAATCGCATTCTTACGACGCACGCCGGCCGGTTGGACGGGCCGCCGGAATATCGGGAACTGATGATCGGCATGATATCGGGGAAAAAGATGGACCTGGACGCTGCCGGGCCAACGGTTCGAAATGGCATCGTCGACGTGCTCCGAAAGCAGGCGGAAGCCGGAATTGACGTCGTCAGCGATGGCGAGCTCGGCAAAGTGGGATTCGGCAGTGTAGGTTATTACGGACGCCGTTTAACCGGTATCACCAGCCGCAAGCTGAGAGCAGGCGAAGCGGCATTTATGGCGCTCCAAACGGGCGAGCGCGTGGAATTTGCCGACTTTTATAAGGAGCTGGCATTCATGGCGCCGGGCGATGAACGCACGGTGTGTTCCGGCCCCATCCAATATATAGGACAGGAGGAAGTCCGCAAGGATCTGGAACTGTTTCGCAGCGCGCTGGGCGAATCGGGCGTCAAGCCCGAGGAAACATTCATGTGCGTCCTGGCGCCAGGGTGGCTGGAGCACTTTTTCCTGAACGAATACTACTCGACCGACGAAGAGTACATTTTCGCGCTGGCCGAGGCGATGAAGCACGAGTACAAGGCCATCGTAGATGCGGGATTTGTTCTGCAGATCGACGACCCGGCACTGCCGGATACGTACGACATGATTATTCCGAATCCGAGCATCGAGGAATACCGGAAGTTCGCCGCGGTGCGCGTGGAGGCATTGAATCAGGCGCTGCAAGGAATTCCGGAAGACCGCGTGCGCTATCACATCTGCTGGGGAAGCTGGCACGGCCCGCACACGCACGATCTGCCCTTGCCACACGTGGTGGATCTGATGCTTCAGATCAAGGCCGGCGCTTATTCTCTGGAAGCCGCCAATCCACGGCACGAGCACGAATGGAAGATCTGGCAGGATGTGAAGCTGCCCGCAGGCAAGATTCTGATTCCGGGCGTAGTGACGCATCACACCAACGTGGTGGAGCACCCTGAACTGGTGGCCGATCGCATCATCCGCTATGCGAATCTGGTTGGGCGAGAGAACGTGATCGCGGGAACCGATTGCGGCATGGGCTTCCGCGTTCATCCCCAAATTGCATGGGCGAAGTTTAAGGTGCTGGCGGAAGGCGCGCGATTAGCGAGCGAGCAGTTGTGGAATACGTCCAAGAACACACCAAAGACCGCCCGAGCCTAAACATCTCCACACGCAAGCCGCTGCTTTTACCGCTCGCGTTTACGTGCACGCTGGCGGCGCTCGCGCTTTTTCCGCAGGTTCGCCAGAACTCGCGAGTGTTGTCCGCGTTTTTGGCGGCCGCGGCGGCTTTGCTTGTGTGGAACGCGCTGCTGGCATTCTCCGGGCGCGCTCTTAGCCTGGAGGTGGTGGTCAAAAAACAGCACGCGATCCAGGCCTGCGCGCAAGGCTCTGTGCTGCTGTATTGGGGCTGGTATTGGCCGCAAGTCTACGCTTCGGTCCACCTCATTGTGGCGCAGCTCGCGTTCGCGTATGCCTTCGATATGCTGCTCGGCTGGTCGCGCCGCGAGAAGTACACGCTCGGCTTTGCGCCTTTTCCGGTGGTATTTAGCATCAACCTGTTCCTCTGGTTCAAACCGGATTGGTTCTATCTGCAGTTCGTGATGGTGGCGTTGGGGCTGGCTGCCAAGGATTTCATCCGCTGGAATAAAGACGGCCGCAGGGTGCATATCTTCAACCCGTCGTCTTTTCCTTTGGCTGTGTTTTCGCTGCTCCTCCTGGCGAAGGGCGCGAGCGATATCACGTGGGGCCAGAGCATTTCGACCACGCAGTTCTATCCGCCGCACATGTATTTGTTTCTGTTTCTGATCGGTTTGCCGGGGCAACTTTTCTTCGGCGTGACTTCGATGACCATGTCGGCGGTGCTGTCGACATATTTGTTCGGGCTGGCGTATCACGCGATCACCGGAGTCTATTTTTTCTACGATTCCTATATTCCCATTGCCGTGTTCTTGGGCATGCATCTGTTGTTCAACGATCCATCCACGTCTCCGCGAACGGAATTGGGCCGCATCATTTTCGGCGTGCTATACGGGCTGAGCACGGTTTTGCTGTATTGGGTCCTGGGACGGGCGGGTATGCCGACGTTCTATGACAAGCTGCTACAAGTGCCGCTGTTGAACCTCTCGATCAAGGGTATCGATTGGTTGGCACGCGCGCGCTGGCTACGCATGTTCGATCCATCTGCGTTGGGGAAGTTCTTGGCGCCACGTGGACGGAACCTCGCGTATATGTCGGTGTGGGCCCTGGTGTTCGCCGGGATGAGCGCGGCGCAAGGCGTAGGCGACAGTCATCCCGGGCAGTGGCTGCCGTTCTGGAGGCACGCCTGCCAGCAAGATCGCGCGTATGCGTGTCCTTATCTGGCCGATGTCGAATCCGGTTTCTGTAACCAGGGTTCGGGATGGGCCTGCAACGAGGCGGGGCTTCTGGATATCGAGCTGGCGCGTTCCGGCGAGGACTTACGCCGCCGTGATCGGTCACAGGCCGCGGCGCCTTTTACGCGCGGATGCCGGCAGGGATTCGAGACAGCCTGCCAAAACCTGGTGGCGCTGAGCCGTGGATCGGGAGCGCTCGCATATGCACCGCCGACGCTCAAGGACTTTCCGATTATTCTGCGAGGCTCCAAAGGAGAAATTCGCGACCGGAGCCCGGCGGCTCTATACGCGCTCGCGTGCCGCGAAGGATGGAAAGGCGCGTGCGCGGTTAACGCTGGCGGCCAACAGCCTGGCGCAAAATAGCCTCACGCAACATAGCCACGCGGCCGTCCGCGCTCGAGAACACATTATCGGGGAAATGGCGGTGAGCGAGGATGCCTGCATAGATGCTGGCCGCGTCGTCACGATCCAGGCCGAGCCCGGCCAGATACTGCATCCGCAGATTCCAATCGTGATTGACGGCGGCACCGCGCAACCAGCCCTCCAGATCGGCTTTGCGGGCGGCATAAGTTGCGAACAAATCGACAGGCGAGTTCATGCCAATCTCGGCCAGCGAGGATGCTACTGGCGAGTTGCCGCCGCGATAGCCAATGCGCTGCTCCGTTTCATCCAGGTTGATGCGCAGCGGTTCGACCGTGCCGAGCAGTACCATGTCGTGCCCTTGACCGCGATAGGGGTTGCCCCACATGGTGCCGTTGGGAAATACGTCAAAAAATGTGGCGACGGCGCTCTTCACCGCTTGCAGGTCTGTCTCGAATAGCTGGATGTACAAGGTTACGACGCCGCCGGGCTCGAGATGCTGCTGCAATGTTTCGAAAAACTCACGCGTGTAGAACGCGGCCGCGCCTTTCACCCAGGGATCGAGCGGGTCAATCGTGATGCCGTCGAAGCGTTCACGGGTGCGGGCGAGATAATGCCGGCCGTCGCCGATGCGTACCTGCACCTTGGGATTCCCCAGAACGCCAAAGTTGGGGCCGCTGAAATACTTCGCGGCCGCTTGTACCACCAGCGGCTCGATCTCGACCACAGTCTCGCGTTCCACGCGTGGGTCGATCGACACCGCGCCGGCGGTCACGCCCGCGCCGCAGCCGATCACCAGTACAGAGCGCGGATGCGTGTTGATCAAAGTCGTAAGATGCCCGAGCATCCGCTGCAACCGCATGTCGCGCGGCACGTTGGAGGCTTGAATCTTTCCGGCGACGTGAAAGGTCACCGCGCCGTTTGAAAACCGCGCGACGGCCACCGAGGAGTTCCGGCCTTCGCGGGCATAAACGATGTCGCTCTTTCCCGCCCAGCTCGCCGCATACCGGCCGTAAGCGATGAGGACTTTGGCGACAGGCGGGACGCTCGCGATCGAGAGGATGGCGATCCCGGCTGCCGCAGCGATCAGGCCCCAGCGGCCGAGCAATAAAATACCGGCGATCGCCGAGATGACCATAAGCGCTTGCACGGCATGCTGCGATCCGATCCACGCAATCAAGAGCAGACTGGCTCCGAGCGCGCCCGCAATCGCGCCTAGCGTATTCGCAGCGTACACGCGCGCCATCAGTTGTCCAGTGTCTTCATCTTCACCGCCTGCCGCTCGCAGCGCCAACGAAAAGCTTGCGCCCCAGAAGATCGTCGCGGGCAACAATGCCCAGAGCGCGCGAGCCAGATCAAATTGAAAATGTCGCCAGACGTCAGAGAAGATCGACGGATCGACGCGAGCATAAGGAAGCGCGGCGTCCAAGTTGTACGCAGCCCATGCCATCGCTGGAACGGCGAGAATCTGGCAGCAGCCGAGCGCGAGCCGCGGCCGTAAACGCGCGCGGGAGAGCAAAGCGCCCAGGCCGCTGCCGATCCCGAGCCCGGCAAGAAAAACTGCCACAATAATCGAAAATGCGTAGACGGTGGCGCCGAATAGCAGGCCAAGCAAGCGCGTCCAGATCGCTTCGGCTGCTAACGCGCACAGGCCGGAAAGCGCGATAGCGACGTAGACCACCGCCGATTCACGCGCAGGGAAGGCGGTTTCCGGCGGCGGAACATTCGATTCCCGGCTTGTTCCTGCCGCCACGGCAGCAATTCCCGCCATCGCAAGATTGATTCCGGCGGCGGCGTAACTCGCAACTGTTACATCATAGAGTCGCAGCAGGTAAAAGCCGGCAATCAGGCTGCCCAGCATCGCTCCCGCGATATTCGCGGCATAGAAGATGCCCAGCCACGGAATGTGGTCGCGCGCCGCTTGTGAGATGCGCGCCAACGCCGGGAGCGTCGCTCCCATCAGGACTGTCGGGGGAATCAGTGACGGCAGCGGCGCCAGCGAAACCACGTGCAACACCAGCAGACCGCAGATTCCGATTCCTAGTTCGATCAGCGCATATGCCCGCAAGGAATTGCGGCGCGCGGAGAACACTCGCGGGAAAAGCCAACTGCCCAGGCACATCCCGCCCATGAACGTGGCCAGCAGGATTGCGAGCGCAAGCGCCGTGGAGCCGACGACCAGTTCTAGAATTTGAAACCAGACTACTTCGTAGATCAGCGCGGCAAGGCCGCTGCCGAAGGCGAGCAGAACTCCGAGTGCAAGCAACCGATGTTACTTCTTTTCCTGCTCCTGCTTTTTGTTTGCGTAGAGTATTCCGACGATACCCACGTTCCCTTCATGACAGGCCGAATCGAAGATCATGTGCTTGCCATCCGGTGCGCGCCCCATTTCGATGGTCACGGTCCAAGGCTTGGTCCAGGTTTTGGGATCGATGAACGTAATATCGCGCCGCAGCGTCTTCGCATCCACGCGAGTGATGTGTTCGATCATCTTATATGTGTCGGGATTCGAGCCGCGGAAGCCCTGCGAAAAATTCGTGGTCTCCACCACCAGCGTGTTGCCTTCCCAGTGCCCGCGCGAATCTCCGAGATAGAACCTGGCCCGGGCAGGAGCGTGCGGACGCCCGTCCATGAAAATCACGCGATTGCCGCCGCCAGCATGATCGTCCTCCATATAGATGCCCAACGACTTCGGCGACTGCACGATCTGCATCACCGTGCCCTGCGCGAATAGGGTGTTGAGCGGCAGGAACGGCATCGGCACGCCCAGGCAGCGCGGATTCTGGGGAATCGTTTCCGGGTTGTCGTTTACTCCAGGATCCGTTCCCAAGCCGAGCCGGAATCCCTGGCCGAAGTTGGCGGCGGGCGATCCGGGCACGATGGGCGGAATTTTTCCGTCGGGCGGATCGATGATCATCGAGGTCCGGCGGCCGGTTTTCAACACGGAGTTGAACACGGCATTATATGCGCCGCTGACGTCCTGAGCGGAATCGGCCGAGCGGGAGTTTCTGCCCGGGTTGAGTCCCTTCTTCGCATCGGCCGCAGCTACTTCGTCGTCGCTCAGGAATTCCTTGCCCGCGTTAGCCGCCGAACGTTCCAAGGGTACGTCGTACAGCACGAACCACGTCCCTTGCAGGTCAGGATCGCCCCATGGCTTCCTGGGTGGATTGCCGGCACTGGATTTTCCTGGCGAAGGCGCTTGGCCACGCATGGAAACGGCAGCCAGCGCCATCAGGGCGACGCACGCGAACGCAGCGATCGCAACCGCCGATCGATTCTTCATTGCTCTTTTTTCTCTTGCGTGTCCTTATCTGTTTGCGTGTCGATGCCGGGGCGCTGCACTTCGTACGGAGCGCCTGTGTTGCCTGACCCGAGGAAAAGCTTATGGCCGTCGGGCAGCGTCAAATCGCGGCCGTTAGCGCGATGCAGACCGTCTTTGGCCTGATATCCCTCAACATTGATCTTGTCGCCGACTTTGAGGGTGAAGCGCGTAATGCCTCGGCGCATCAGGATATTCGGGCTGCCGGCTTCAATGGCCCAGTTCTCCACGGTTCCATCGGGCATCTTCGCGTCCACATGAATCCAGCAGTGCGGATTCATGAACTCCACCTTGGTAACAACCGCATCGGTGAAATGGACCGGCTTAGTGGCGTCGAACTCCGCGGCAAAGGCGTGGTGCGCGCTCAACGGGAACGCGGACGCGAACAAGGCGATGCCGGTGACGACGGCTGCAACAGTAAATTTGGCTGCCATAAAACGATTCTCCTCAATTAGCTATCAACTATTTCTTCGCCGGCGGATTGCCGGAAATATAGCGTTCGTAAACTTGTTCTCCGGGCGGAATCTTGCGCGTGATGTCCACGTTCATGGTCTTGCCTTCCCAATGCTTCACCAGCTGGTTCTTGCGCAGATGCCCATATAAGGTTTCTTCCACCATCTCTACGCACTTGAAATCGGTTAGCTCGGCATTCGGTTCCAAGCGCCGGTAGAGCGGCATGCTGATCTTCCACGGACGCGTGAATACCTGCGGGTCTTGAAGGGTCGCCTCATAATGGATCACGTCTTTTCCTGCCAGGGAATAGCGCTCGGTGACGTGCAAAGCGTCCGAATGAAAATCGCCGGCGCGGTCCAACCAGGTGGCGTCGGTGAAATTAGAGACATCCACCACCAGCGTGTCTCCTTCCCAATGTCCCTGCGAATACCCCATCCACAACACATTCGGATAATCTTCCATCTTGGTCAGATGGATGGTGCGCTGCGCATTCGCAAATTCGAAGATCATCTGGATCTTGGTGTTGCCTTGAATGATCTGGAACGGATGCGGCAGGTACATGCCGCGGGGCGTGCCGGGCTGGAAGCACTTCAGTTCGGGATCGCGATCAATCCAGTGCTCTTGATTTTCTTTCTTCCGGGCGGCGGCCCAGGGCTGATACGGAATGTCATCGCCGTCCACCACGCCGATCCCGCCAGGCACCCAGCCCAGCGATCCCAGCGCGAGCACCGGGGCGGCGAGAACTTGCGTGTTGGGTAAATAACCCGGCTGCGCCACCATGGGACGCGCCTGGTGGGTGAGAAGATCCCAATTGGCGGTGTTGTTGGCTTCCCAAATTCCATTGAAGTCCGGCTTTCCCGCAATCCGGCCGAAGGTCTCCGGCGCCGCCGCGGAGGCCGGCATGACGCGTTGCGTCATTACATAAACCGCCACCGCCGCCGCGAAAACCATCGCGACGCCAACAGCGGCCTTCCACAAAAGTCGCATGATATGAAGACTGTCTCCCTGGCACATGAATTCTATCAAGTTGCCTTCGGCAGCGCAGCACTCATGCGGAGGTTAGGACGACGCCCTGGCGAGAGACCGATCGGGCTAGCAGTCCACTCCCGTTAGGCGGCTTTGTTAAGTTGAGTCCGCCGAACGGCAGCTATCGCAAGCAATGAGGTCAATGCCAAGGCAGTGAGCAGTCCCGATGGCTCCGGTACTGATGAAACGGGCGAAACGGACACATCGTCGAGTTCGACCGTGACGCCGCTTGCCGAAGTTGGGAAAGCCATCGTGGTGAACACGAGGTCGGTGCTGGTTGATGTCGCCGTTGCAGTGCCGGAGTACAACACGAACTCGCCGGCATTTCCCGAACCGGGAAACCCGTGCATCGCTATGGTGGACGGCGCGCCCGTGACAGGCAATCCTCCGAATGTAACTGAAAAATCATTGGGCACGTCGGCATCCGACCAGAAGGAAATATCGTACGTCTGGCCTGCGATGGTGGATAGAGTCTGCGTCAGAGAGTCCGCTCCAGAGCCCTCGCTGAGGAAGATGGATTTATGGCCATCGAACACGAAGAGGTTATCGGTATCCAGGCCGACCGTGCCAGCCGTGACCAACCAGAAACCGGCGTCAATGGAGGCGCCGCTTGAGAAGACGTCCGTGGTGCCTGGGGTTGCGCCGGGATCGGCGGACTCAAAACAGGGATCAGTCACAATGTTGCTGTAAGCAGTGTTGCCGCAAAGCAACCAGCCGGCAGTGAGAAACACGACCGCATTCCATTGCGTGTATCGCCGAGCGAATAAGCCGAAAGTCATAGATGTTCTCCTCATTCCAGAACCGACGAAGGATTTCTCTTCGAAACTCGCGACCGACTAGACGACGATGGATCTCGAAATGTATCGGTACTAAGGTGAATGAGTTAGCGACTACACGTTCGCGAGTCTTAGTCGCCCAGTGATCACTTGACACGGCCGTCGCTTCCCGATAGCGTCTCTAAGAATGAGACCTCGCCTCCTGCACGCTTTTTCCTTTCCCACTCTTTTGCTGATTGCGCCGATGATCCGTGGGCAACAAACCGCGAGCATCAACACGCTGAGCATAAACGGGCCCCAGATTCTTTCCGCGAAGGAGGGCGCCATACGCGTCGTCCCCATCGCCAGCGGTTTGTATCATCCCTGGAGCCTGGCGTTCACCGATGCCCACACGCTGCTCGTCACTGAACGCAATGGCCGCCTGCGCATGATTCGCGACGGCGCGCTTCTGCCTGAGCCGGCCTGGACATCGCCGACGCCTCCGGGCGAAAGCGGCGACTCGCTGCACTTCGTCGCGATTCATCCCAAGTTCGCGCAGAACCAGCTGGTCTACGTCTCATATCCCAAGCGCGACGGCGAACGCTTCACGCTGGCCGTATCGCGCGGACGGCTGAGCGGCTCAAAGCTGACGGATGTACAGGAGATTTTCGTCGCCGACGCCTGGGAGACCGGGGGCAACCTGGCGGGCCGCGTGTTTCTCACCCCCGATAGTTCGCTCTACGTCACCGTCGGTGATCGCGACCGGCTGTGCTGCACCGGAACCGAAGACAATAGCCTGCGGATGAAAGCGCAGACTCTGGACAACCACGTCGGCAAAACGCTGCGGCTGCGCGACGATGGCTCCGTTCCGCCCGATAATCCGTTCGTCAGCCATGCAGGCGCAAAACCGGAGATCTTCACTTATGGCCATCGCAACGGCTATGGATTGGCCGTGAATCCCGAAACTGGCGAATTGTGGCAGGCGGAGATTGGTCCCATGGGCGGAGACGAAGTGAATATCTTGCTGGCCGGCCATAACTACGGATGGCCGCTGGTGTCCACGGGCCGCAATTACACGGGAACTCTGGTTTCCGACCAGCCCTGGGCGCGCGACGGGATGGACAATCCGAGGATGTTCTGGGTGCCGTCCATCAGCCCGTCCAGCATCATCTTTTATACCGGCGATAAATTTCCGAAGTGGAAGAACAACTTGTTCGTCGGCTCGCTCACGCAACAGCAGTTGCTCCGCATCGCATTTCATCAGAAGGGGCAGGCTGAGCAACGCGAAGGGTTGCTCAGCCCGCTCCAGCAGCGTATTCGTGACGTGGTCCAGGGACCAGACGGCTATTTATACGTCTGCACTGAAAAAACATTCAACAGCAAAACCACTGACGGAGCGGTGCTGCGGATTGAGCCGGCGGAATAGGCTCTCTACCCGCCCGGCAAAAAAAAAGCGAGGCGTCGTAGCGACGCCCCGCAGTGTTTGAGGATGCGATCGTGTCTAGAACACGACCTTGCCGGAAACTTGCAAAATCCGGGAGTGACTCGAGAATGCCGCTGTCGGATCCCCGAACTGCGGTGTGCCCGGAATCAAATAGTTTATTGATGACGTCGTCGGCAAGCCGATGTTGTTCAGCTCGCCGGGCGTGAATTGCGGGTGGTTGAGGATGTTGAAGAAGTCGCC
>Ga0070741_10010728_pt1 | contig 17190 bp, 10 predicted proteins | sample Coa_R1_4_FD_66440 | JGI IMG/M metagenome (GOLD analysis project Ga0070741, IMG submission 66440) | Surface soil microbial communities from Centralia Pennsylvania, which are recovering from an underground coalmine fire - Coalmine... | ecosystem: Environmental > Terrestrial > Soil > Unclassified ...
GGCGTCGCGCCGCACAAGCCGGTCGCGGTCTGCCTCGAGGACGGGATCGAGACCGTCCTCACGATGTTCGGTGTCTGGCTCGCGGGCGCAGTCTTCGTCCCGGTGAACCCGCGCGTGCCGGAGCGCGAGCGGGACGAGATCGTGCGCGCGGTGCGACCGGCGGCGGTCGTGACGGACGCCGGCACGATCGCGCGACGCGAGGGTGCGGTGACCCACGAGTCCGACGCCGCGTTCGTTCTGTGGACGTCGGGGACCACCGGGCGCCCGAAGGCGATCCTGCACACGCACACCGCGTACTTCGAGCTCCTCGACCGCGTGCTGGGCAACCTGCGTGGATCCTCACGGTCCGGCACACCGCCGACGCCGAACCTCATCCCGGTCGCGCTGACACTCAACGCCGGCATCTACAACGTGCTGTTCGGTCTGCGCGCCGGCGCCGCGATCGTGGTCATGGGCCGCTTCGACACGCGCACGTTCGCGGAGCTCGTGCGGCGCTTCGGGATCCGCTCCACGGTGCTGCCACCCGCCGCGATGGCGATGCTGAGCGACGACGCCGCGGTGACCGACCTCGCGCCCCTTCGCTACGTCCGCAGCATCACCGCGCCGCTGTCGCCGCTGCAGGCGCGCCGGTTCGTCGACAAGTTCGGCGTCACCGTGCTGAACGGGTACGGGCAGGCGGAGATCGGCGAGGTCATCGGCTGGACGGCGGCCGACGCCAAGGAGCATCCCGAGAAGCTCGGGGCGGTCGGGCGCGCCCACCCGGGTGTCGACGTGCGCATCGTCGACGACGCCGGCACGGCGCTGGGCACCGACGAAGTGGGCGAGCTCCTCGTGCGCCCGCCCCGGATGGCCGCGGGGTACGCCGACGGGTCGTCACTGTCGGAACGCGTGGACGGCGACGGGTTCCTCCGCACCGGCGACCTCGCGCGCGTCGACGACGACGGGTTCGTGTGGATCGAGGGACGCGTCGGCGACGTCATCAACCGCGGCGGCAACAAGGTGTTCCCCGACCATGTCGAGGAGGTGTTGCGCCTCGCGCCCGGGGTCGACGACGTCGCGGTCGTCGGCGCGCCCGATGCGCGTCTCGGCGAGGTGCCCGTCGCGTTCGTCGTCGGCGACGCCGACGACGCGACGCTCGAGCGCGTCTGCCGTGAGCATCTCGTCGCGTACAAGGTCCCGGTCGCGTACCACCACGTCGCCGCGCTCCCGCGCAGCGACGTCGGCAAGGTGCTCCGCCGTGACCTGGCCGCGCGCCTCGCGGGAAGCCGCGCATGACGGCCGGCACGCGACTCGCGATCGACCGCACGACGCCGCCGGACGACGCCGCGCGCGTCGCTCGTGACTGGGTCGAGGAGCACGTGCCGGTCGAGTGGCGCGAAGCAGCCCGCCGCGGCGGGCCCGCCGCGATCCGGGACGTGCGCTCGCGCGCCGACTACGAGGCCTGGTACCCGCGGTTCGCCGATTCGGGGCTCGTCGTGCCGACCTGGCCCGTCGCGTACGGCGGGCTCGACCTGACACCGGCTGTCGCGCGTGCGATCGAGGCCGAGCTCGCGCCGTACAACCTCGGCCGGCTCAACCCGCTCGGGCTCAACCTCGCCGCGCCCGCTCTGTTCGCGCACGGCACCGAGGAGCAACGCCTGCGGTTCCTGCCTCCGATCGTGCGCAACGACGAGGTGTGGTGCCAGCTGTTCAGCGAGCCGGGCGCGGGCAGCGACCTCGCGTCGCTCGCGACCGTCGCGACGCGTGACGGCGACGAGTGGGTCGTCCACGGGCAGAAGGTGTGGACGACGTGGGCGCACCTCGCCGACTTCGGCGTGCTGCTCGCGCGCACCGATCCCGACGTCCCGAAGCGGAGGGGCATCACCTACTTCCTGCTCGACCTGCACCAGCCCGGCGTCGAGGTCCGGCCGCTGCGCCACATCGGTGGCGAGCGCGAGTTCAACGAGGTGTTCCTCGACGGTGCGCGCGTCCCGGACTCCCAGCGCGTCGGTGACGTCGGCGACGGGTGGCGCGTCGCCAACGCGACGCTCTCGGGCGAGCGCCAGATGGTGTCGGGCGCCGGCTCCGGGGGCGTCGACCGCATCGGCGGCTCGAGCGTGACCCGCCTGCTCGATCTCGCGCGGCGCACCGGCCACGCGAGCGACCCGGTCGCCCGCCAGCACCTGATGCGCCTGTTCAGCGAGGAGCGGATCCGCGCGTGGACGAACCAGCGTGTGCGCGCGCAGGTGAAGGCCGGTCGCGCCCCGGGCCCCGAGAGCTCGATCGGAAAGGTCCACCAGGGCTCGCTCAACCAGCGGATGCAGGAGCAGGCCGTCGCCGCGCTGGGCATGGCGGCCACCGCGTTCGAGGTCGCGACCGGCGTCGACGCGTCCGACTACGCAACGACGCTGCCGTACGAGGTCGCCGGCATGCTCCGCAGCCGTGCGAACACGATCGAGGGCGGCACGACCGAGATCAACAAGAACGTCGTAGGGGAGCGCGTGCTCGGGCTCCCGCGCGAGCCCGACCCGTGGCAGGGCGCGGCCTGGCGCGAGGTGCCCCGCTCGTGAGCGCGTACGAGACGCTCGTCGTCGAGCGGCGCGGCGCCGTCGGCTGGCTGGTGTTCGACCGGCCCGACGCGGGCAACGCGATGGACGCCACGATGTTCCGCGAGCTCGAGCGCGCATGGCGCGAGCTCGACGACGACCCCGCGGTCCGGGTGATCGTCAACACCGGGAACGGGCGCGCGTTCCAGACCGGTCTCGACGTCGCGCAGCTCGCGCGCGACAAGGACGCGCTCCGGGAGCAGTCGCGCCGCACACGTGATGCCGACCTCCGGCTCACCGCGTGGCACAACCGCGTGTGGAAGCCCGTGATCGCGGCCGTGAACGGCGTGTGCGCGGGCGGTGGGCTGCACTTCGTCGCCGACGCCGACATCGTGATCGCCTCGTCCGACGCGACGTTCCTCGATCCCCACGTGTCGATCGGTCAGGTCAGCGCGTACGAGACCATCGGGCTCGCACGGAAGTCGCCGATGGAGGCGATCACGCGCATGGCGCTCGTCGGCCGGCACGAGCGGATGACGGCGCAGCGTGCATACGAGCTCGGGATCCTGTCGCAGGTCGTCGACCCGCCCGATCGCCTGCGTGACGAGGCGCAGGCGCTCGCGGAGAAGATCGCCCGCAACTCGCCCGCCGCGATGGCGGCGACGAAGCGCGCGCTGTGGGGCGCGCTCGAGGCGGGTCTGACGGACGCCTGTCGCGCAGGGTCGCGCGAGCTCGTCGGCATGTGGGGTCACCCCGACCAGGAGGAAGGTCCCCGCGCGTTCGCGGAGCGGCGGGACGCACGCTGGCAGGTGGACGCGTGAGCTATCCGGAGCTCGAGTGCCTGCGCCTGGAGCGGCGCGGCCCGGTTGGGTGGCTGCTCAACAACCGGCCCGAGCAGCTGAACGCGATGTCGGCGAAGATGCGCGACGAGTTCGCGGTCGCATGGGACACGCTGAACCACGACCCCGAGGTGCGCGTCATCGTGCACACGGGCGAGGGACGCGCGTTCCAGACCGGCGTCGACGTCACCGAGATCGCGACGGACGGGGTCGGGATGGAGCGGTACCGGCAGTCCGTCGAGGACTGGGACCTGCACTTCACCGCGTGGCACCAGCACGTCTGGAAGCCGGTCATCACCGCGGTGAACGGCATCTGCGCAGGCGGCGGGTTCCATTGGATCGCGGACGCGGACATCGTCATCGCGGCGTCCGACGCGCAGTTCTTCGACCCGCACGTCTCCGTGGGACAGGTCGTCGCCATCGAGGCGATCGGGCTGTTGCGCAAGGTTCCCGCGGAAGCGGTCATGCGCATGGCGTTCGTCGGCCGCTACGAGCGGATCTCCGCACAGCGCGCGTACGAGCTCGGGATGATCAGCCAGATCGTCGACCCGCCCGACCGTCTGCGTGACGAGGCGCAGGCGCTCGCGGAGAAGATCGCGCGCAACTCGCCGGCCGCGATGGCGGCGACGAAGCGCGCGCTGTGGGGCGCGCTCGAGACCGGGCTCACCGACGCCTGCCGGGCGGGCGCGCGCGAGCTCGTCTCCATGTGGGGGCACCCCGACCAGGAGGAGGGGCCGCGCGCGTTCGCCGAGAAGCGCGAACCGCGTTGGCGGGAGCTGCAAGCGGGTACGTGAGACGGATCGCGAGGGGGGAGAGGGGAACATGACGAAGCTCGCACACCGGGCGCGGTGGTGGGTGGTCCCGGTCGTGGTCGCCATGGCCGCGGCCGGCTGCAGTCGCTCGAGCAGCAAGAGCAGCTCGACGTCGACGTCGTCGGGATCGTCGGCCGCCTCGGGTGACTTCGGGACGTTGAAGGCCGTGTGCGGCCCCGGCAGCGCGAAGGGCGCCACCGACCAAGGGGTCACCGACACGTCGATCCGGGTCGGGACGATGGCCGATCCGGGCGCGACCGCGCAGCCGGGACTGGACCAGGAGCTCTTCGACGCGGCCGACGCGTTCGTCGGCTGGTGCAACGCGGCGGGCGGGATCCTCGGTCGCAAGCTGCAGCTCGACAAGTGGGACTCCAAGCTGACGGAGGTCGCGGCGCGCATGATCCAGGCGTGCGCGGTCGACTTCGCGCTCATCGGCAACGGTGAGGGTCTCGACGGCACGGGCGTCGACCAGCGCGTGAAGTGCAAGCTGCCCGAGTTCCCGGCGTACGACGTGTCGGCCGCCGCGGTGAGCGCGCCGATGACGGTGCCGGCGATCCCGAACCCGCGCGACGTGAGCCTCGCGACGGGCGCGTTCCGGATGCTCAACAAGTACGACCCGGCGGCGACGGAGCACTTCGGCCTGCTGAGCAGCCAGTTCCAGTCGATCAACGACCAGGGCAAGAAGGACCGTGCGGCAGCCGAGCTCGAGGGCTGGAAGGTCGTCTACTACGACGAGCTCCCGCTGGTGGTCGACAACTGGCGGCCGTACGCGCAGAACGTGCAGACGAAGAACGTCCAGGCCTTCCTGATGGAGTCGGCGCCCGGTCAGGTGGCGCCTGCGTACAAGGCGATGCAGGAGCTCGGGTACGTCCCGAAGTACTCGATCCTGCAGCCGAACGTGTACGACCCGTCGTTGATCTCGGACGCGGGGACGGCACTCGACCAGGGCCAGGTGTACGTGACCGCGTACATCAACCCGTTCGAGACGGCGGCGCAGCACCCGGCGACGAAGCTGTACATCGACAACCTGAACAAGTACGTCAACGGCGCGAAGCCGAAGGAGCTCGGCGTCAACGCGACCTCGTCGTGGTTGCTGTGGGCACAGAGCGTGAAGGCCTGCGGCTCGCACGTGACACGCCAGTGCGTCCTCGACCACGCGAACGGAGTGACGAACTGGGACGGCGGGGGTCTGCACGCGCCGTTCAACCCCGGCAACGGGCCCAACGCGGGCGGCGACTGCTTCGTGCTGCTGCACGCGACGTCGAAGGGGTTCGCGGTCGACACGAAGATCACCAAGCCGAACAACGGCATCTTCAACTGCGACCCCGCGAACGAGGTCCGGCTCCAGGGCTTCCCGAGGACGTGATCCCGGCTGGACGATATGACCGCTTCGTACGGAACATGAAAATGGTTCGAAAGGCCCTGGTTCTGGCGCGTCGCTGAGCGCATCCTGACGGGTGCGCCGTTCCCGCCCCTGGGGACCGGCCGTGACGGCCGCGAGCGCGCACGGAAAGGGCACATCAGTGGCGCGGAAGGTCCGGCGGATCTCGTCGGCCGTGGCGGCGGCGTCGCTCACGGCCGTGATGGTCGCCGCGCTCCCGGGGGCCGCGTCCGCGCATGCCGCGGACGCGCCGCCCCCGCCGGACGTGGCATCGCAGACGGCGCGGGTGCACGAGCTCGCGCAGCACATGGCGGACGCGCGCGGCGGTGAAGGTGGGTCGGTCGGCGCGACGTCCACACGGCTACATGCGGACGCGGTCGGGTCGTACCAGGCCGCCGACCCGTACGGTGACACATGGCCCGACAGCGACCCGCGGGCGGACATCGGTCCGTGGGCCGTCTACTACAACACGAACACGATCACGCTGTCGTTGAAGACGCTCGCGATGACCGACCCGTCGACGTGGGCGGGGGTCACCGGGACGGAGTGGGGCATCGACGTGACTGGTGACGGCGTCGACGACTTCGACGCGTTCCTCACGGCCTACGGCGCCGACCTCATGACGTCCGACCTCAACACCCAGCTGTGTCCGGGCCAGGTGCACGGGAGCTTCTCGGCGTCGGGCGGCTACACGATCAGCTTCCCCGCCGCGTGCCTCGGCGGGACGGGCCCGATCAAGGTCGACGCGTTCATGATGGTGGACCTCGACCCGTACGGCACCAGCGGCGCGTACGCGAGTGACTACGCACCCGACCTCGGCGTCGACTGGTCGCCGTGGATCACGCCCACGACACCTCCCCCGCCGCCCCCGCCGCCGTCGCGCGCCGTGAGCGCGGCCGGCTGGGTCGTCGACGGATGGGGCGGTCTCCACGCCTTCTCCGAGGGCACGACCGCGCCGACGGCGACGGGTGGCCCGTACTGGGTCGGCTGGGACATCGCACGCGGTGTCACCGCGAGCACCGCGAACGGCTGGGGCGCGGTCCTCGACGGGTGGGGCGGCCTGCACGGCTTCCGGGTGAACGGTGGCACGGTGCCGACGTTCCACACGACCGGGTACTGGACCGGGTGGGACATCGCGCGCGGCGTCGCCATGCTGCCCGACGGCACCGGTGGGTTCGTCGTCGACGGCTGGGGCGGCCTGCACCCGTTCGCGACCGGCGGGAACGCCCTGCCCTTCGCGACGGGCGGCCCGTCGTGGACCGGCTGGGACGTCGCCCGGGGCGTGGCGATCCTGCCCGACGGCACCGGCGGATACGTGCTCGACGCCTGGGGTGGCCTGCACCCGTTCGGGATCAATGGCCACGCGGCACCGGCACCGTCCGTGCTCGGCCCGTACTGGCCCAACTGGGCGATCACCCGGGGCGCGGCCGTGATCACCGACGGCTCGGGCGGCTTCGTGCTCGACGGATGGGGTGGTCTGCACGGCTTCGACGTCGGCTCGGGCACCGCGGTTCCGGCCCCGCCGGGCAACGCGCCGTACTGGACCGGTTGGGACATCGCCCGGGGCGTGACGGTCGCCAACTGACGTCGTCCGTTCCGCCACGCGCGACGCACGCCGCCCCGGTTCGCACCGGGGCGGCGTGTCGCGCGCGTCGTAGTGTCCGCGTGCATGTCACCCGAGTCATCGACGGACGACCTGCGGATCGGGATCCTCGGAGCCGCGCGCATCGCGCCCGCGGCGGTCGTGAAGCCTGCGCGCGCCGTCGACGGCGTGCACGTGACGGCGGTCGCGGCGCGAGACCGCGAGCGCGCCCACGCGTTCGCGAAGAAGCACGGCGTCGACCGCGTGCTCGACACGTACGACGCGCTGGTCGCCGCTCCCGACGTCGACGCCGTCTACGTACCGCTGCCCAACGGCCTCCACGCCAAGTGGACGAAGCGCGCGCTCGAGGCCGGCAAGCACGTGCTGTGCGAGAAGCCCTTCACCGCGAACGCCGACGAGGCCGAGGATGTACGAGCGCTCGCCGACGCGCACCCCGATCTGGTCGTGATGGAGGCGTTCCACTACCGGTACCACCCGGTCGCGCAGCGGATGGTCGACATCGTGAACAGCGGCGTGCTCGGGACGGTTCGCCGCGTCGAGACCGCCATGTGCATCCCGCTGCCCCTCCCGCGCGACATCCGCTACCGCTACGACCTCGCCGGCGGCTCCGTCATGGACGTCGGCTGCTACGCGATCCACATGCTGCGCACGGCGTCGGGCGAGGAGCCGTCGGTGAAGCTCGCGCGCGCCCGGCTCGCGTCGCCGGACGTCGACCGGTGGATGCAGGCGACGTTCACGTTGCCGAGCGGTGCGGAGGGCAAGATGACGTGCGCGCTGTGGTCGAGCACGTTGCTGCGGATCGGCGTCACGGTCGGCGGTGACGACGGCGAGCTGCGGCTGTTCAACCCCACTGGACCGCACCTCTACCACCGGCTGACCGTGTGGACGCGCGGCGCGGGCGGCGGCCGTCGCCGGGAGCGCGTCGCAGGCAGCCGGACACCGACCTACTCGTACCAGCTGGAAGCGTTCCGTGACGCCGTGCGCGGTGACCGTGCGCGCAACCTGACCCCGCCGGTCGACTCGGTCGCGAACATGCGTGTCGTCGACGCCGTGTACGACGCGGCGGGGCTGCGTCGCCGAGGGACCTGAGCGTTCACGCTCGCGTAGCGCGCGCGTGAACGGACCGGCGCGCGGCGGCCGGTACTGTGAGCCGCATGGCCGACGGCTCCCCGCGCGCGCCGTATGCCGGCGACCGCGACGTCGCCGCCGCGGTCGCGGCATTGGCGTCACGGCTTCCCGACGAGCTGCGCGACCTTGCCGGCGTCGCGTTCGACTACCGGTGGTCGTGGACACGCGACGGTGCAGAGACGTTCGCGGCCGTCGACGCCGAGCGCTTCGCGCGCGTGAACCAGAACCCGGTCCGGCTGCTGCGCGAGACGCCCGGTACGACGCTGGCTGCGGTGGCCGCGACGCCCGGGATGCAGGCGCGGGTGCGCGCGCTCGCGAACGCGGTGAGCCGTGAAGGCCCGTACGCCACCGGCGACGTCGCGCGACCGATCGCGTTCTTCTGCGCGGAGTTCGGCGTGCACGCGTCGCTACCGATCTACTCGGGCGGGCTCGGCGTCCTCGCCGGCGACATCTTGAAGGAGGCGTCGGACCGCGGCCTCCCGATGGTCGGCGTCGGGCTGCTCTACCGGCACGGCTACTTCCACCAGCGGCTCGACCCCCGGGGCAAGCAGCACGAGTACTGGACGGACGTCGACCCGGAGCAGCTGCCCACCGTGCTCGTCACCGGCGACGACGGTGAGCCGGTCACCGTGACCGTGCCGATCCGGGGCGAGAACGTCGTCGCGCGCGTCTGGCGCACCGACGTCGGCCGCGTCCCGCTGTACCTGCTGGACGCCGACGACGCGCGCAACTCGCCGTTGGCCCGCTTCATCACCGGGCGCCTGTACGAAGGGAACCGTGAGATCCGGCTCGCGCAGTACGCGCTGCTCGGAGTGGGTGGCATGCGGGCGCTGCGCGCGCTCCGGATCGAACCGGAGGTCGTCCACCTGAACGAGGGTCACCCGGCGCTCGCGACGCTCGAGCTCGCGCACGAGCTGACCGGCGACGGCCGCTCGTTCGACGACGCGCTCGCAGTCGCGCGCTCGCGCGTCGTCTTCACGACGCACACGCCGGTCCCGGCCGGCAACGAGACCTACGCCGAGACCGAGCTCATGGCCGTGCTCGGCGACCTCGTCGACGACCTCGGTGTCGGTCACGACGGGCTGCTCCGTCTCGCGCGCATCGATCCCGACGATGCCGACGAGCCGCCCGGCATGACGCCCCTCGCGATCCGTACGAGCCGTTCGACGAACGGTGTCAGCGCGGTGCACGGCGGTGTCGCGCGCGCGATGTGGCAACCGATGTTCCCCGGTCGAGCGCTCGACGACGTCCCGATCGGTCACGTGACGAACGGCGTGCACCTCCCGACCTGGATGGCGCCCGCGATGCAGTCCTTGCTGGCGCGCCACCTCGGCCGCGACTGGCTCGACCACCCGGACGAGCCGGCCACGTGGGCCGGCGTCGACGGCATCCCCGACGCCGAGCTGTGGGCCGTGCGCGACGAGCTGCGCGCGCGGCTCGTCGACTGCGTCCGCGAGCGCAGCACGCGTGACCGCCTCGCGCGCGGCGAACCACTCGACTACGTCGCGGCGGCGGCGTCGACGTTCGAGCCGTCACGGCTCACTGTCGGCTTCGCGCGACGGCTCGCGACGTACAAGCGGCTGCACCTCCTCTCGCTCGACCCCGCACGGGCGGTCACGCTCGTGCGCGAGCGTCTGCAATTCGTGCTCGCCGGGAAGGCGCACCCGCTCGACGAGGACGCGAAACGCGTCGCGGAGTCGCTGTTCGCGCTGAAGGGCGAAGCCGGGATCTCGGGCCGTGTCGCGTTCCTCGAGGACTACGGCATGGCGATCGCGGCGCCGCTCGTCGCCGGGTGCGACGTCTGGCTGAACGTCCCCCGACCGCCCTTCGAGGCCAGCGGCACGAGCGGCATGAAGGCCGCGTTGAACGGCGGCCTCAACGTCAGCATCCTCGACGGGTGGTGGGCCGAGGCCTACGACGGCGGGAACGGATGGGCGGTCGACGGTGGCCGGTCCGCCGACCGCGCCGACCGTGCCACGGACGACGACGCGACACGGGACCTGCGCGACGCCACGTCGCTGCTCGACATCCTCGAAGACGAAATCGTCCCGTTGTTCGCGCGACGGGACGGCGACGACATCCCGCACGACTGGCTGCGACGCGTCAAGGCATCGCTGCGCACGATCGGCCCGCGATTCTGCGCGACGCGGATGCTCGGCGACTACGAGCGCGTCGTCTACGGCGTCCCCTCGCTCGCGCTCGGCTGACCGGCCGTACCGCTCGCTCCGCCACGCGGCACGCAGGATCGGTGGCCATCCCGGCGAGCAGGTCGTCGGCCTGGCGGTCCGGCCGTTGTGAACGCAGTCACCGTCGACGTCACGAAGGTCCGGGCGTAGCGTTCGGGCGGCGCGGTGATCCGACCGGTGCGGCGGGAGCGAACTCCATCCGGTGACGCGGGCGCGACTGTCGTCCGCGTCCCTCGTAGGCGGGGGTACTCGATGGCACGGATCGTGGTGGTGGGCGCAGGGATCGTCGGGATGTCGACCGCGACGCTGCTCGCGCGTGACGGGAACGACGTGACCGTTTTCGAGCGGGACGACGGACCGCCACCCGACGCCGCCGAGGACGCCTGGACGTCGTGGGCGCGGCGGGGCGTGAACCAGTTCCGTCTGCTGCACTACTTCCTGCCCCGGTTCCGGATGATCGTGGACGACGAGCTCCCCGAGGTCGTCGACGCGGCCGAGCGTCTCGGCGCGCTCCGGTACAACCCGGTGCTGCTCGCGCCGCGGGAGCTCAACGGCGGCGAGCGCGACGGAGACGACCGCTTCACCTCGGTCACCGGTCGGCGCCCGGTCATGGAGGCGGCCGTCGCGTCGGTCGCGGCCGAGACCGCGGGGCTGACGATCCGACGCGGCGTCGCGGTCGCCGGTCTCGAGACCGGCGCGCCGACCGCCGACGGCGTCCCGCACGTCACCGGCGTGCGCACGAGCACCGGCGAGGTGATCGGTGCCGATCTCGTCGTGGACATGACGGGTCGGCGCTCGCCGCTGCCGTCGTGGCTCGCCGCGGTCGGCGCGCGCCCGGTCGAGGAGGAGGTCGAGGACTCCGGGTTCGTCTACTACGGCCGTCACTTCCGTTCGGCCGACCGCTCGATCCCGCCCGCGCTCGGCGGGCTGCTCCAGCACTACGAATCGGTGTCCATCCTCACGCTCCCCGCCGACAACGGCACATGGGGCGTCGGCTTCATCACGAGCGCGCGCGACGCGCCGATGCGGGCACTGCGCGACGTGGACACGTGGTCCGCGGCGTTGAAGGAGTTCCCTCGCGTCGCGCACTGGGCCGACGGCGAGCCGCTCGACGACACGGTCGCGGTGATGGCGAAGCTCGAGGACCGCCACCGCGAGCTGTTCGTCGACGGCAGGCCCGTCGCGACCGGTGTCGTCGCGGTGGCGGACTCATGGGCGTGCACCAACCCGTCGCTCGGTCGCGGGATCAGCATCGGGATCATGCACGGGCTCGCGCTGCGCGACGTCCTGCGCGACCAACCGGTCGACGACCCGCTCCAGCTCGCGCGCGCTTGGCACGCGAAGACGCAGGAGACGGTCGAGCCCTGGTATCGCGCCACGCTGCGGTTCGATCGCAACCGGCTCGCCGAGATGGAGGCGGAAGCGCAGGGCGTGCCCTACGAGCCCGGCGACCCCGAATGGGAGATCACGCACGCGCTCGAAGCGGCGGCGGGACAGGACCCCGACGTCCTGCGCGCGTTCCTGTCGATCGCGGGTGTCACGATGCTGCCGGACGACGTGGTCGCGCAGCCCGGTGTGCTGGACAAGGCGATCGAGCTCGGCGCGGGTTGGCGCGACCTGCCGCCCGCAGGTCCCGACCGTGCCCGGTTGCTCGCGGCGATCGCGGCCTGAACGAAGCGACCGAGGAGAGGGCGGAGATGCGCGTCGACGTCAACGGTGTGGGGATCGAGTACGACGTGGCGGGGGACGGGCGGCCGGTGCTCCTCCTGCACGGCTTCCCCGACACGGCCAAGCTGTGGCGCCACCAGGTCCCCGCGCTCGTGGGCGCAGGGTTCCGCGTCATCGTCCCCGACCTGCGCGGGTACGGCCGCTCCGACAAGCCGGCCGACGTCGAGATGTACGCGTTGCCGTACCTCGCGGCCGATGCGCTCGCGGTGCTCAACGACGCCGGCGTCGAGCGCGCCCACGTCGTCGGTCACGACTGGGGTGCCGCGCTGGCGTGGGCGGTCAGTGCGTTCGCGCCCGACCGTGTCGATCACCTCGTCGCGATGTCGGTCGGCAACCCGATCGCGTTCCGCGAGGCCGGTCTCCGCCAGCGCGAGAAGTCGTGGTACATGCTGCTGTTCCAGTTCCGCGACATCGCCGAGCAGTGGCTGACGGCCGACGGCTGGGCGAACTTCCGCGAGTGGTCGCGCTACCCCGAGGCCGATGCCGTCATCGGGGACCTCGAGCGCGACGGCTCGCTCACGCCCGGGCTCAACTGGTACCGCGCGAACATCCCGCCCGAGTCGTACGTCGGCCCGCCTCTCGAGCTCCCTCCCGTCGCGGCGCCGACGATGGGGGTCTGGAGCGACGGTGACATCGCGCTGCTCGAGTCGCAGATGACCGACTCCGCCAAGTACGTCACGGGTCCGTGGCGGTACGAGCGCGTCGACGGTGCCGGGCACTGGATGCAGCTCGAGCGGCCGGAGCGTGTCAACGAGCTCCTGCTGGACTTCCTGCCCGCGTAGGCGACGTCAGGCGCTCGCCCGCGCGGATTCCACGTCCGCGGCGACGGTCACGAGAGCGAGGCGCTCGGCGGTCGCGCCGGCCGCCGCGAGGAGATCACCGGCGCGCGCCCGGTCGCCGTCCGCTCCTCGCTCGACGAGCACGCGCGCGAGCGCGAGCTGCGCACGGGCCTCGTATGCGGGCGCACGCAGCGACCGCTCGACCGCGATCGCGTCCTGGAGATGTCCCGCGGCGGCGTCCAGGTCGCCGAGCAGCTGGTGACACAGGCCGAGCGCGCGCGACGTCGTTCCCACGTACCCGACACCGATCGCGATCGGCGCACCGCGCCGCGCGAAGGGCGCGAGCAGCGACGAGACCGTGCGAGCCACGTCCGCGTCGCCGACCGTCCACGCGACCTCGCCCGCGAACGTCATGGTCGCGAGCCAGAACCAGTCCATCGGCACGGTGGACAGGTCGCGCTCCGCGAGCGCACGGAGGGTCATGGCCGCGTCGTCGCGTCGCCCGACCTCGGCCGCCGTCACGGCGAGCGCGGCCTGCCACGCGGCGACGTCGGGCGTCTGGGCCGCGAACGCCGCCAGCGCGGGCTCGACCTCGGCGAGCCGGCCCTGGTCGCGTCGCACGGTCCACAGCACACCCGCGTACGCCGCCATCACGGCGAGCTGGTCCGGTGTCGACGCGCTCAGCGACGCGTTCGCGAGCTCCTCGGCGCGCTCGTAGTCGCCCGAGAGCTGCGCCACCATCGCGGCACGCAGCTGCGCCATCGCGACGTACCACGGCTGCCCGAGCGCCTCCGCCTCGCGGGTCATGGCGGCGACGTCGTCGTCGACGCCGGCGCGCTCCGCCGCCTCGATGCGCGCGGTCGCCCGCCATCCGTGCGCCTCGCACGACGCCTCGACGTGACCGGAGCGTGCGCTCGCCTCGAGCTGCATCTCGATGTAGCGCGTCCGCTGCGGCAGCAACGCGGGACCGAACGTCGCCAGGACGCACGCCGCGAGCACGAACGCGAGCTCGCCGGGATCGCCGACGCGCTCGGCCATCGCGACCGCTTCGGCGGCCATCTCGGGACGCGCACCCTCGGACGTGTCGAGAAACGAATGCGCGGCGCGTGTCGCGAGGAGCTGCGCGCGCAGCGCGCTGTCGTCGTCTGGAAGCGCCGCGAGTGCCTCGTCGACGAGCGTGCCGAGTGCGTGCTCGCGGGCCGACGGTTGGGCCTGACGGACGAGCGCGAGCGCGGCTCGGGCGAGGCGGTCCGCGTCGCCGTCGACGCGAGCTTCGTCGGCCACCTCTTGCAGCGCCTTCTTCGAGCCCGCGAAGTCGAGGACGCGGAAGCGCGCGTCCCCGACCGCGAGGAGGACGTCGAGACGGTCAGCGCGCGGCAGGGAGTCCGTGCGGTCGAGGACCGAGAGCGCGAGCTCGAGGTGCGTCACCGCCTGCTCGTACGCGAGGGAGCGGAGCGCGAACCGGCCCGCGACGAGCAGACGGCCGACCGCTCGGGCCGCGTCGCCGGGACGCGCGGTCGCGACGAGGTGCGAGGCGATCTCGGCGGCCCACGCGTCGTCATCACCGTGACGACGTTCGAGCGCGTCCGCGATCCGCTCGTGGAGACGCGCGCGTCGCGTCGGACCCGACTGCTCGTATAGGACGTCGCGCACCAGGCCGCTCGAGAACTCGAACTGCCCGACCGTGTCGCGGTGCTCACGCACGAGGCCGGCGGCGACGGAGATCTCGAGCGCGTCGATGACGTCGTCGCCGCGCGCGTCGAGCGCGTCCTCGAGCACGCCGATCTCGAACGCGCGCCCCGCGACCGCTGCCGCGGCGAGCACGCGTATGACCCGTTCGTCCAGTCGCGCGACGCGCCGCAGGACGACGTCACGTACGGTCTCCGGTACCCCGAAGCGCTCGACGGCGCGCGCGTCGGCGGTGTCGACCGAACCCGCGCCCACGTCCAGCAGGTCGCGTACGAGCTCGTGGACGAACAGCGGGTTGCCCTCGGTCGTGCCGTGCAGTGCCTCTGCCAGGGCGGCGCGGCCTGGAGCCGCTCGAGCCGACGCGGGCGCGCCGACGAGGTCGTCGACGAGGGACGACACGTCGTCGACGCCGAGGCCCGCCAACCGGACCCGCGTGACCCGCCCCGTCCGCGACGTCTCGGCGAGGAACTCGACGGGCGCTTCCGGGAGCGGCTCGCCCGTCGGGACGTCGGTGTCGCGCCAGGTCGCGAGGACGAGCAGGCGCATCGGCTCGCTCGCGCGCGCGAGATGACGGAGGAGCAGGATCGTGCCCTTCGACGCCCACTGCAGGTCGTCGACGACGAGCACGACGGGCCGGCGTGAGGATGTCGCGCGGAGCCATCCGCTCACCGCTTCGAACAGCCGGAACCGGGCGGTGCCGGCGTCGGTGCTCGGCGCCGGCGCTGCACCCGGGAGGTGCGACGCGATGTCGGGCACGAGCGGGACGAGCTCGCCCGCGCCCGGGCCGAGCTCGTCGGCCAGGAACGCGCTCGGTGTGTGCTCCACGAAGTGTCGCAACGCCTCGAAGAACGGCTGGTAGGGGACGTCGAGGTCCTCGTCGCAGTGCCCGTAGAGGACGACCGCGTCCTCGGCGAGCGCGCGCCGTGCGAGCTCGGCCGCGAGCCGCGTCTTGCCGATCCCCGCGTCGCCCGTGACGAGCACGATCTCGTGGTCGCGTGTACGCACGCGCTCCCAGCTCGCGACGAGCGCGGCGAGCTCGTCGTCGCGTCCGACGAACGCGGTCCCGTCGCTCGCCGGCAAGGCGTCGGGGAGCGGGACGCGCTCACCGTCCGCGTCGGTGTCGACGACGATCTCGTACGCGGTCACCGGGCCGGGCAGTCCCTTCAGCTCGAACGGTCCGACCGCGGTGAGCTCGACGTCGGTGCGCGTTCCCGCGAGGAGACGGACGAGCTCCGACACGAGGACCGTTCCCGGCCGCGCCTTCGGTTCCAGCCGCGCGGCCTCGACGACGGGTGTCCCGTGGTAGTCGTCGTCGTCCCACGTCACGTCGCCGGCCGCGACGCCGATGCGGATCTCCACCGGCAGCCCCGTCCGGCGCGCCTGCGCCGCGACGGCATGCTGGATCCCAACCGCGCACTCGATGCCGTCGGTCGCACCGTCGAAGACGGCCATGACGCCGTCACCCGTGCTCTTCACCACCGCTCCGCCGTGGCGCGACACGGTGTCGCGCAGGAGCCGCTCGTGCTCGTCGCGCAGCCGGTCGGCGTCGTTGTCGCCCAGGTGTGTCCGCAGCGCGGTGGAGCCCACCATGTCGGTGATGAGGACCGTGCGCGTCCCCCGCCCCGAGCCGGTCGTGCTCGCCACGAACGAAGCCTATTGTTCGTGCGTCGCTGGGCGCGTGGGCGCGTCGGGTGGGAGACGGTCATGCGGATCGAGTCTGTCGTCACGTCGGTTTCGTGGATCCCGTCCGAAGCGGTCGCGGGCATGACCAAGGCGCCGTTCGCGATGGGAGTAGCGCATTACGACGACCCGCCTCCCGACGTGATCGACGATCTCGGCGCGTTGCAGGCCGCGGATCGCTTCCGGTTCGCGAACGAGCTGCGGGCCTGGATCGACGTCGTCGACGGCGAGATCGTCGACGCGGGCTACTCGGGCGGTGGTCGCATCGGGAGCACGACCCTTCGCGTGGGGCCCGGGGAGCTGACGCTGCGCGCGACGCCGTTCCCCGACCTTCGCGCGGAGCCGGAGATCCGTCCCGGCTCGGCGCGGTTCGTCCAGACCGCGGGTGGCCGGACGGGCGCGCCCGCGCCGCGACGCGTACGCGGTGCGCCACTCGTGAAGATCCAGGCGCCGACGGCCTGGACCACGTTGTCGCTCATACTGCACACGGACGGCCGGGTCGAGCACGCGCTGGAGGGCGCGAGTCCGTTCCCGCGTCACTGGATCTACGACGACGCCGGCAAGCTCGTCGAGAAGACGGGGCTCATCGACTTCAAGTCGTGGTACCGGCAGGCGTTCGGCCGGCACTCGCCGTGGGGCAAGGAGGACTCCCCGGCGCTCGTGACCGCGGTCGAGACGGCTCTCGAACGCGACCTGTCGCTGCGGATCATGCGGGCGGGCGCGAAGCCGCGCATCAAGCGGTACACGGAGGGCAGGGAGCTCGTGCGACAGGGTCAGCGGGGGCGCGACCTGTTCCTCGTGCTCGACGGCGTCGTGACGATCGAGATCGACGGCGAGCCG
>Ga0070741_10010729_pt1 | contig 17190 bp, 13 predicted proteins | sample Coa_R1_4_FD_66440 | JGI IMG/M metagenome (GOLD analysis project Ga0070741, IMG submission 66440) | Surface soil microbial communities from Centralia Pennsylvania, which are recovering from an underground coalmine fire - Coalmine... | ecosystem: Environmental > Terrestrial > Soil > Unclassified ...
CCGGGCGGCACTTCGCGGGTGACGGTGGCATCGAACAGTTTCAACAGCGGCGGGCTCGCTCAGCTTACCACCGGATTCCTGGTGGGGCACAGCCGCGAGTTGCTGGCCGTGGTGCAGGCAGCCGAATCGCGTAACAAGGCGAAGGTGGTGCAATCGCCCGCTATTATCGCCACCGACAGTATCGCTGCTTCGCTGAACGTGGGCGAAGATGTGCCGACCCTGACATCGCAGGGTGTCGCGCCGGGAGCGCAGCAGGCAGGCAATTCGCTGTTCACCAACACCGTCGGCAGCCGCAGCACGGGCGTATCGCTAAGCATCACGCCTTTCGTGAATGCAAGCGGCGTCGTCACGATGGTCATCAACCAAAATGTGAGCGCGCCGCAGCCGACCACCTCGTCCAGCATTCAGTCGCCCAGCTTCGCCACCAAGACGGTGAACACGCAAGTCACGGTGCAGGATGGCGACACGATCGCGCTGGCTGGGATCATCAGCGAATCGGAGACCAACGCTTCGGCGGGGATTCCGTTTCTTAATCGCATTCCCGTGTTAGGCGCCGCATTCGGCGTCAAGAGTTATAGCAAGGCGCGAACGGAGCTGATCATCTTCATTACGCCACGGGTGATCTACGACAGCAATCAACTGCTGGAAGCGAGCGACGAGCTGAAGAACAAAGTCAAGGGCTTGCAGAAGCTGATGAAAGAATAGCGGGTCCGAGCGCATCCTATATAATGATGAAGCTATGGATCGGCGAGAATATGTGTCCGCTCACCTGGATGTAAGCCCCGGAACCGAAAAACGGCTGGAGACGCCGTCTTCCGATACGCCATTCCGCATCGTTCTGCTCGGCGATTTTTCGGGACGCGGCAATCGCGGGATTGCAGCCGACTCGCGTCTGCGCGGCCGCAAGGCCATCGCTATCGATCTGGATAATTACGAGGAAGTGCTCGCGCGCCTGCGGGCACAAATCGAACTGCCCGGGCCCGACGAGCCGATTCGCCTGCAGTTCGAATCACTGGACGATTTCCATCCGGAGGCGCTCTTCGAAAACGTACCGCTATTTCAGGAACTGCGGACGCAGCAGGATGCGCTGCTCTCGTCACCCGCTCGGCCCAAACGGCCCGCTCCCGTGCGGGCACAGGAGCCTTCGGCGGAGATCCTCAGTTCCGGCAGCCTGCTCGACGATATTGTGAGCGGCGTCGAGGCCCCGGCACCTGCACGCGAGCGTCCGCGCGACGCCTTTGCGCAGCATATCCACGATATCGTTTCGCCGCACCTCGAGGCCGCCCCGACTGCCCAGCAGGAGGCGCTTGCGGCACAGGTGGAAGACACCATCGCGCTCGCGATGCGCGTGGTGCTGCACCATCCGGAGTTTCAGGACCTGGAGGCGTCGTGGCGTTCGGTGGAGTTTCTGCTCCGGCGGCTTGAACTGGGGAACGATCTGCAGCTCTATCTCATCGATCTCTCGAAGAATGAGCTGCTCGAAGATGTGGGCAAAGCCGGCGACTTGAAGGACACCGGGCTCTATCGGCTGCTGGTGGAAGAGGCCGCTGGGACCGACGGCGAAACGCCGTGGGCCGTGGTGGCCGGACTTTACACGTTCGAAGCGGATCCAGCCGAGTTGCGGGCGCTGGGCGCAATCGGCCGCATTACTCGCGAAGCGGGCGCGCCTTTCCTCTGCTCCGTGAGCTCGCGGTTCATGGGGACCGAATGCTTTAGCCCGCAGATAGACTCCGACGATTGGCGGACGCCGATTAACCCCGAAGCCGAGGAGGAATGGACGGCTTTACGCGCTTCGCCCGAAGCATCGTGGATCGGGGCCGCGCTGCCGCGTTTCATGTTGCGCGATCCTTACACCAAAGAATCGGTCGACGCTTTCCCATTCGAGGAGATGACGACGCCGCCGGAGCATTCCGATTACTTGTGGGGTAATCCCGCGGTGGCTGTGGTGTGCCTGATCGGAGAATCTTTCTCGCAGGACGGCTGGGACGTGCAGCTTCGCAACACGAAGATCGGCAGCCTGCCGGTGCATTCGTGGAAGCAGGACGGCGATGTGGAAACGACTCCCTGCGCGGAGTGCTGGATGACGGAGCGCACGGCCGACCGGTTCCTCTCGCGCGGCATCATGCCGCTGGCCTCGGTGAAGCACAGCGATGCAGTGCGGCTGATCCGGCTGCAATCGATCGCGAATCCCGCGGCGCGTCTGCGCGCACGCTGGAGCTGATATGGCGGCGGTCCACCCCTCGGCGGGTAAGCCCGCCGATCCGTCCGCGCTGGTCAACATCCCAAAGCTGATTTCGGCTTATTTTGTCGAACGGCCCGATCCAGCGGTGCGCGAGCAGCAGGTGAGCTTCGGCACGTCGGGACACCGCGGATCCTCATTCGAGTGCTCGTTTAACGAGTGGCACATACTCGCTATCACGCAGGCGATCTGCGAATACCGGCAGGCGCAGCGCATCGACGGTCCGCTGTTTCTGGGGATCGATACGCACGCCCTGTCGGAACCGGCATGCGCCAGCGCGCTGGAAGTGCTGGCGGCCAACAGCGTGGAGGTGATGCTTTCCGAGGGCAGTGATTACACGCCCACGCCCGCAATTTCGCACGCAATCCTGACGTACAACAGGGCGCGCAAGCATGGGCTGGCGGATGGCATCGTCGTAACGCCGTCGCACAATCCGCCGCAGGATGGTGGGTTCAAGTACAATCCGCCGCACGGCGGTCCGGCCGGCGCGGAGATCACTTCGGCAGTGCAGGCCCGCGCCAACGAACTGCTGCGGGACTCGCTCCGCGGCGTTCGTCGCGTGCCGTACAGGCGGGCGTTGCGGGCGTCCACCACGCATCGGCATGACTTCATCGCGGCCTACGTACCCGATCTGGCGAATGTGATCGACTTTGGCGCAATTCGCGCGGCGGGCCTGCGCATCGGGGTCGATCCTCTGGGCGGCGCGGGTGTGCATTACTGGCAGCCGATCGCGGATCGGTATCAACTCGACCTCACCGTCGTGAATACTCAAGTCGATCCGACATTTCGGTTCATGACGGTGGATTGGGATGGCAAGATCCGGATGGACCCGTCGTCGCAGTACGCCATGCAGAGCCTGATCGGGCTGAAGGACCGCTTCGATGTGTCCATGGCCTGCGATACGGATCACGACCGGCACGGCATCGTGGCGAAGAGTGTCGGGCTGATGCCGCCCAACCACTACCTGTCGGTTTGCATCCACTACCTGTTTTCGCACCGCGACCGGTGGAGCAAGGAGGCGTCGATTGGCAAGACGCTGGTGAGCAGCAGCATGATCGACCGGGTGGGGGAGAGCCTGGGACGGCGCGTCCATGAAGTGCCGGTCGGATTCAAATGGTTCGTCGAGGGCCTGCTGAGCGGTGCGTTGGGCTTTGGCGGCGAAGAGAGCGCGGGGGCATCGTTCCTGCGCTGCGACGGCAGCGTGTGGACCACGGACAAGGACGGGATGATCGCTGCGTTGCTGGCGGCCGAAATCACGGCGAAGACCGGCCAGGATCCCGGCGAAGTTTACCGCGGGTTGACGGAACGGTTCGGCGAGCTGTTCTACGATCGGATCGACGCGCCGGCCAATCAGGAACAGAAAGCGATTTTGCAAAAGCTTTCGCCGGAGCAGATCCGGGCGACGAAGTTGGCCGGAGACTCGATTTTGCGTGTGCTCGATAAGGCGCCGGGCGATGGCCAGCCGATCGGCGGCGTGAAGGTGATCTCCGAAGGGGGCTGGTTTGCGGCGCGGCCGTCGGGGACGGAGGAGATCTACAAGATTTACGCCGAGAGTTTCCGCAGCCGAGAGCACCTGGCGGGAATTCAGGAAGAGGCGCAGGCTATCATTGCGGCGTCGTTCGCGGCGGCAGCGGCGAAATAACCGCAACTATTTCTGAGATACGCGGAAATCGTCGAAGTACGTCACGCTGTCGGCCTTGGTCCACAGGCCCACCTTGCCGGCACCCTGGTATGACTTGTCTTCCACCTGAAAAATGCGGCGGTGATTGAAGTAGACGCTGAACACAGGACCTCTGAACGTCACCTTCAGAATGCTCCACGTGTTTACCGGAACGTGGTGCTTTACGGCCCAGCCGTTGGAAAATGCGCCCTTTGGCCGCAGGACAGTCCATGTGCCGTTCTGGACGCGATAGAGCGCCACGTTGTTCTCCAGAGCGTTGGCGCGGACGACGTAATAATCGTCGGGACCGCGATACCGCCACACCAATCCGCCAGCCTGCTCTTCCTTGCCGGCAACAGGCTTCAGGCGCACGCTAACCTCGCCATTCGGAAATACCGGATTGTCGAGGATTGCGACAGGAAAGCGGTTGTTATCGGCGGTGGCGGGCACCTGTGCCAGGACGTAGGGAGGCGTGGGAGCTGTACTGTCTTTCACGATTTCCCAACGCGAAGGGCCGCCCTGATTCGTGACGCACGACCAGCCAGGGGGCGTGGACCCCGGGGTCGCTTTATCAAAGTTTATGACCAGCGGCGGAACGCCCATCAGGCCGAAGGACACCAGCCACGCGGTGGATTTTAATAAAAGGCTCACTACCGTTCGATCCCGTCCCGGCACCCGTTCTCCCAGGACGTTACTTCAATATTATCACCCCATGCAAAGAATGCATCGCCTTAAAACCCGATCCCGGGTGGAAAGTTAACGCTATTTCTTCGGTTGGAGGGCGGCTACGCTTTGCCCTCCGCGTCTCCAGTCGGGCCACCGGCCGTGAACGCAACCCGACAATGACAGATGTCCTCGGTCTGGCCGATCTCGAGCACCGCACTCCGGCCGCGCGGCAGACGGTCTACCTGTCGGGCATCCGCCACCAAGCGTTAGCCTTTCCTCTTAAGTAACGACTTCGCCGCTGCGCAGGACGGCGATCGCGACGCCCGGCAGGTGTCGCGCCTCCATGTGTAGGTGAAAGGAACTATCGATTTCGTCGACGCGCAGTGGATCGGGAAAAGAGGAGACGTAACGATTTCGCAGATACGCGGAACGGACTCTGTTGGGATGGGGGCGGCACGCTGCATGCGCCGTGCCCCGTTTTGCAGCCCGTGGTTGTACGCGACAGTAGTTGGGACGCGCTGCGCTAGACGTTTGTACCACGGGCGCGCGCGGGCATGGACCGGACGCGCTCGCCCACCGCGTCGAAGACGGCGTTGGCCAGCGCGGGCGCCACAACCATGATGGGAGTCTCGCCCGCGCCGGCCGGTTCGGCGTCATTTTTGTCCAGCAGCACGACCTCGACTTTCGGCAGATCGCGGAAGCGGGTCGGCTTATACCTGGCGAAACTGCCGTTGGTCAGACGTCCGTTTTCGAACTGGATCTCTTCGCGCAGGGCTGCGCCCAGGCCCATCATGATGGCGCCTTCCACCTGCGATCGCAAATTGCCGGGGTTCAGCACGGCGCCGCATTCGAAGGCCTCGCAGATTTCGCGAAGGCGCGGCGTGCCCGTGGCTCGATCGACTTCGACCTCCGCGCAGGCGGCCACCACGGAATTCTTTTCCGTCCCGCAGGCCAGGCCGATGCCGATGTTCGGGCGTCGTTCCTTGCGGCGCTTGTGCCACTGGAAGCGCTCGGCGGCGGTCGTGAGGACCTCGCGGATGCGAGGATTATCCAGGTGCGCCAGACGAAAGTCGAGCGCGTCGGCACCTGCGGCGATCGCGAGTTCGTCCATGAACGATTCGCGGGCGAAATTGTTGGCCGTGGCGGCGAGACATCGGTACGAGCCCTGGCGTAGCGGCGCATCGCTCGGAATGTAGCGCGTGCGCTGGTTGGGTACTCGATACGGCGTCTCCAGCGCCGATGCACCGGAGTTGTAATTCGAGAAATCCCACGCGACTACAGAACCATTCTCGTCCAGCGCGGCCTCCACTTCGATTAAAGCGGCCGGGCGGAAATAGGCCCACATGAACTCCTCGGCGCGCGTCCATTGCAGGCTGACCGGACGTCCAGCCTGTTTCGCCAGGCGCGCCGCTTCCATCGCAGCCTCACCGGTATGTTTGCCGCCGAAGCCGCCACCCATATCGGGCACAATTACGCGCACCTGTTCGGGACGGACGTGGAACGCCTGCGCCAGGGCGTCGCGGACGCTGAACGGATTCGAGGTGCCGGTCCAGACAGTGAGTCTGCCGTCCTGCCACTCGGCCACGGCGGCCCGGGTTTCCATTGGCGCATGTTGGATGTACGCCGTTTGGTACGTCGCCTTGAGCCGGTGTTTGGCCGACCGATATCCAATGTCGAGCGATCCCTTGACCTGCTCGCGGCCTCGCGATTCGGCGTGCTCTTTCAAATGCTCGAACAGCTTCGCGCTCGATGGATGGTCCTTTCTCCGCCATTGCGCGGTGGAGGCGAGCGCCGCTACCGCCTGTCGCGCGGCGAAGCGGGTGGGCGCGGCGCATCCGGTGAATTCGCCGTCGCGCACGGGAATCGCACCCTGCACTTTTCTTGCGGCAGCAAGGTCGACGGATTCCAGCGTCGCGCCATACGAAGGCGGCCGCAGCACGCTCCCGTATAGCATTTTAGGTAGGACGATGTCCGAAGGATATTTGTGCGTGCCGGTGACTATGTCGCGGCCGTTGGTACGGACGCGCGGCGTGCCGAGCGTGTGCCATTCGCTCGCAGGCGTCAGGGTGATATCGGCCGGCAGGTTGTCCTTGTATGCCGCCGCGATCTCGGGCGATTTTGCCAGGTCGGCGTAGTCCGTCTTGTGGGCGGCCAGCAGAAGTTCGCGGGCGGCAGCAGCAGCGCGACGTACTGAAGGCACCGTGCGGGGAGTGGTGCCGCTGCCGGCCGTCGTGCCGTCGTTGGGCGTGAGATCCGTATCGGCCATCATCATGCGGACGCGCTCCACGGGTATGCGGAGCTCTTCCGCCGCGGCCAGCGCGAGTTCCGTGCGTGGTCCCTGGCCTTCTTCGATCTTACCGGTGAGGATCGTGACGGTGCCATCCTCGGCTATGTGCAGTCGGGCGCCGAGCGTCATCGGAGCGCCGGAAGTGCCGCGTCCACGTCCGCGCTGTGCCTCGGCTTCGGGCGCAAACACCGTGATCAGCAGCCCGGCGCCTGCGAGTCCGAGAAATTCGCGCCGGTCCCAGGAGAACTCGTAGGCGGGCGGCTCGTGCAATTCGAATCGCTCGGGCGCGGAGCCTTCGGGCAGATCATTGACCGGATGCATGGCTCGTTCCTTTCCGGGGGTTCGCCTTCAACTCGGCCGCGCGATGGATAGCTGCCACGATGCGCGGATAGCCATTGCAGCGGCAGAGATTGCCGTTCATTCCCTCAATAATCTGGGCATCGGTAGGACGCGGCGTACGATCGAGCAGAGCCGCCGCCGTCAGGATCATGCCGGGGACGCAATATCCGCACTGCATCGCGCCTTCCTCCAGGAAAGCCTGCTGCACCGGATGCAGTTCGCCCTCTACGGCGAGACCTTCAATGGTGACGATCTTCTTGCCCTCGGCCGCGCGCACGGGCAGGATGCACGAAGGCCGGGCCTGTCCATCGATAAGTACGGTGCAGGCGCGGCATTGGCCCTCGCCGCATCCGTATTTGGGTCCCGTCAGCCCGAGGTCCTCGCGCAGCACTTCGAGCAACGGGCGCTCCGGCTCGGTCGATGCGCTGCGCGGTTTTCCGTTCACGGTAAATCGAAACGTTGCCACTTTGACAACCTCCGCGCCGGCAATCCGCTGGATGCGTGATTGTGCCGCTATCTTTATCGTACCGGCTCACGCGTGGACTGTCGCGCGAGATAGATGATCTCAGCGCGCCGGCGGATCTCATCAATGGCCTTGCGCTCGCGCAGGAAATCGACAGGGACCAGCGCTTCGGCGAGAAGGGATCCGGTCCAGTCGGCGCGATAATCGGCGCGGAAGCGGACCAGCAGCCGCGTATTGCGGTCGTCCACAGGGCGGAGCACGAACGCCCAACTGACGTGCGGCAGTCCGCGCGAGAAGCTGTGGCGGAGCGAACCTGGAGCACCGAGCACCAGCGCCTGGCCGGGAACAACCACCGCCACTTTGAGAGGCGGCAGTTGCGGATATAGGCCGACGTCGTCGCCGGGCTTGAGTTCGCGAGCGAGGCAAAGCCAGACGGTATCAACCGGCGCGTGGATCATGAACGCGCGTGTGGACATGAAGTCCGGACGCGTGACCAGGGCGTCGCCTGCCAGTGTTTCGATGACTTCGCTGTCGGTCGCTCTCCAGCGGCAGAGGCGGGTTTTTACGAAAGCGTAATAGGCGACACCTGTCAGCAGGATCGCGGGAATGGCTACTCGCAGGATCCTGGAGGTATTGAACTCCATGCTTTCATTTTAAGCTAATAAGTTGTTTAACTCTCTATCTAACGACGGCAGGGCCTTAAGCATCGTCGTAAAAGGGGACTACGACTAGCAACGGTCAATACAGCCTTCGACTACGCCTCCGCCGGCCGCAGATGAAGCGTTTCCGCGAGACCTTTCCACTTACGCATGACCAGCTCAGCCAGGTTTAGGACGATCGCCAGAACCAGCAGGCCGGGCCATAACTCCATCGTCGTCGGGATCGCCCTGCCGTTGGAATCGAACACCTGCTTCAGCGCCGGATTGTAGCGGCCGCCGGTCGCGCTCGCCACCTGCATCAGCAGTTGCTCGTTCGCGCCTGATTCGACCATCTCGTCCTCCTGGCGATAGAGCCCCACTTCCGGGAACGCGCGCGATTCCGCTAAGGGGCGAACTCGGAACAGGCCTTGCCGCTGTCCTACCGGTATGCGGCCGATGTAGTGCTTCGTCGCCACCTTGCTCAACTTGAGCGGAGTCTGGAATCCGTCAGGACCGAAGGCGAACAGGTCCGGGATCTTCGCCGGCTCCTCAACGTCGCGGCTGAGCCGGTAATCCACTACCAGTTCATTGCTTGTCTGGTCGTATTCGGCCGTCGCTTCGCTGGCTTGCGCGTGCGGCAAAAGATCGCGGAAGATGTTCGACCACAGCTTGTCGAAGCCATCCCAGGTCACCCAGTTCGCCGCCCATCGAGTCTTCGCGTCGGAAGTGAATACCACAGAGCGCCCCAGGCCATACTGCCAGCGCACCAGCAGCGGATCCTTGCCATCGGCGATCAGGATCGTATCCGCAGTCGGCTTCGAGGTAAATCGCACGTAACCCTTCAGGGCGGGCGCGGCCTCGATGCCCACGCCGTCCAGAATCTCGGCGCGCTTTTCCACCGCCGGATGGATCGTCTTCTCGACCGAGGTCGTACCCGTGTGCTCCTGCACGTCGCGCAGCAGGATTTGCTCGAGACCCGACGGATCGTTGAGGAAGTATGATTTTCCCTGCGCCAGCTGTGCCACCTTTTCCAGGAACGCCCGGTTAACGTCCTGACCAAGACCGACGGTGGAGATGGTGACCTTGTTGGCGAGAGCGGTGCGCGAGAGCGTCATGCTGTCGCCTTCTTCCGAAATGCCGTCGGTAAGCAGTACGATGTGCCTGTACGCGCTGCGCAGGGGAGCGATCTTGTTGTAGGCCTCCGTCAAAGCGGGCGCAATCTGGGTGCCGCCATCGGGCGTGATGCCGGAGATCAGGCGCTTGATCATGGCGCGATCTTCCGCCTTGCGCACGGGAACGGCCCACTGGAAGGAGTTGTCAAAGATGAGCACTCCTACGGAATCGATGGGGCGAAGGTTTTCCACCACCCCGATCGCAGCCAGCTTCGCCAATTCCATCTTCTTGCCTTCCATCGAGGATGACTTGTCGATGATCAGCACCACCGCTGTGCCTTCGGGGGTGCGCGGGGGAGCGAGTTTCGCCGGCAGGGCGCGCTCCAGCGGGACTTCCTCTTTGCGTTCCACGTAGACGTTGCGCTCGCCGGAAATCCAGAGTAGTCCCCCGCCTTGCTTAACGAAATTCTCCAGCGCGACCTGTCGCTCTTCGGGAATCGTCTCCATGTTCCAGTCGTTCACCAGAATGAGCTGGTACGGATCGAGCTTGTCCGGAATGTTGCCCAACTGCTCGATATCGAACTGGTTGGCTTCGAGCGTGTGCAGCAGGTGCTGTTCGGTGCCGGCCGGATCTTTGGATAGCAGGAGCACGCGCGGGCGGTGCAACGTGACCGCGCTTTCGAACCGCGTTTGGCCGAGGCCCGGCGCGCTGATCGTGCCGGCCAGATCGATCGCGCCGACGGCGGTGAGATTGGCGTGCGCGCGAAAATGGTTCAGCCCCGGCACGAGGTCAACCTTACTGGCCCCAAGTGACTTGCCTTCGGCCGTGATCTCGACGCTGGCCTTGGCCGCCTTCGGCGAGCGCAGCGCAATGTCGAGCGGGAAGCGCTCGCCGCTGAACACCTGCGGCGGGATACCCACAGCTTCCAGTTGAAGGTCGGGCTTGGGCTGCCCGGGCAGCGGAATCGTATCGACTGGGACGCCCAACTGCTGCGCCTGCCAGATCGCGCGCGTGACACTGCCTTGATTCTCGTTGCCGTCGGAGATCAGCAGAACCCGCGGTACGAGACCCGCGGGCAAGCTGCCCACTCCTTCGCGGAGAGAGGCCTCGAGATTCGTGGCGTGCGCCAGTTCCCTCGAAGAATGTTGGAAGTTCCACTCCTTCCCACTCTCGCCCGCAGCCGCAGCGCGCGTGGTGCGGGCAAAGGGCAGCACGATCGTAATGTTCCGGCCGCGGCCCTTCTGGATTTTCGTAACCAGGTCGGATTCGCGGGCCAGATCGGCGGTGGATACGCTGGCCGAAGTGTCCACCAGCACAGCGAGCGCGACCTTGTTCTCGTAGACGGTCAGGCGCGGCTGCGCCAGCGCCAGCAGAACGGCGACGATCGCGGCGGCCTTGACCAGCAGTGCCGAACGGCGTGCGGCGGTGCGCCATTCCCACGCCACCCACGCTAAGGGCAGCCAGATCAGAAACAGGACCCAGGCGCGATCGAACGTCATGTGTGGCGCACCTCATGATCGGGTTGCGGCGCCGATTCGGAAGCTGCTTCCGCCACCCGTACCGGCGGCTCCGGCTTCCGGGCCATGACCCGCGCCAGGCCACGCTTGAGCCGGCCATAGAGAATCCATTCAACGATCAGGCCCGTCGCGCCGAGGATCGCGAGCCACTGCCAGATTTCGGAATAGTCGCCGCTTAACACGCGCGGGCGCGGGATTCCGTGGCGTATACCTGCCGGGGGCTCCCAACGCGCCGCCCACATCTGCGGCAGCGTGAGCGAGTAGACATATTCGCGATCGCGTGCCAGTACCCGTACTGTGCCCGGATTCCCGGCGAAGAAATCGAGCGACTGGCCGCGCAAGGTGAACGGCACCGCTTTTCCGTCCGCCTCCTGGACTCGCAGGTCCGACGCCTTAACGTCTTGATCAAGCGCCATCTTCACATTACCGACACTGCCGGCGCTCAGTTCCCAGCGGCGGAATACCCGGGGCGCCATCCAGCGGAGTATATTCGCGAACAGCAGCGGAGTGGCCAGTTCGTATCGCATGCCGGAGAGGCCGGGATGAAAGCCCATCACCACAATTTTCGGTTTGCCGTCGCGCGCGACGATCACCGGCCCGCCTTCGACTTCGCCGATTCGGATATCCGTGGGCGACGTCTCCAATACCGACGTCGACTCCAGCCGGAAGTCTTTTGTGCGCAGGCCCGCGCCCAGGGGATGATTGGCGATCCAAGTTTCGAACGGCACGTCGGTCTTGCGCGCCCGTATGGCGATCGGCGATCCCTGGGCCGGCGGGTCGATCCAGATGGAATCTACCTGCGGGCGCGCGGGAGGCCGGAAGCGGTCGAGAATTACGAGTTCCGCACCCTTGGTTTGCGCGGTTGCCTGATATTCGGCGGGCGAGCGAAAAACGGCGGTCACCCTCGGATTGGCGGCGAGAGCCGGACGCAGGAGATCTGGCTGATCGGAGTACACGGTGACGCGCAGCATCTCCTGCGACGGGAGTTCCAGCATCGCGCGATCGTCGTCGGGAAAGCTGTCGTGCGGCAGGAGCCGGGCTTCGAGCACGCCGGCGGCGCGCGTGCGGAAGGAAAATTCCGCTTCTCGCTCCGCGCCCGCCGGGAGTACGAGTTGCTGCGATCCTACCGGGACGGCCGCCTGTTTTCCTGACGGACCGAACCCCAGGGCCAGAGTTACCGTGCGGGAGGTCGTGCCGTAGTTGCGCGCGGAAACGTAGATCTCCCACAGGTCTGGTTCGACGGAGGATCGGCGCAGCCCGATCTTGCGCAGGCCGCAGTTTTCCGGATTATCGGCGATGGGGAGATAGCGAAGGTTTTTCGGGACCTGCAGCTTGGTTTCGGAGGATTCCGTTTCAGCCACACGTCCGCTGCCGATCAGCGTGATTTCGCCGCCGTGCCGTCCACCCTGCGCCTGCACCTGCCGCGCGAAGGCGAAGGCCTGCTCCAGATTGAGGGCCGTCGAGCCCGGCTGTGACTCCAGGATCGCGCGCGCGAGCTTGCGGCGATCGGGCTCGAATGACGTGGCGGGGGTGGCCAGAGCGTCGACACGCACCAGCATAATGCGATCGCGCGATGGCACGGACTTAATGTACGCGAGTGCCCGCTCGCGCGCGATTTCCATCAGCGTACGAGTGTCTTTGGCCGCCCGCGCGCCCATCCAGGCCGACGTTTCGAGCAGCAGCACGTGATCTCGCGGCGCCGCCGCCGGCGTGCCCAGGCGCAACTGCGCGATCGCCAGCAGCAGCAGCGCCATACTGAGGAGCTGCAGGATCAGCGAGAACGGCTGCTGGATACGCTTGCGGCGCGTCACCACCGGCGGCTGCTCGGCCATGTTCCAGAAGCGCAGCGTCGAGACCACCTGCCGCCGCCGCGAACGATCGAGCAGGTAGAGTGCGATCATGACCGCCGAGACGCCGCCGAACAGGACCAGAAACTGCCCGAGCGAGAGATTCAGGAAATACATCAGGCCAGCCCTCGCGCTCGCACCAGTGATCCGAAGATCACGTCCTCGATCGGCATGGATGTGGAGACACCGACGTAGCGGCCTGAGTTTCGCAGCGCAAGCTGTTCCAGGCTTTTGGCGTACCGGTCAAAGGCCGCGGTATAGCGTTCGCGCGCCCCTTCATCGATCTGCATCTTGACGCGTTCGCCCGATTCGGCGTCGGAGAGTTCCAGTTCGCCCATCCACGGCGGGGTGCGGTCCTCCTCTGCCCAAAGCTGCAGCAGCAGCAACTCGTGCCCGAAGTCGGCGAGATACTGCAGCGGTTTTTCGCACCCCTGGTCGTCCAGGAAGTCGGAAATCACGATCACCATGCCGCGCTGCGAATACGATGAGATAAACTCGCGCACGACCGCAAAAAAATCGGTGCGGCCTTCAGGCTGCATCGCCGTCAAAGAATCGACGACCGATTTGAAGCGATGGCGTCCGCCGGCGCAGAAGATCCGGTGGCCCAGGCGGGAGGCGAAATTGTGCATCTCGAGCGTATCCAGCCGCACCAGACCGACGTAAGCCAGGGCACCGGCGAGTTTACGCGCGTAATCGAACTTTTCCGGATTTACCGCCGCCATGGATACGCTGGTGTCGATCAGGAAGCGCACGGGCACGCGCGGCTCGATCTGGAACATTTTCAGAAAGAGCTTCTCCAGACGAAGGTAGGCACGCCAGTTGACGGCGCGCAGATCGTCGCCGTGATGGAAATTGCGGTGGTCGAGAAACTCCTGGCCGGCGCCGGAAAAGCGGGATACGTTGTGACCGCCAACGAGGCCGGGGAACGACCTCTGCCACTGCAGCGTAAGCCGCTCGAGCTTTTCCAGGAAGTCGCTTTCCAGTAAGGGTACGGACGGCATGGGCAGATTCTATTAATCGACGTGGCGCCGGCACTCGTGCCTGCCGCGCCCAGACTCGTCTCTGCGCCTGTTATCGGGCCGCGGCACAAGCACCGGGACGATTCCCGGCGCGGCAGGCACGAGTGCCGGCGCCACAAGTCGTCCTGCAGTTTCGGTCCACATATTCTAAGCGGCGGCGTGCGAGGCTACGCCGCGAATGATCGTGGTCAGCACCGACTCCGGTGTTTGACCATCGGCGTGAGCGTCAAAGTTGAGAATTATTCGATGCCGCAGGACCGCCGGCGCCACCCGCTCGACGTCCTCCGCGCTCAGATGATAGCGGCCGCGCATCAGCGCCAGCACGCGCCCGCATTCCACCAGCGCCTGTGCTCCGCGAGGGGAACTGCCGTAGCGGATGTACCGTTTCGCCAGATCGTGCGCCTCTTTCTGCTCCGGCTGGGTTGCCATCACCAGCTGGATGGCCAGTTCCTGCACGTGCGGCGCCACCAGCACCTCCCGGCACACGCCACGGACTTCCAGGATGGAATCGCGATCCAAGACGGGGGTCAACTGCACCTCTTCCCGTTGAATCGTCCGTTCAACGATGCGGTTTAACTCCGCGCGGGTCGGGTAAGTCACCAGGATCTTCATGAGGAAGCGGTCGAGCTGGGCTTCGGGCAGCGGGTAAGTGCCCTCCATCTCGATCGGGTTCTGGGTGGCCATCACCAGGAATGGACGTTCGAGTTCGTGAGTCGTGGTGCCGCTGGTGACGGTCTGCTCCTGCATAGCTTCGAGCAGCGCGGATTGCGTTTTCGGCGTCGCCCGGTTGATTTCGTCGGCCAGAACCAGGTTGGCGAAGATCGGACCCGGTTGGAAGCGGAGTGTTTTGGCGCCCTGGTCGCTGGTTTCCATCATCATGCTGCCGACGATATCGGCGGGCATGAGATCGGGCGTGAACTGGATGCGCGAATACTTCAGGCGCAGAGCCCGGGCTAGCGTGCGCAGGAGAGTAGTCTTACCAAGGCCGGGGACGCCTTCGAGGAGAACGTGCCCGCCGGCCAGAAGACAGATCAGGACGCCTTCGACGACGTCGTCCTGGCCAACGATGATTTTTGCGATTTCGCTGCGAACCTGATTGAGTCGATTGACGGCTGACTGGAGCGCCACTTCGGATGCCACGTCATTATTGTAGCTTGAGGCGCAGGATGTGCGTCTGCCGGCACTGTGCGTCCCACCTCATGTGCCAGCCAGGTTAATATACGGGACCTCTCTTCCAGCGCCTTACGGGCCTGCGGGTCGGAGATACCGCGTACGCACCAATACCACACCCGCAGGATCAGGTGATCCCACAGCAGCAAACGCTGTTCCATCGAATCAAACCCGCGCGAGCGTCCATTGCGAAGCAGGTGGAGCAGCAGGCGGTAATCGCGATCCAGAGATTTACGCAGGCCATCCAGCGGACCTTCGCCGAGTTGGAGTTGCGAACGAACGAGCAGGAACGAGAGACCGTTAGCGGCGGCTACGCGTGCGATGCAGCCGGGTTCGGTTCTGGTACGCAGCAGAAGCGTGCAGGCGTAGCGAAACCAGTAAACCAGCATCCCTGCACCCAGCGCGAGAATTAAGGGGCTACCTGCCATGGAAAGCCTCAGCGCTTTTCCAAACTATTGTACTACAGGTACTATGTGGGAAAGCAACTCATATACAGGATATTTTCGAGCAAAATACTGGCGCTGGACTATTCGGGCGCGAGACGGATGTCCCGCCTCTCGTCTCCCTTCGGCCACCAGATGAACCAGGGTTTCTCAATTTTGAGCATTAAGACTCTGTATCCAACGGCAGAAATGCGCAGTTGGTGAGGCGCGGCAAGGGTCAGCAATTCGTAGACGCCGCTGGCATCCGCGTCGGTGCGAAATACAGGAGGATCGCCCGAAGGGTCGTCTTCGACAACGGCCCAGGGAATCGAGCGTCCGGATTGCGCGTCGCGGATGGTGCCCCAGATACGGTAAGTGGGAGCATTGCTGGCCGTGACACGCGCGGCAGCAAACCGGATGGCCGATCCCGACCACCAGAAGGCCAGGAACACGAACCCGAACAGAGCGGCAAAGCAGACGCCCATCCGGATCATGAGGCGGCGCGCCTCGAAGCGCTCATCCCGGGTCACTTCGTCCAGAAAAACTTTGTTGCGAGTCCGACGAGTCCTGAGGCTTCACGGATTATCCTGATTTTAGCCGTTTCATGAAAGAATATGTGTTCCCGATGAACCAATCGACAGACCTTCCTTTTGTTTATGGCGGACTGGAGCCGGAGCGGTCCGCCTTCGAAACCGCGAGAGTACTGATCTGGCCGGTACCGTTCGAGAAAACCGTCAGCTACGGCCTGGGCACGCGCGAGGGGCCGGAGGCGATCATTGACGCTTCGCGCTACATGGAGTTGTATGACGAGGAGTTGGGAAGCGAAACGGCCGACGTCGGGATCCACACGCTGCCCGCCATGAACGCGGATCGTCCGCCGGAGGAGATGATGCCGGCGCTCGAGCAGGAAGCGGGAAAACTGCTGGCTACGGGCAAGTTTCTATGCATGCTCGGCGGCGAGCATTCCATTACGCCACCGGTGGTACGGGCGTTCCGCGCCCGGTATCCGAAACTCTCCGTGTTGCAGATCGACGCTCACGCCGACCTGCGCGAGAGCTACGAAGGCACCCCGTTGAGTCACGCGTCGGCGATGCGTCGGGTGGTGGAGACGTGTCCGGCGGTGCAGGTGGGGATCCGCTCGCTTTCACTTGAAGAGGCGCGGGCCATCCCGAGACTGCCGACGCGCGTCTTCTGGGCAAAGGACATTGCCGGCCGGACGGATTGGATCGACGACGCAGTCGAAGGGCTAAGCGAGGATGTATATCTAACGCTCGACATCGACGGGCTGGATCCGAGCGTCGTACCGACAACGGGGACTCCGGAACCGGGCGGGCTGACGTGGTACGAAGTGCTGGGGCTGCTGCGCGCGGTGGCGGCGCGGCGGCGGATCGTCGGCATGGACCTGGTGGAGCTATGCAAATCGCCGGACAGCAACGCGCCGAGTTTTCTTTCGGCGAAGCTGATCTACAAGACGCTGGGTTACATTTTCCGCAAACCCTGACGCTAATTGGCAGCAGGAACAAACACTTCGATCTCTCCCGATTTGAGATGACACGCGATGGCGCCGACGGGAATGCGGACGTTCTCGTAAACATACGGCGCATCGCCGAAATTCGCGATCATTTCGATCCCTCCGCCGAAAACGGTTCGTTGTACCTTGCGGTCCGGCGTAAGCCAGGAGAAATCGTCCAGAGCCAACAGGGCGGTCTCGCGATGCAGCGGAGAGAAGAGGCGGTAATGCCGCGCTATGGCAGCGTCACGCTTCGTCAACTCCTCCGGGTTGAGAAGAGCTCGAGCAGCTCGGTGACAC
>Ga0070741_10010730_pt1 | contig 17188 bp, 13 predicted proteins | sample Coa_R1_4_FD_66440 | JGI IMG/M metagenome (GOLD analysis project Ga0070741, IMG submission 66440) | Surface soil microbial communities from Centralia Pennsylvania, which are recovering from an underground coalmine fire - Coalmine... | ecosystem: Environmental > Terrestrial > Soil > Unclassified ...
CATCCTGGTTTTCCATTTTGTCGTGAAGTCCTCCTCGAGTCGTTTTCTACACGCACAGTCCGCAACTGGCGAAACACATCGGGAAACAACGATTCAAACGGGCGTGTCTCACTGTCACGGACCGCGCCGTCTTTCGTGACCAGTGCTGCGACGGCGCCATAGCAGGCCTTCCGGTCACGCATCCTTAAGGGTTGAAGAGTTATTAAGAGGCAGCAAGGCTCCTTCGACCTCTCGCTCCATGGAGCCAACTCTCCTGACCCTACGGCCGGCGGAAGGATGACGAGTACGAGCGCCGACACCTCGCCCGAAGCGGTCGACATCAGAACATCCGCCGGATGGTTTCATCCGCTGGCCGCCCTGTTGTTGCTGGCGCTCGCTGTCCGCCTGCCCCTCGCCTTCTGGCCGAACGTCAATCATCCCGACGAAATCTTTCAGTATCTGGAGCCGGCCTGGCGCATGCTCGGCCATGACGGGATCGTCACCTGGGAATGGCGCGACGGCATTCGCAACTGGTTCTTGCCGACGCTGCTGGAAGGGCCGGTCAAGCTCGGAGACTGGCTCGCGCCGGGCGGTGCAGGCGCCTTCATTGTCGCGCGTCTGGCGGTTGCGCTCGCCTCGCTGTCGATCGTCGTCAGCGCCTGGTTTTTCGGCGCACGGATCTCGCGCACGCATGCGATCGTAGCAAGCTTCGTTGCCGCGATCTGGTTTGAGCTCGTCTACTTCGCGCCACACACATTGAGCGAACCTCTGGCGACCGCACTCATCCTGCCGGCAGCCTTGCTGTTGACAGGCCGCCTGACGCGAAACCGTCTTGTCATCGGCGGCGCGCTGCTCGCTCTCGCGCTCGTCTGGCGCTTTCAGTATGGCCCGGCGATCGCCGTCATTGCGCTCGGGCCGTGCTGGAAGCAGTGGCGAAACGTCATTCCGATGGTCGCCGGAGGCCTCGTCGCACTGTCGCTCTCCGCCATGGTGGATGCCGCCCACGGCGTCGTGCCCTTTGAATGGCTAATCCTGAATATCAAACAGAACCTGCTGCAAGACCGTGCATCGGAATTCGGGGTATCGTCGACAATCGTCTATCTCGGCTACGAGTCGGTGATCTGGTCGGGAGCGACGCTGCTGCTGCTATGCGCACTGTGGCGCGGCTCGCGGCATGTCCCGCTGCTGGTCGTTGCGGCGATCGTGAACATCGCCTTCCACAGCGCCATCGCCCACAAGGAATACCGCTTCATCTTCCTGTCGGTCGTCCTGCTCATCATCGCAGCCGCGCTTGGCTCGGCCGATTGGGTTCAGGCGATGCGGACAAAGCCGGCATGGCGTCGCTGGGCGCTGCCGCTGGTCGCCGGCGGCTGGGCGTTGATCTCACTGACGCTCGCCGACGCGTCGGGGCCAATGCGCGACAACTGGATGCGCGGCACGGGCATGGCCCAATTGGCAGCACAATTACGCGACGACGGCGAACTGTGCGGCGCGGCAATCTACGTCACGTCGTACCACTTGCTGCCCGGGCGCGAGCGACTGGTCGGCGGCGCGCCTCTATACGCGTTCCAGCTGAAAGATCCCCTCGCCAGCGGGCGCCTTCCGGATTTGGCGAGGGAGCACGAAGCTGCGTTCAACCGCATCCTCGCGCCACCGGAGACGGCGAGCGAGCTGCCTTCCGGTTTCTCGCGCCGCGCTTGCGCCGAGATGGGCAGGGACGGCGCGGCCTGCATCTTTGCGCGAAAAGGCAGCTGCGATGCGGCAGCCGGGGGAAGCTTCGCGATCAATGACGTGCTGGTGCGGATGAACTACTGAGGCGCAAGGCGTCTTACAGCCCACGAAAAAGCCCGCCGAAGCGGGCGGGCCTTTCCTAGATCATGATCCGAAGTTGGTTGCGGGGATGCGCAACAAGCACACCCTGCGACTGCCTGCCCTGCGCTTTGTTGCATAGAGTTACCAAGTTGGAATTTGCGGCGCTTGTTGGAGTGAGATTCGAGGGAGTGTTTTCTCGTACTCGTGCAAATAATGCTCCAAGGGCTTTGCCGTCCCCAGTACGCGGTCGCTCGCAAAGTTTGTGAAGTCGGTCGGGGCCGTATGCCACTTCAAGTTATCCAAATGAGGTTCTGGGTCACCCAGTTCCGTCGCCACGCGCATCCCGTTTCGCGATCCACAGATCGAAGGCCGTGTCTGCGCCTCCAACTTCGAGGACGCGCGTTCCGTGCGTGAATACGCCAAGACCGTGCTCGTCATCCCATGTGCAGCCGAATTCATAGCCGACGTAGGGAAGGCCTTCCTTCATCAGCGAATGAACATGGACGTTGTGAAGGCCGATCAATCGGCGAAACTCTTCCGTGGACGATACATCGGGCATGAGGGCTTCGCGTTCCTCGTCCTCATGGGCATTATAGATTTGTTGAAGCCTCGGATACTCGGTCAGTAGACCTTCAAGAACCGCTGATGCCACCTCGGCTTCGTGAACGAGCACCCATTGCACGTTGGCATGCTGCTGCTCTGTCAGCGGAGCTCCCTTGTCGTCTTCCGAATCAACAACAAAGGTAACGACGCCATCGGACGATTCATCCGAGCTGATCGAGCCGTAGGGACCATTGCGGGTTTGATAGCCCGCCCAACTGGGCAGCTGCGCTCGTGCTTCCCAGTAAAATTTGTCCCATTTGAAATCGAGCATATCGTCCCGTCAACCCAACCGCACTTGCCACGATTCTAGATCATTTGGCGGACTACTGTACCCGGCGCTCTAGACAAGCAAAAGGCCCCCCAAGGGGACGGCCTTTGATGTCGTACTGCACCGGCAGCATCAAACTTGGTTGCGGGCATGCGTAACATCCACCCCCTGCGACTGCCAGCTTTGCGATTTGTCGCCTAAGCCGCGCTCACTGGCCAGTGAAGATTATCGGTCCGAGCGCGGCGTAGACGCACGGGCTCGGCTTTCACTTGTGCGAGCGCCCCTGGGGCGAATGGCGGGTTAGCCGGGTGCGCGCGGTTAGCAGTTCAGATGAATCGAAAGCGAAGGCGTCCAGGAGGCGACTGGGATTGACTGCCCGCTTGGGATTGATTGACCACCCGAGCAGACCTCCCCTACGAGAAGGAGCGTCGCCGGTTCGCCGGAGCCGCTGGGCGCAGTTGCCCTGCGTCAGTCCACTTTATCGGTGTTGACCAACCTCTTCTCAAAACAAACGGCTTTCGAGTTGCCAGCATACTTTCCGAAGTTCGGGATGCGCTGGTAGCCCTTACGTTCGTAAAATTGAACGGCTCGCTCATTCATAAGACGGGTCTCAAGCCACAGGGCTCGATAGCCGAGCGTGCGTGCTTCACCTTCCAGAAATTTCAAAATAGCCGACCCCACCCCTTTGGTTCCGGGGCGGGAAAACATCCTTTTCACCTCGGCGACGCCTTCTTTTAAGGGCCGGAACGCCCCGCAGCCCAAAGCTTCGCCCCGCCCTCAGAGTTTCGGGCGATGACAAAGCGCCCTTTGGCCGCACGAACATCGCTCGGATCAAATGATGACTTTCCGTTGTCGCCGGTGATCTGAGCCAATGTTTCCGAGAGTTCTTCCATAAGCGCAAACGAGTCAGAGGAAGCGGGATCTTCAACGACAATCCGAATTAGCATTACCTTGTCCCAGCACCGAAACGTTCTGTCCCGAAAATGCTTCGACGCCAACTAGAGCCGCCGATTGGCTGTTGTACTTCCGAGGTGCTGAGAAGGAAAGTCAGGACGCATCGCCTCCGTTACTACGTCTCGCTCAGCGGGATAACACCCGTGCATTTTGTTCCTGACCGAGATATCATTGACGCCAAGGAGCGGCTTGTCCCATAGGCGCATTGGCTTGTTTCCCCTGATCTCTTGAGTTCATGGAGGCCAAGTTGAGCAGTCTGGTCTTACTCGACTTGCTCGGAGGAGTGGCGCTTCTCCTGTGGGGCCTCCACATGGTTCACAGCGGTATCGTTCGAGCGTTTGGGACCGACTTGCGGCGCTTTCTCGGAACGGCACTGCGCAACCGCTTCTTCGCATTCTTCGCTGGCATCGTCGTAACGGCCCTTCTGCAAAGCAGCACTGCGACAGGACTGATGACGGCATCATTCGTTACCGGAGGGACCGTCGATCTTGTCCCGGCACTCGCGATTATGCTGGGAGCAAATGTCGGCACGACGCTCATCGTCCAAGCTCTGTCGTTCAATGTCACGGCGATAGCACCGCTTCTGTTTTTAATCGGCGTGATTGCATTCAAGCGAGGTGGCCAAACTCGTACCCGCGACCTTGGCCGCGTTGCAATCGGCATCGGACTGATGTTGCTATCACTTCACATCCTACTCGACACGTTGGCACCCGCGGAAGAGGCTCCGGCGATTCGCTCGCTTCTCGCCGCGATCACGGGCGATACCTTCCTTTGCGTTCTGATGGCCGCCGTGCTGACTTGGATCGCGCATTCAAGCGTTACGGTCGTTTTGTTGATCATGTCGCTCGCTTATTCGAATTTCATTACGCCGGTCGCAGCAATTGCTCTGACACTTGGTGCCAACCTTGGAAGCGCCATCAACCCAGTTGTCGAAGGGGCCAGCAGCAGCAACCCGGCCAGTTACCGCTTGCCTCTAGGAAACCTCCTCAATCGCCTTGTTGGTTGTGCGCTCGTGCTTCCGTTCCTGCATCCGATTGCCGATGCCCTCAGCCGATTCGAGCCGAATGCATCTCGTATGACTGCCGATTTCCACACCGCGTTCAATTTGGCATTGGCGGCGGCCTTCATATTTCCGCTGGGCTGGCTGGCCTCGATGCTCGCACGATTTCTGCCCGAACGCGCGAAATCGAACAGCCCGGCGGCTCCGCTGTATCTCGATGAAACCGCCCTCGGGACGCCTTCGGTTGCACTCGCCTGCGCTGAGCGCGAGGTTCTTCATCTAGGCGACATCGTCGAGACCATGCTGCGTCAGGCAATGACGGCGCTCATGACCGATGATCGCCGTCTCGTTGCTGAGATCAGCCGAATGGACGACACAGTTGACAAGCTGGACGAGGCGGTAAAGCTCTACGTAACCCGTCTGACACGAGAAAGCCTGGATGAGCGCGACGGTCATCGGGCCATGGAGATCATCGCATTTTCGATCAATTTGGAGCACATCGGCGATATCATCGACAAGAATTTGATGGAGCTTGCTCAAAAGAAGATCAAACGAAAGCTCGCATTCTCGAAGCAGGGTAGCGCGGAGCTGGAGGCGTTTCACCAAGAGGTCGTCGGGAATCTCAATCTAGCGTTTAGCGTTTTCATGTCTGGCGATGTGAGGATCGCGAGGCAGCTAATTGCGGAAAAGGCGTCTCTGCGCACGGCTGAGCTGGCCGCAGCCGAAAGTCACTTGGCGCGGTTGCGTGAGCGTCGTCCCGAGAGCATCGAATCGAGTTCGTTACATCTGGACGTGCTCCGCGATCTTAAGCGAATTCACTCGCATATATGCTCGGTCGCGTACCCCGTGTTGGAACGGGCGGGAGCCCTCCAGCCAAGTCGTCTCCGTGTGGTCGAACCTGGGGAAAGTCCATCCGACGATAGCGACGCAGCATCGGCCCGCTAATTAGGCCCAGCTACTTCCGATGACTGGCTGATCAGGGGGAAATTGCGCGATGAAAATAGCGAAGCAGATTCGTTGGCAGGCTATGGTTTCGGAGCGGGTGACGGCTTTCGCATCTCTAGTGACGGTTGCCTGATTAGTGGTGGCGGTGGCGACACGGTGGCGACACGGCACAAAAACAAGAAAGCCGCCCTCGGGGCGGCTTTCTGAATATCTCACAAAATCAGTGAGTTATTTGGTTGCGGGGATAGGATTTGAACCTATGACCTTCAGGTTATGAGCCTGACGAGCTACCGGGCTGCTCCACCCCGCGATAAGCTTTTGCTTTGCCTTTCGAAAAGCCGAAACGGCTGGATCAACGCCCAAGGGCGCCGCTTCCGTCCAGAGGCTTCCTGAGAAGGCAACCCTTGGCCGTTGGAGGCCTTGAGGTCGCGGGCGGTATGTACCAATGCCGGTGCGCTTTGGAAAGGGCTGCCGCGCTACTTTTTATTGATTTTGTGACAGGCAAAATCAGCCAAATCTTAGCTTTTGGCGGCCAAAAGAGGCCAAGGAACCGGCCCTCGCCGGACGTTCAATTAAAGCCACCTTGCCATTTTGCCCTGGCAGCGAACCATTCCGGGATTCGCTGCCCCCCGCCCAATGCGCCATCAGCCTGGGCTGCTTGAATCCTTCGGCCGCTCGCGCCAGTTGCGTTCGCCGCAGTCGCACTCGAACATCTCAATGATCTGGCCGGTGCGGGTATCCAGAATCGTTCGCACCATGACCGGCTGCTGCCGACAACGATTACAGGTGAAGGGATCGGCGGTTGGCTGCGGCGACAAGCGCTCGTCCGTGCTCATCGATCATTCTTAGCCGAGAACACGATCGCTCTCTATTCCGGTCGACTACGGCGAACAGCAACGCTGTGCATCGCACACAGTGCGGCTTCAATGTCCAATTTCGTACATTGGCTCAATCGACCCAAATTGAGTGACGACCATCATTTCCAAAAAGTTTCTGCATGAAAGCGAATTAGATCGATGGCCCGCGCTTGAAAAAAGGTTCAGCATGCAGGCCATCACCGCACCATCCCTGGCAACCATCGGTGATGAGAACGCGCTTGGTGAAGCGACTCTGACGTTCCTTTCAGTTTCGCTGCGATCGTTTCAAAGGAACGTCAGAGTCAAGGCTTCACTAGAACCGTATATTTGCTGGTGTCCCTTTGGTTCTGACATTCGTAAACGAACCCGCAGCGACAAGATACGAATGTCAGAACCGGGACACCAGTGTTCCCGCCCCAACGAGAATGAGGGACACGCCGTGCTCAGGCGACATCTTCGACAGATAGACTCCTTGAAAGATCGGCTCGCGTCGTTCGCAAAGGACGCGCGGAAAAAAGCCTCGCTGCTCCCGCCCGGACCTGAGAAAGAGCAGATGCTCAGAAAGGCGCGCCAGGCTGACACCGCCGCGCATCTGGACGACTGGGTGAATTCATCGGGCTTGCAGCCGCCCAAGTAGGTCGCAACTTGCTTTGCCTGACGTGAGACGACGCACCTGCGAAAATCCGCCCTCAGCTGGAAACGAACCCTTGCCAGAATTTCCATAAAGGCCCAGCCTCCCCGGCAAAACCACGTGAAGAGCGGGAGGGGGACGGGACATGGACAATTTCGATTTTGTCGTGGTGGGCGGCGGCTCGGGTGGCTGCGCGGTCGCAAGCCGGCTGTCGGAAGATCCCTCGACATCGGTTGCGTTGCTCGAGGCCGGCGGCACCGACGACAACTGGGTGGTCATGACACCCGGCGCGATGATCCTGCAAATCGCCGGCAAGACGAACAACTGGGCGTTCGACACCGTGCCGCAGAAAGGCCTCAACGGCCGCATCGGCTACCAGCCGCGGGGCAAGGGCCTTGGCGGCTCTTCATCGATCAACGCAATGGTTTATATCCGCGGCCACAAGGCCGACTATGACGGCTGGGCCGCGCTCGGCAACGCCGGCTGGTCATACGCGGACGTGCTGCCTTATTTCAAACGCTCTGAAGACAATTCCGAACTCGACGGGCCTTATCACGGCAAGGGCGGCCCGCTGCATGTGACGGGATCGCGAAGCGACAACCCGGTGCGCGAGATCTATCTCGAGGCCGCGCGCGAGGCGCAGTTTCGCATCCGCGACGACTTCAACGCCGAGGAGCAGGAAGGCCTGGGCACCTACCAGGTGACGCAGAAGAACGGCGAGCGATGGAGCGCGGCGCGCGGCTACATTCATCCCTTCATGAAAAGCCGATCCAATCTGCGCGTGATCACTGACGCACACGCCAGCCGCATCCTGTTCGAGGGCAAGCGCGCAGTTGGCGTCGAATACCGGCAAGGCAAGGACATCAAACAGATCCGCGCCCGCCGCGAAGTGATCCTGTCCTCCGGCGCGTTCCAGAGTCCGCAACTGTTGATGCTGTCCGGCGTCGGCGATGCCGAGGCGCTTGCCAAGCAGGGCATCGCCTCGACGCATCACCTGCCGGGCGTCGGACAGAACCTGCAGGATCATCCGGACTTCGTGTTCGGCTTCACGTCGGATGCTCCGCATTTCGCAGGTCTCTCGTTCGGCGGCATTGCGCGAATCTTCAAGGGCATCGCGCAATATCGGAGAGAGCGGCGCGGGCCGATGACGTCAAACGTCGCCGAATGCGGCGGCTTCCTGAAGACGCGCCCCGACCTCGATCTGCCCGACATCCAGCTGCATTTCTGCATGGCGATGGTCGCCGATCACGGCCGCAAGCCGCGCTGGGGCACCGGCTTCTCCTGCCACGTTTGCATGCTGAGGCCGAAGAGCCGCGGTAGCGTCTGGCTGCAAAGCGCCGACCCGCACGCCCCGCCCGCGATCGACCCGAATTTTCTGGGCGAGGAGAGCGACCTCGACACCATGGTGGCAGGCTTCAAGACGACCAAACGCCTGCTGGACGCGCCCGCGCTCAAGGCGCTGCAGAAAACCGACACGGTCACCGCAGGCGTCGAAACCGACGCGCAAATCCGCGACGTGCTGCGCAACAATGTCGACACCGTCTATCACCCGGTCGGCACCTGCAAGATGGGCGCTGGCGATCCGCTCGCGGTGGTCGATCCGGAATTGCGAGTCCATGGCCTCGATGGCCTGCGCGTGGTCGATGCCTCGATCATGCCGACGCTGATCGGCGGCAACACCAACGCGCCAGCCATCATGATCGGCGAAAAGGCCGCCGACATGATCAAGGCGGAGATGCGGGCGAATTAGAACTCGTTCGTCGTCCCCGCGAAGGCGGGCATGTGACGTTTCCGAAAGCACGCGATATGCTGCATTGATACAGACCATGTCGGCCAACGCAAAGCCGCACCCCTTATCAGGGGCTGCAAGGTTGGCTAAAGTCGCGCCGCAAAACCAACTGAGTTACGGGAGTGAAACAGTGGATCTGGGTATCAAAGGCCGCCGCGCCATCGTCTGCGCATCGAGCAAGGGACTGGGGCGCGCTTGTGCGATCGCGCTCGCCAATGAGGGCGTGCATGTCACGCTGACCGCGCGCGGCGCCGAAGCGTTGAAGAAAACCGCGGATGAAATCCGCAAGAGCAATCCTGGCATCACCGTGACCGAGGTCGCCGGCGACATCACGACGCCCGAGGGGCGCGCGGCCGCGCTGAAGGCCTGTCCAGAGCCCGACATCCTGATCAACAATGCCGGCGGCCCGCCGCCCGGCGATTTCCGCAACTGGACCCGCGACGACTGGATCAAGGCGATCGACGCCAACATGCTGACCCCGATCGAACTGATCAAGGCGACGGTGGATGGCATGATGGCGCGCAAGTTCGGCCGAATCGTCAACATCACTTCGGCCGCCGTGAAGGCGCCGATCGAAGTGCTGGGACTGTCGAATGGCGCGCGCGCCGGCCTCACCGGCTTTGTCGCGGGCCTTTCGCGCAAGACCGTGATCAACAACGTCACCATCAATGCGCTCTTGCCGGGTCCGTTCGACACTGATCGCCTCCGTGGGGCAGTCGCCAAGGCAGAAGCCGAGAAGCGCGGCGTTTCGGTGGAGCAGATGATCGCCGAGCGCGGCAAGATGAATCCCGCCGGTCGCGTCGGCGACCCCGAGGAATTCGGTCTTGCCTGCGCATTCCTGTGCGGCGCCAAGTCGGGCTTCATCACGGGACAGAACATCCTGCTCGATGGCGGCGCCTTCCCGGGCACGCTGTAGGCGCCGAAGGAAACGCCGGATGCGCTGGAAGGTCGGGAACGTCACAATCACCAAGGTGGTCGAACTCGAGACGATCGGCCACACGCGTTTCATTCTGCCGCTGGCGGGCCGCGAAGACATTTTGCGGCTGCCATGGCTGATCCCGCACTTCGCCACCGCAGAAGGCCGCCTGAAAATGTCGATCCACGCGCTCGTGGTGGAAACACCGACGCGGCGGATCGTGGTCGACACCGGGCTTGGCAACGACAAGAAGGACCGCACCGTTCCGACCTGGAATGACCGTCACGGACCTTTCCTCGACAACCTCACGGCGGCCGGCTTTCCGCCCGACAGCATCGACACCGTGCTCTGCACGCATCTGCATGTCGATCATGTCGGCTGGAATACGCGGCTCGTCGGAGGGCGGTGGGTGCCGACCTTCGAGAGGGCGCGCTATCTATTCGGCGAGCGTGAATACGCCTATTGGCGCGATCACTCGACCGAGCCCGACAAGGCCGCCATTTTCGCGGATTCGGTAGCGCCCATCGTCGAGGCCGGGAAGGCCGACCTGATCGCCAGCGACGCCAGGATTTGCGAGGAAATCACGCTGATCCCGACGCCCGGCCACAGCCCCGGCCATGTCAGTCTTCATATTCGTTCCGGCGGTGAAGAGGGCCTCTTGACCGGCGATGTTGCCCATCATCCTTGCCAGATGGCCCACCTTGACTGGTCCTCGACCGCGGATTCCGATCCCCAGCAGTCACCTCAAACCCGGCGCGAGCTGTTTTCGCGCTTTGCCGACCGCGAGGTGCTGGTGATTGGCGGGCATTTTGACGCCGGCCATATCAAGCGCGACGGGGACGCCTTCAAGTTCATCGCGGCGGCCAGCTAGCTTTTGTTTGACGCGTTTTCTTCACGCGGACCGGTACCCACCCCCGGAACAAGTCCCGCGGGCATGCTTCGCTCGAAAACGCTTCTCGTGACCGATCCCGGGCTGCCCCCGACGCAGAGGGCGGCAACATGCCATGCGCCTAAGCAGTTGAATTTGGCCGCTCCCTGTTCCAAGAAGCGTCCCAAGCCATGAAACCACACCAGGGAGTGATGAAAGATGAAGCTTTGTCGTTACGGGGAGAAGGGCAAGGAAAAGCCAGGCCTGGTCGATAAATCGGGTCAAATCCGCGACCTCTCGGCGCATGTTTCGGACCTCGCCGGAGACGCCTTTTCGCCGGCTTCGCTGGCCAGGATTGCTGCTCTGGACCCCGCCTCGCTTCCTGCCGTCAGCGGTCGCCCACGCATCGGCGCGGTGGTCGGCGGCGCGCCGAAATTCATCGCCATCGGCCTCAACTATACCGACCACGCGAAAGAGGTCGGCATGGCGATCCCGGCCGAACCCATCGTCTTCATGAAGGCCAACAACGCCCTGTGCGGCCCCAACGATCAGGTCGAAAAGCCGCGCGGCTCGACCAAGCTCGACTGGGAAGTTGAACTGGCGATCATCATCGGCAGCCGCGCCAAATACGTTTCCGAGGCCGATGCGCTCAATTACGTCGCCGGCTACAGCGTCTGCAACGACGTCTCGGAGCGCTTCTTCCAGATCGAGCGCCTCGGACAATGGACCAAGGGCAAGTCGCACGACACCTTCGGCCCGCTCGGCCCCTGGCTCGTTACTAAGGACGAAATCGCCGACGTGCAGAAGTTGCCGATGTGGCTCGACGTCAACGGCAAGCGCTGCCAGACCGGATCGACCGCGACCATGATCTTCGGCGTCAAGAAGATCGTGTCCTATTTGTCAGAGCTCATGACGCTGATGCCGGGCGACGTCATCGCCACCGGCACCCCGCCCGGCGTCGGCACCGGCATGAAGCCGCCGAAGTATCTCAATGTCGGCGACGTCGTCACGCTCGGCATCGAAGGGCTCGGCGAGCAGCGGCAGGAAATCATCGCGGCGTAATAGCCGCGGCCGTCATTGCGAGCCAACGGGTCGCGCGAACGCGCGCCCGATGACAAGCTCCGCGAAGCAATCCAGTAACACGACAAGACTGGATTGCTTCGTCGCTTCCGCTCCTCGCAATGACAACCCTCGACTACGAGGAATTTGCAAAATGAAACTGACCTTCTCGGCTGCTTCTCCCTTCGCCCGCAAGGTTCGCATCGCCGCGATCGAGCTCGGCCTGATCGACAAGATCGAGTTCGTGCCGACGACGGTGGCGCCGGCGCAGGCCAACGACGAATATTCAAGGATCACGCCGCTGAAGAAGCTGCCGGTCTTGATCCTCGACGATGGCAATGTGATCCTCGATTCCTATGTCATCGTCGAATATCTCGACGAGCTTGCCGGCGGGGATAAGCTGATCCCCGCAAGCGGAGCGGACCGCTGGAAGGTCAAGAGCGACCATTCCATGTTGCAAGGCATGCTCGATTCCATGCTGCTGTGCCGCTACGAGCGGATGGTGCGGCCGAAGGAGCTGCACTGGCAGGGCTGGGCGGACGATCACTGGAACCGCGCCTGGCTCGGCATGGCGCGCTTCAACGATAAGCCGGAGGCGCTGTCGCGTCCGCTCGATATCGTGCAGATCGCGCTCACCTGCGTGCTCGGCTATGCCGATTTTCGCTACGCCGATTGCGGCTGGCGCAAGGCCTATCCGAACCTCGACGCGTTTCATGAACGCATGCTGACGCGGCCGTCGGTCCAGATCTCGCTGCCGCCCAAAGCGTAAAGTCACGGCACAAACGTTCGGAGAGAGCCGCCATGAGTCTGAAGTTCAACGTCGGCGATCTGACCATCCATCGCATCGTCGAGCAGGAAACCACATTCCTGCCGGCGCTCGATCTGTTTCCGACGCTCTCACCCGACGCGCTTGCGCAGAACAAGGAATGGCTGCGCCAAGCGAGCGCGATCGACGCCGACGACACGCTGATCCTCTGCTTCCAGTCCTATGTGGTGCGCACGCCGCACCACACGATCCTGATCGACAGCTGCATCGGCAACGACAAGCCGCGGCCGCTGCGTCCGAAATGGAACATGAAGACCGACGACACCTATATGCGCGCGCTGAACGCCGCCGGCTTTTCGGCAGGCGATATCGATTTCGTGATGTGCACGCATCTGCATGTCGATCATGTCGGCTGGAACACCAAGCTGGAAGGTGGCCGCTGGGTGCCGACGTTTCCGAAGGCGCGCTACATCTTCGGCAAGACCGAATATGACTACTGGACCGAGCAGCACGCCAAGACGCCAGTGCCGCCGTTCGGCGACAGCGTCCTGCCGGTGGTCGAGGCCAAGCGAGCCGAGATCGTCCGCGACGATTTTGCGGTCGGCGATCATCTGCGCATCCTCCCGGCGCCGGGCCACACGCCCGGCCATATCGCCTTTGCCTTCGGCCGCGCCAAAGACGATGCGGTCTTTACCGGCGACATGATGCATTCGCCGCTGCAGTTGCAGTATCCGGACTTGTCGCCGAGGTTCGACGTCGATCCGAAGCAGGCGGCGGCGACGCGGAAAAGCTTCCTGGAGCGCTATTGCGATACCGAGACGCTCTGCTGCACCGCGCATTTCCCCTCGCCGTCGACGGGCAAGATCCGCCGCAAGGGCAACGGGTTTAGTTGCGAGGCGGTGGGCTGACCTGGCGCTTTCTTCTCCCTCCCCCTTGCGGGGGGTGGGGGTTTAAACTCGCTCGATGACACTAGCCCCCACCCGACCATCGCTTCGCGATGGCCACCCTCCCCACGCTTACGCGGGGGAGGGATAAGAGCGCCTCAATCAAACAGGCTCGGCGTGTGATTAACCACCGCGCCTTCGATCGCGAGCATCTTCAGCTTGGTGTCGACGCCGCCCCGAGCGGAAAATCCGCCGGGCTTCTTGCCCGCCGCCAGCACGCGATGACACGGCACCACGATCGGACAGGGGTTGCGTCCGAGCGCCTGGCCGACGTCACGCGAGAGTTCGACGCCGCCAAGACGCTTGGCGATATCGCCGTAGGTCATGGTTTCGCCCGGCGGAATGGTGCGAGCGATGTCGTAGACGCCGCGGTTGAACTCCGGAACGCCGTCGAGGTCGAGTTGAATATCCTTCAAGTCGTCGCGCTCGCCCGCGAGCAGCTTGACGATGCGATCGATGGCGCGTTGCACCGCTTCGGTCGGCATCGCCTCGTCAATGTCGCCGCGGCGCTGCCGGATCCGCCCGCGCGCTTTCTCGTCACTGCCCATCGGCAGTTGCAAGCCGTTGATGCCGCGCGGACCCCATTCGATCCCGCAGATGCCGATCGGTGTGTCGAACAAGGCAAAATGTTGGTCAGTCATGGTTCGCTCCATATGCATGTCCCATGGTGCTCTTGGGGTGGAATCTAGGCTTGGAGATTGTTGCGCTCCACCCGGTTTCTGCCGGCGGCATGTTCCATCCACGGGCGACGCGGCGCGGCCACCGGCCGAAACTCCTTGACCCGCCGCGCCCGAAGCGTACACTGAATACGGAATTCCGTATTCGAAAGCAGGATGGCCGGATGATCCCGTTGACCCCGTCGCCAAACCTGACCGACCAAGTCTATGGCCGGATCCTGGAGGCGATTACCGATCGTACGCTGCCGCCCGGTCAGCGCATCACCCAGAACGAACTGGCGGAACGGCTCGGTGTCTCGCGCCAGCCGGTGTCGCACGCGCTGCATCTATTACATCGGCAAGGCTTGCTTGCCGAAAGCGGCCGCCGCGGCTTCGAAGTGACGCAGCTCGACCCCGAGCGCATCCGCCAATTCTACGAAGTCCGCGGCGCGATCGACGCGCTCGCGGCGCGGATGGCCGCGAGAAGGGCCAAGACTGACGCAGCCGGACGTGCGCAGCTCGAAGCGGCGCTGCGGGCCGGCCGCGCCATCGACAAGACCACGCCGCTGGCGCGGCTGGTCGCGCTCGATGTCGATTTTCACAGCGCGATCTATCGCCTCGCCGGCAATCCGGTGATCGAGGAAACCATTGCGCCACAATGGCCCCATATGCGGCGTTCGATGGCAACCGTCATGGCCGAACTCGATTACCGCCAGCGGGCCTGGAGCGAACACGAAGCGATTGCAGAACAGATTCTGTCAGGCAACGCCAAGGCGGCAGCAACCGCTGCCGAAACGCACGCACAAATCGCCGGACAAAGGACCGAAGAGCGACTGAGAGCCATCAACGAAGCGGCATGACCAAAACGCATTCTCTCGGAGAGCGCGAAAAACAAGGCCAGAGGAGGAACTGCCATGAAACTGACCCAGCAGCAGATCGACGATTTCCATCGTGAAGGCTGGCTGTTTTTGCCGGAACTGTTCAAGGCGGAGGAAGTCGCGCTGCTCGCGCGCGAGGCGGTGGGTATCTATGACGCCAACCGCCCAGAAGTCTGGCGCGAGAAGAGCGGTGCGCCGCGCACGGCCTTTGCGGCGCATCTCTACAACGAAGCGTTTCGCCTGCTCGGCGCGCATCCGCGCATGATCGAGCCGATCGAGCAACTGTTCGGCGAAAAAGTCTACATGCATCAGTTCAAGATCAACGCCAAGGCGGCTTTTACCGGTGACGTCTGGCAATGGCACCAGGATTACGGCACCTGGAAGCGCGACGACGGCATGCCGGAGCCGCGCGCGATGAACATCGCGATTTTCCTCGACGAGGTGATGCCGATCAACGGCCCCCTGATGCTGGTGCCGAAGAGCCAGCACGCCGGCGACCTCAAGGCCGCGCACGATCTTCAAACGACATCGTACCCGCTGTGGACGCTGGACGAGGAAACCGTGACGCGGCTGGTGAAGGAAGGCGGCATCGTCGCGCCGACCGGCAAGGCCGGCGGACTTCTGATGTTCCACGGCAACCTGGTGCACGGCTCGGCCGGCAACATCACGCCCTACCCGCGCAAGATCGTGTACCTCACGCTCAATGCCGTCTCGAATTACATCCGCACGCCGACGCGGCCGGACTATATCGCCCACCGCGACTTCACGCCGATCGAGACGGTGGCCGACGATTCGCTGCTGCGGCTCGCACGCGCGCCAAGACAAGCGGCGGAGTAGCCTTCGACACGCACCAAACAAAGCCTCGTCATGCCCGGCCTTGTGCCGGGCATCCACGTCTGATCAAAAAGCAAGAAAGACGTAGATGGCCGGGACAAGCCCGGCCATGACGGGGATAGATAAGGGCAAGTCTCCCCATGAATCTCTCCTCCCTCCTCAAAGCCCGTCACGCCGCCGGCAAGCCGGTACGCGTTGCGCTGATCGGCGCCGGCAAGTTCGGCTCGATGTTTTTGTCACAGGTGCCGCACACACCGGGCCTCGAAGTCTCCACGATCGTCGACCTCGATCCGGAGCGGGCGCGCGAGGCCTGCCGCACGGTTGGCTGGGACAAAGACCGGATCGCGGCGACGACGTTCACCGCGGACAGCGCAAAAGCGATCTCAGGAAATATCGAGGTGGTGGTGGAAGCGACCGGCAATCCCGCCGTCGGAATCGCCCACGCCCGTGCCGCGATCAGAAATGGCAAGCACATCGTCATGGTCAATGTCGAAGCTGACGTGCTCGCGGGGCCCCTGCTTGCGGAGGAAGCGCGACAGGCCGGTGTGGTCTATTCCCTCGCCTACGGCGATCAGCCGGCGCTCACGGCAGAAATGGTCGACTGGGCGCGCGCCACCGGCTTTCGCGTCGTCGCTGCCGGCAAGGGCACCAAATATCTGCCGGCCTATCACGACGTGACGCCGACCGGCGTGTGGGCTCACTACGGCCTTTCGGCCGACGAGGCGCAATCGGCCGGCATGAATCCGCAGATGTTCAACTCATTTCTCGATGGCACCAAGTCCGCGATCGAGATGGCGGCAATTGCGAATGCGACCGGGCTCGATGTCCCCTCCAGCGGATTGCTGTTTCCGCCCTGCGGCGTCGATGACCTGCCGCATATCATGCGACCGCGGGAGCAAGGCGGCGTGCTGGAAAAATCCGGCGTGGTCGAGGTCGTGTCGTCGCTGGAGCGCGACGGCCGTCCCGTGTTTCGCGACCTGCGCTGGGGCGTCTATGTCGTGCTGGAAGCGCCGAACGACTATGCCGCGGATTGTTTCAAGCAGTACGGGTTGAAGACCGATGCGAGCGGGCGATTTGCCGCGATGTACAAGCCCTATCATTTGATCGGGCTCGAGCTGAACATCTCGGTCCTGTCGGCGGCGCTGCGCAAGGAGCCGACCGGCCAACCGCATGGTTTCCGCGGCGATGTCGCATCCGTCGCCAAGCGCCCGTTACGCGCCGGCGAGATGCTCGACGGCGAAGGTGGCTACACGGTGTGGGGAAAGCTGATGCCGGCCTCGCTCAGCCTCAAAGCCGGCGCGCTGCCGATCGGGCTTGCGCATCACCTCAAGTTGAAGCGCGATGTCGCCCATGGCGCTGTCGTACGTTGGGATGACGTTGAGTTCGATCCGTCGAACGAGACCATCAAGACGCGGCGCGCGATGGAGCA
>Ga0070741_10010731_pt1 | contig 17185 bp, 13 predicted proteins | sample Coa_R1_4_FD_66440 | JGI IMG/M metagenome (GOLD analysis project Ga0070741, IMG submission 66440) | Surface soil microbial communities from Centralia Pennsylvania, which are recovering from an underground coalmine fire - Coalmine... | ecosystem: Environmental > Terrestrial > Soil > Unclassified ...
TGTTTACCCTAAGCACCACGACCGATCAATAAAGCAAAGAACCGAGTTACTTCGGGATTAGGGTAACCATGTACCCTCGTCTCCGACTCGCAACAGCTCCGCGTCGAGTGGCGTCGGTTGCTTGTCATTGCCGAACGCAAGAAAAACTGGGGGATTCTCAAATAACTGATCGGGCTTTGGTCATTCTATATTCAAATTTCGGCAGCAGGGGGTCACACCATCGATTCCTCACTTATGACCTTTGTGCAATACTCGTCCGAAACTTTTGGATGGCAGCTCCTCCTGCCGCATTACTTGTGCTTGTAGATGATGTCGTCAACGATCCCGTAATCTTTGCTCTGCTGCGCGTTCATGATGAAGTCGCGCTCGACGTCTTTCTCGACCTTCTCCAGCTTCTGTCCCGTGTGTTTAGCCATGATGTTGTTCATGATTTCGCGCATGCGCAGAATTTCGCGCGCGTGAATGTCGATGTCGGTCGCCTGGCCGGAAATTCCGCCGCCCATGATGTGCGGCTGGTGAATCAGGATGCGAGAGTTTGGCAGCGCAAAGCGCTTCTTGGCAGTTCCTGCCGCGAGCAGCACTGCGGCCATGCTGGCTGCCTGGCCGATGCAGATGGTCATGATGTCGTTCTTCACGAACTGCATGGTGTCATAGATCGCCATGCCGGCAGTGATCGATCCGCCGGGAGAGTTGATGTAGAGCTGAATGTCTTTCTCTGGGTCTTCAGCGGCCAGGAAAAGCATTTGCGCGATCACCAGATTGGCGATGGTGTCGTCGATAGGCGTGCCGATGAAGACAATGTTGTCACGCAGCAGACGCGAGTAGATGTCGTAGGCACGCTCTCCGCGGCTGGTCTGCTCTACTACCATTGGAACCAGGGCCATTGCAGGTAATCCTTTCTTCTATTCCTTACTGGCGAATACGTTTACGTTCTGTCAGGGCCTATAGCGCATTGTCATCCCGAACGAAGTGAGGGATCCCTACCTAACCGAGAGTGTGTCGGTGCAGTAGGGATTCCTCGCTACGCTCGGAATGACAAAGCTTCATTCAGGCAGATCGTTGATATAGAAAATCTAAGGTCTTCTCGTTGCGAATTCGTTCGCGGATACGCTCCAGCGCGCCATCGTCGGTTAGCTTCTTTCGGACAGCCTCGACCGGTTGACGCGATTGAGCCGCGAAGCGTTCCACTTCGGTATCGAGTTCGGCGTCACTGGCCTGGATGTTCTCCTTCTCCGCAATCTTCTCCAGAATCAGTGATGCCTTCACTTCGCGCGTCGCTGCATCGCGCTGCGCACTGCGCAAACGGCCGACGTCCATTTTGCGCAGATCCTCAGCGCGCATTCCCTGGGCCGCGAGCGCACGAAAGCCGCGCTCCAGACGCGACGTGACCTGCTGCTCAACCAGCGATTCCGGAATCGGGAACTGATTGCGCCGGACGAGTTCCTCCACCAGCTTGTCCTTGGCTGCGTGCTCGATCTCATGTTTCTTCTGGGCTTCGAGCTGCTCGCGAATGCGCGTGCGCAGCTCATCGACGCTCTTGAACTCGCCAAGCTCTTTTGCGAACTCGTCGTTCAGTTCTGGAACCTGCTTGCGCTTGATGCCTTTGATCTGAACTTTATATTCGAGAGTCTTGCCGGCAAGCCGCTTATCCTGAGCGTCCTCCGGATAAGAGATCGTGAACGTCCGCTCCTCGCCGGCTTTGGCGCCGCGCAGGTTCTCGCTGAATTCCTTCACTGTATTGGTGCCGCCGATGTCGATGAGTACATCGTCCATGTGGACGGGCTGAGAACCAGTCGGCTTGGCTTCTTCACTCGAGCTGATCGGATTGCCTGCCAAATCGACCAATCCCGAAGACTGCTTCTCGATCGGCGTACCCGTGAAGCTAGCCTGAGCGAAGTCGCCGTCCTGCAGCCCACGGTCTTCTTCAATAGATGCGTAGCTGGCCTGGTGCTCTCGTAACGACTGCAGCTCTGTCTCTACTTCTTCCTCGCTGACCCTGGTGTCACCCCTCTCGGCTCTGAGGTCATCGTAAGGCGAGAGTTCGATATTTGGCATAACTTCGAAGACAGCTTTGAACCGGAGCGGCTCGCCGTCTTCAAAATGGAAATCGGTGATACGAGGCTGAGAAATCGGAGAGAATCCCTGCTTCTGGACTTCCTCGCGAAAGAACTTCGGAACAAGAGACTCGACGACTTCCTGCTTCAGCTCGTCGGCAAAACGCCGCCGCACCAGACTGGCCGGAGTCTTTCCGCGACGGAATCCGGGAACGCGCGCCATCTTCTGATAGCGGACGACGAACGAATCCAACTCGCCCGAGACTACGTCCGCGGGAATATCGACGGCAATCTCGCGCTCGCACTCTCCCAGCGGACGGTGCTCGTGCGCGTGCTGCTGGTCGGGTGTCTCTGACGCGTTCTGTTCGGTCGTTTCGGTTTCTGATTCAGGCAAAGTGATTGTTCCTGCTCACGAGAGTGGCCAGTCAGTACTCGGTGAAGTCCAGCGAGGTCGGCCCGAACCTCAAGTTTAAGACCCGCCAAACAATGCGGTCAAACCAGTGGAAACATAAAAAACAGTGCTCGAGAGCAATGTGCGTCAACACGTGCTTGATAAGGGGCATCTATTTTTGCAACATCAACAAACAGGCAGGGAAAACCTATGAACGAGCGCCACAAATCCGGCGTGAGTGCGACCTTGTGCTTACTGTTGTCAATGGGGGTAACGACGTTACCGCTCGCCGCCAAGTCGTCTCCGCGAAGCGACATGAACGCAGTCACGACTGAATCGACCTATAACACTGCAACCATGGCTGCTGACCGCAGCACCGAAACGACGCAGGACACCACAAACACCAGAACCAGACGGGATGTACGTCAGGAGCGCCACCATAACAGCAACAAGAAACGCGGGATCATTATCGGCGGCACCGCTCTGACAGGCATGCTGGTAGGGGCGTCTGTCGCTGGACCAGTAGGCGCATTAGCAGGCGCCGGCGTGGGAGCTGGCGTGGGCATGGTGCTCGCGCACATCTTCTAAGAGCATCCACGGAGCTGCGAAGCTAAGGAGCTTCGCAGCTTTGCCGACAAGCGGCGACGCTGCTGTTTCCATTCTGTGTGCATCGAACAGAGTAGGATGGCACACCCGGATTGCAGTCTGATTGAGCTTCAGCCTCGTTCCGATTCGGCATATATATCCCACAGCCGAACTGTGCTCATTACCGATCCGGAAGGCTGGATGACCGGCCACTCTGATCAGGGACTTTGGATCTACCAGTCGCGCGCTCTGTCCAACCTTCTGTGGGAGGTTAACGGAAAGCAGCCGCAGCTTAGCGCCTTTTCTCTGATAAACCAGAACAGCTCGTTAGGCTACTACATCACTGCTCCGAAAAACTGGAAACAAACGCCAACGAAAGAATCTGACGCGGCGCAGCAATCGATCGAACTGCGGATCGCGCGCACCATCGGCGACGTCGTGCGCGAAGAAGTTTCAATCACCAACTTCACACAAATTAGCACCGTCGTCGATCTCACATTAGAGGTGGCGTCCGACTTCGCCAGTCCCAGCGACGCGAGCAAGGGGGAAAAGACTCCGGGCAAGATCAAGCAGAAGTGGATTCAACGAGAATCCGGCGAGTACGAACTTTCATTCGAATACCGGGCACAACATCGCTTCAGTCACCAGGGCGATCGCGGTGTCGCGCGGATTCGTCGCGGAATTCGTCTCGAGCTCAAAACGGATCTGAAGGTGCAATACCGAAATGGGAAGTTGTCGCTGAAGGTGAAGCTGGCGCCGCATGAGTCTCGCACTCTGGTGCTGGACTGGATTGGGCAGATCGAGGGTGCGGAGGTGCGCGCCTTGTCCCGCAACGGGGCACATTTCTCAGCACCGAGCCACGGGAATGGGAGAGGTTACAGGGAACAGGGAACAGGAAACAGGAAACTCGGGGATGCGCGGCTGTTTGCGATTCCGCAAGAGCCCTCGATTTCGCAGTTTAGTTCTCCGGGATCGCCGACGTTTCCCGCTTCGGTACTCACCACACTGGAGCGCTCGCAGCGCGATCTTGCAGCTTTGCGGCTCTTTGACCTTGATTCGACCGATAAAGAAGGGGATACGTGGATTCCCGCCGCCGGCCTGCCCACGTATGTCGGCCTCTTCGGACGGGACTGCCTCGCGTCCAGCTGGCAAGCCTCTATTCTGAGCACCGCGATGATGCGCGGCTCGCTCCAGCAACTGCCTAAGACACAAGGGACAAAGATTGACGACTGGCGCGACGAGCAGCCCGGCCGTTTTGTCCACGAGCTGCACACTGATCCACGCTCGGTACTCAACTTCACGCCGCATGGCCGCTACTACGGCGGTGTTACGGGTTCGATTTATTATCCGGTCGTCGCGTCGGCAGTGTGGCACTGGACGGGCAACAAAGATTTGGTGCGGAGCTACATCAAGCCTGCGCTTGCCGGACTCGCATGGGCGGAAAAACATCTGCGCGACGACAGCGGTTTTTATCGCTATCGCACGCACTCCAGCCAGGGCGAAAAGAATCAGGGCTGGAAGGATTCGAATGACGCAATTGTTCACTCCGACGGATCACAAGTAAAAGACCCGCTGGGCACCTGCGAGATGCAGGCGTTCGTGTATGCATCGAAAATGCATTTGGCGGAAGTGCTGTGGTGGCTCGACGATCCCAAAACGGCACTCCGGCTCTATCGCGAAGCCGAAGAGCTGAAGAAACGCTTCAACGATTTCTTCTGGATGGAAGATGCCGGATATATCGGGATGGCGATCGATTCGAAGAAGCGCCTCGTAAAATCGATTGCCTCTGATCCTGGACACTGCCTTGCATCCGGCATTGTCGATGACAAGCTCGCCGCTCACGTGGCGGACCGCATCATGCGGCCCGACATGTTCTCCGGCTGGGGAGTGCGTACGCTTTCAGCTGACCATCCGGCATTCAATCCGTTTTCCTATCATCGCGGCTCAGTGTGGCCGGTCGAGAATGCTGTATTCGTGCTGGCATTCGCCCGTTACGGCCTGCACGACCAAATGCAGAAGCTGGCGCGAGCCATGTTCGAGACCGCGGAGATCTTCAAGTATCGCCGCCTGCCGGAGGTCTTCGCCGGACACCAGCGAGATGAAGAGCATCCCTTTCCGGGAATGTATCCGAAAGCGAACTGGCCGCAGGCGTGGTCGGCCTCGGCGCCGTTCACGGTGATGCAGGCTTTGTTGGGAATCTTCCCTTATGCGCCGCTGAACACGCTGTTTCTAGATCCCTGGCTGCCGGAATGGCTGCCAGAGTTCTGCGTCGAGGAGATGACGATAGGAAGAGCGCGCGTGTCGCTGCGCTTCAATCGCGACAAAAACGGCCGCACGGACTACAAGGTGACGGACCTCAAAGGCAAGCTGCACGTAATGCGTCAGCCAAGTCCGTGGTCACTCACCGCAGGGTTCGGGGAGCGAGTGAAGGACGCGATCACGAGCCTGCTTCCAAAAGCCAGCTAGGGCTGAGGGTCGCGCACAATTTGCGATAGCTGAGTGACGGTGTAATCAGGCGGAATCTGGAACAGCGCCGGGTCGGGCTCATTACGTTGAACGCTGACCAATCGGCGCACGCTTTCGCCGGAACGCGGATCGGAATACTTCGACAATACCGGCATTCCAAGTTCCGGAGAAACCCAGGTCTCATTCACATGTACGATCGGCTGTGCATTCCCGATCGCATTTGCCTGCATCGTCCACGTGGTTCTGGTTCCGACGGCGTCTAGGCCTTCGATGGTCATGTGGCCGAGTCTTTCAACTTTAGGCGCCTCTTTAGGCGCCTCCTCAGAGTGGTTCTGAGATGGAACTGGCGGCCGGCGGCGCGGCGCGCTTGCCTGCGGGGGCTGCACGGGATACTCGTATACCTGCGCTGTTTTTCTTACAGAATCCAGAAGGATGTTCATGCACTTTACTGCATCATTTATGTTTACAGCCAGGTGTCTCTCACCGCTGTCGAGAAGCATCTCGTGCTCGGTGCGGGTCCTGCCTGCAGAGTCACGGTAGAACTTCTCGTGCGTTTCCTGGTCGATGCGGTTGCCATCTGCCAAGACCATCGATCGCTGATCGACAAACTCCAGGGAGAGCGGATTGTGTTGGATGCCGCGGGTGACAGGCGAACCGCAACCATTTCCTGAAGACGCAACGACTTGAGCACTGGCGCTACTCAGGAATAGAGAGGCGGCAAGAACGAGGCGGAGCGTAAGGAGACGGGAAGCCATGAAGTCCTCCTGCAGAAGTGAGCTCCAGAATGACAACTATTCTCGCTCTGGGACGCGAGTACGGCAAATAAGCGCCTATCTCGTTGCACCCTCCATCACCAAGCCAACAACTTCATCGACGTAGTCTTCAGTAAGCCCGCTGTGACGAATGAGGAATCGCATGTACAGGGCGCCATACAGGGTATCGAGTGTGAGGTCGAGATCGAGATCAGCGGGCAGTTCACCGCGCGAGATTCCGCGCCGCAGTGTCTCGTACGCTTCCTGGCGGCGTGGCATCATGAATCGGTCCCGAAAGGCTTGTATCAATTCGGGATCGGATTGGCCTCCGCCGATCAGTGCAGCGACGATGCGTCCACGGCGTCCCCGCAGAACGCGGACAAGATGCTTCATCTGGATGCTGACATCGTCGCGAACCGAGCCGGTGTTTGGGAAGCGAAGCTCTTCGTCGGCACTCGAGGAGAATGCGTCGGCGACTAGCGCGGCCTTGTTCGGCCACCATCGATAGACCGTCGCTTTTCCTACGTCCGCATCGGCGGCAATCGCCTCAATCGACAATTCCGGGAAACCTGTCTCCTGCAGCAGTCGCAACGTGCTGCGAAGGATGGCCTTACGCGCATCTTCGCTACGCGGACGGCCCGGCGTCCGCCGATTGGCGGTGATTTTCTCCTGCGTCAATTCGGCAGCGTAGGTTTGCGGCATGAAGTGACGTTAACATAAAATTAAATTCGATACGTTCTGTTTCGGAAATAATCAAATCTGCGAACCTGCCGCCTGAGTAGCGGAATCAATACCGAAGCCGGGAGTCCTGTCGGAAAATGTGGATCGTCTCATTAGCGCTGCGCCGTCCTTATACCTTCGTTGTGATGGCGCTGCTGATTCTCATTCTCACGCCCATCGTCATTCTTAGGACTTCGATCGACATCTTCCCTGACATCAATATTCCTGTCATCAGCATTGTCTGGCAATACACCGGCATGCAGCCGCAGGAGATGGCCGACCGTTTCCTCAGCAACACCGAGCGCGGATTAACCACCCTGGTGAATGACATTCAGCACATCGAATCTGTCGCCTTGCAGGGACGCGCGATTGAAAAAGTCTATTTCCAGCCGGGCGTGAATCTGCCTCTGGCGCTTTCGCAGGTGACGGCGATCACCCAGACCTCGGTCCGGCAACTGCCGCCGGGAACGCAGCCGCCACTGATCATCGTCTATTCGGCTTCGAGCGTGCCCATCGTGCAAGTTGGTGTGAGCAGCAAGAGCATTCCTGAGCAGGATCTTCAGGACCTGACGCTGAATTTCATCCGCTCACCGCTCACTACGGTGAAGGGTGCTGCGATTCCGTATCCGTATGGAGGCAAGTCGCGCGTCATCGCGGTCGATCTCGACACGCAAGCGCTGCAGGCGCACGGGCTCACTCCGGTCGACGTGGTGAATGCGGTTGATTCTCAGAACCTGATTCTTCCTTCCGGTACGGCAAAGATCGGCGCGCTGGAAATGAACGTGCGCATGAACGCCAGCACCCAGACGGTCGCCGAACTGAACGATCTGCCGGTTCGCAGTAAGAATGGAATAACTACTTACTTGCGTGACGTCGCTCACGTGCGTGACGGCTTCACGCCGCAAACCAACATCGTGCGCCAGGACGGCGTACGTGGAACTCTGCTGAGCGTCATGAAGAACAGCGGAGCGTCTACGCTCGACATCGTCAAGGAAATCAAAGACCGACTGCCGGTGATTGCCGAGTCGCTGCCTGGGGATCTGCAGATCAAAACGCTCTTCGATCAGTCGCTGTTTGTGCGCGGATCGATCGATGGCGTGCTGCGCGAAGGCGCCATTGCCGCGGCTCTTACCGCGCTGATGATCCTGCTCTTTTTGGGTGATTGGCGCCCCACGCTGGTCATCACGGTTTCGATTCCGCTTTCAATCTGCGTTTCCATCATTCTGCTGAGCGCACTGGGCGAGACCATCAACATCATGACGCTCGGAGGCCTCGCGCTTGCCGTGGGAATTCTTGTTGACGACGCGACTGTGGCGATTGAGAACATAGAGCGGAATATCGCCATGGGCAAAGAGATGAAGCAGGCGATCCTTGATGGCTCGCAGCAGATCGCATTGCCGGCGTTCGTGTCAACGATCTGCATCTGTATCGTCTTCGTGCCGATGTTCTTCCTCACGGGAGTCGCCAAATTTCTATTCGTTCCGCTGGCGGAAGCTGTGGTGTTCGCGATGCTGGCTTCTTATCTGCTCTCGCGGACGCTGGTGCCCACGATGGTGCTCTACATCATGCGCGGACACGAGCATAAGGCGGCGCAGCCCAAGACTATTTTGGGACGCTTTCAGCGCGGCTTCGAAGGCGGCTTTGAGCGCTTTCGCACGAACTACCGCGATTTGCTCGGAAGCGCGCTCGAACACCGCAAGATCTTTGCAGCAGGCTTCCTTGCCTTCTGTGTGATCTCTTTTGGACTGATTTTCTTTTTAGGAGAGGATTTCTTCCCCAGCGTCGATGCCGGGGTCTTTCGTCTGCACGTTCGGGCCCGGGCCGGCACGCGCATTGAGGAGACAGCTCGCCTGTGCGATGAGGTCGAGAACGTCCTGCGGAAAGAGATTCCCAAAGACGAACTGGTAACGATTCTCGACAACATCGGTCTGCCATTCAGCTCGATCAACACCACGTACAGCACCAGTGGAACCATCGGCACCTCCGATGCCGAGATTCTCGTATCGCTGAACGAGAAGCATCACCGGCCAACCGACGAATACGTAAAGAAGCTCCGCGAGGACCTGCCGCTATATTTTCCTGGAGTGGAATTCTTCTTTCAGCCGGCGGATATCGTGAGCCAAATCCTGAATTTCGGCTTGCCCTCGCCCATCGATGTTCAGGTGGTGGGCCGCAATCTGAATGGGAACTACGAGATTGCAGAACAGATCGCCAACCGCATGCGCCACGTGCCTGGCGCTGCCGATGTGCACGTGCAACAACTGATGAATGATCCGGAAATCGATCTGAACATCGACCGTTCGCGCGCAAAAGAGGTCGGTCTCAATCAGGAAGACGTGGCACGCAATCTGCTGGTCTCGCTCAGCGGCAGCTTCCAGACGTCACCGAGCTACTGGTTGAATCCGAAGAACGGCGTTACCTACAGCGTGGCGATCCTGACCCCCGACTATCGCATGGACTCGGTCCAGGCGCTGATGAACACTCCTGTCGGCTCTCCGTCTGCCCCCGCTCCGCAGGTGCTCGCTAACCTCGCAACCATCAAGCCGGCCTCAACGCCGGCAGCCGTGTATCACTACGACATCACTCCGGTGGTTGACGTGTACGCCTCGGTTCAGGGACGCGATCTCGGCGGAGTAGCCAGCGACGTGACCCGGATCGTGCGGGATTTTGAGTCGAAGCGTCCGAAGGGCACGCAGATCATCTTGCGCGGACAGGTCGAGACCATGACCTCATCGTTCCGTGGGCTAGCCTTCGGCCTGATCATGGCAATCGTTCTCGTCTATCTGCTGATCGTGGTGAACTTCCAGTCGTGGCTCGATCCGTTCATCATCATTACCGCGCTGCCGGGAGCTCTGGCCGGCATTCTGTGGATGCTCCTGCTCACGCATACGCGCCTGAGCGTGCCATCGCTCACTGGAGCCATCATGTGCGTCGGCGTTGCCACCGCTAACAGCATTCTGCTCGTCTCCTTTGCGCGGGAACGCATGGATGACGGATTACCCGCATTTCAAGCGGCGCTCGAGGCGGGATTCACGCGTATTCGTCCGGTGATCATGACGGCGCTGGCCATGATCATCGGCATGGTTCCCATGGCACTGGGTTTGGGTGAAGGCGGGGAACAGAATGCGCCGCTCGGACGCGCAGTGATCGGCGGACTACTATTTGCCACGGTCGCGACGCTCTTCTTTGTGCCCGCAGTCTTTACAATGATTCATGGCAGAAGAGCGGCTCACGCGACCAATCTGGGACAGGAGCCGGAGTGGGTACACGAGGAATAGCGAAAGGATTCGATAAGCAAGAAGTGAGTTCTCTTCAGATCGTCAATTCGCCGTCGGAAACGGGGCAGCAAACGCCGCAGCGCGGCACGCCTGTGCGCAAAACCGCATGGATGATCGGCGCGTTTGTTCTGCTCCTACTCATAGCCGGAGCCATCACCATCGCCGGCAAGCTGGGCGAAAAGAAGGCTCTCGCCGCTGAAACCGAGCGTCTGGCAAAGCCGAGCGTTACTGTCACCACTCCGAAGCAGGAACAGTCGCACGAAGAACTAGTTCTGCCTGCTTCCATCCAGGCCTACAAAGAGTCTCCCATCTACGCGCGCACCAATGGGTACGTCCTGCGCTGGTACAAAGACATTGGCTCGCAGGTGAAAAAAGGTGAGCTGCTCGCCGACATCGACACTCCGGAAGTGGATCAGGAGCTGTTGCAGGCACGCGCCTCCCGGCAGCAAATCCAGGCTCAGTTGGGATTAGCGAAGAGCTCTGCGGAACGATGGCAGAATCTCCGCCGCAGCGACTCCGTGTCGCAGCAGGAACTTGATCAACAGGTGAGCGCGTATCAGCAAGCGCAGGCGAATCTCGCCGCGGCTGATGCAAATGTTCGCCGCCTGGAGCAGATGGAATCGTTCAAGCACATTTACGCGCCATTTTCTGGAGTCCTTACCAAGCGGAACATCGATGTAGGCGCCTTGATCAATGCCGGCAACGCTGGTCCCGATAAGGAACTTTTCGATGTCGCGCAGGTTGATCCGCTGCGCGTTTACGTAAACGTGCCGCAGACGTATAGCCCGGCCATCAAAATCGGGATGAAGGCTTTCCTGCAGCAGGGCGAATATGCTGGACAGGAATTTGAAGGCAAAGTTGTACGCACGTCAGAATCGATCGATCCGGCCACGCGCACGCTGCTGACCGAGATTGATGTTCCAAATCCGAACGAAAAGATATTGCCCGGCGCCTACGCGCAGGTCCATTTCGCCGCCAAGGTCGATGCTCCGCGGCTTACTGTCCCAATCAATAGTTTGCTCTTTCGTGCGGAAGGACCCCGCGCAGCAGTGGTCGATGCGGAGAATAAGGTTCATCTGAAGGCGATCACCATCGGACGCGACTACGGCACGGCGGTTGAGGTCGTGAGCGGTCTCGAGCCCACCGATCGCATTATCGTCAACCCTGCCGATTCGCTTGAAGATGGGCAGGAAGTACACGTCGGTTCTCCGAAGAGCTAAGCAGCGGCGCCCAGCGAACCAGCAAACTTTTCGCTTGACTTTCGCCTGTTTTCGCGATAGCACGGAAGTATGGTGAGTGGAAACCAACCCCGGCAGCCGTTCCTGAGCAGGCGAAGATGCCCATCTGAATACTCTCATCCAAACGGCGAGGTGCAGGTAAGCGCTCTCGGTGGAACTACGTCGACAACAAGCTGGGGGCACCCCGTGGAAATTTCGGCGCCACGCCGTGGAAATTTCGGCGCTACCCCGTGGAAATCTCGGGGTAACGCCGTGGAAAACTCGGCGCACCCCCGCACTCAAGACGCGAAGATAAGATCGTTATTTTGCTCGCAAGTCATTGATATTCGACAAGATGGCTCCAGGTTTCCGCGAACCTGATTGGCGCCGTTCCAGCAAAATTTCGCGAAATTTGAAGTAAGCAGGCGACGTGGTGCCTGCGTCGGGTGCCCAAGTGGTCGAATTACTATAGACAGTCATGCTCTCCGAAGAACGCATTCAAGATATTTTCTCCCGCATTAAGAAATTCTCGTCGGCTGACGGAGTGGAAGCGATTATCGGCGGAGGCAGCAGTGCGCTTACTCGCTTTGCCAACAACACGATCCATCAAAACGTAGCCGAGGAAGGATACGTTGTCTCCATTCGCGTGGCGCTCGATCACAAGACAGCTCGCGCCAGCACCAATAAGCTGGACGACGACAGTCTGCAGCGTGCGGTGCAATCTGCCGAGCAGATCGCACGCGTGCAGGAGTCCGATCCCGATCTGCTCCCGCTCGCCACGCCAGATGAAGCAAAGCAAGTGAATTCGGTCCAGCGCCACTTTGCGCAGACTGCGGCAATCAAGCCGGAAGACAGGTCTGCCGGAGTAGAGCAGATCGTGGCTGTTGCCAAGCAGCACAATCAGACCACGGCAGGCATCTACTCGACTTCGGAGCACCTGGAAGCGCTGGTGAATTCGCGCGGCGTGATGCATGTGCATCGGCAGACGAGTTCAGAGGTTTCCATCACCATGCTTGCCGCCGATTCTTCCGGATGGCAGAAAGCGAACTCGCCGAACGTTGCCAATCTGAATCCGAAACGCCTCGCTGAGATTGCGGCGGAGAAGGCTTCCCGTTCGGCGCATCCGCGCGAGGTACAGCCGGGAAAGTACACGGTCGTGCTTGAGCCGGCTGCCGTCCTCGACCTGCTGGGCTTCATGTTTTTTGACTTCGGCGGCACTGCCCTGCTCGAGCAAAGATCGTTTCTCAACAACCGAATTGGCACGAAGCTGTTTGGCGAGAACGTCACGATTCACGACGATGTCTATCACCCGCTTCAATCCGGAGCCGCCTTCGATGGCGAGGGAGTTCCCCGTCAGCGTGTGACGCTCGTGGACAAAGGTGTAGTGAAGAACCTGGTTTATTCCCGCGCAACGGCTCCGAAGATGCAGAAATCGGAACTGGCGTCCCAATTGGGGAAGATCGGGCCCACCGGCCACGGCTTTCCGCTGCCAAACGAGATCGGTGATGCGCCCATGAACATCGTGGTCGAAGGAGGAAACAAAAACGCGCAAACGGTTGACCAAATGGTCGCGTCTACCGAACGCGGCATTTTAGTAACACGGTTGTGGTATATCCGCGAGGTCGATCCGTACGAGAAGATCCTCACCGGCATGACCCGCGACGGTACCTTCCTCATCGAGAACGGGAAGCTGGTGAGGGGAGTGCGGAATTTTCGCTTCAACCAAAGCCTCGTGGATATGTTGCAAAACGTTGCAGCTTTGGGGACTCCGGTGAGGGCCAGCGGCGAGGAATCGTTCGACATGGTCGTGCCTCCGATGAAGGTGAATAACTTCAATTTCACGGAAATCACGAAATTCTGAAAGGGAGGAAGTTCGACGGAGGGTAACATCCGGAAGTACATGTCCTGTCTGTCCTTTCGCGCGGGCCGGGATGTACTTTGGTAACTTTAGTCAGCCGATGACAGCAGATATAACGTCAGCCAACTCCATCCCCCAAGGATCCACCGTGGACGAATTAAGAAGTTCAGTTCGGTTTCCTCTGAAGCTTCCGGTTGAAGTTCAAGCTGAACCCGGCGGTGTGCCCGGCCAGACCGAGGACATTTCGGCGGGCGGCGTGCTGTTCTATATGGACGCTGCGCTCGAGATCGGTTCGATCATCGACTTCAGCATCTCGATGCCGTCGAACGTTCTTTGTACCGCAACCGATGTAATAGTGAAATGTACCGGACGTGTGGTACGCTGCTCCAAACACGGCGATCGGACGGCAGTAGCAGCAGTTATCGACGAATACCACTTTGATCGCTCCCAGTAAATCGAGATCATGAGCAGCAGCGGCGGTTCCAAATCGCCAGACAATCCAGCACCTCAGCGGGAAGAGGAATCCACCGCCACTAATGGCGCCGATAAGAGTTCGGCCGGTCTGCCGATGATCCGCGTCATCCTCGCTGATACCCAGGCGATCTATCGCGTTGGTACAAAGAAGATCTTCGCGCTCGAAGATGACATTCGTGTTGTCTCTCAGGCGGAAAACCTCGGCCAGGTTCTGGCTGCCGTCTCGAAATTTCCCGCCGACGTTCTCCTGTTCGAAGCGTCCATTTCTCCCAATTCTCCGGAAGCGATTGGCGAAGTTCTGAAGCGTTCGCCGCATTTGAAAGTGATTGTGCTCTCACCCGAGAACGATGAGGATACGACGGTCGAATACTTCCGCCGCGGCGTGCGGGGGCTCTTGCCGCGCAGCATCGCTCCGGAGATGCTGGTCAAATGCGTGCGCAAAGTCTTTGCCGGCGAAACCTGGATCGACAACCAGAGCGTCAATTGGGTGATTGAAGCCTATCGCGCGCAGGCGGCGCAGCTCACATCGCCGCGTCCCAAAACGAAACTCTCGGATAAAGAACTGCTCATCATCTCCTGTGTCACTCAGGGAATGCGCAACAAAGAAATCGCGAACGAAATCGGGACGACCGAGCAGGTGGTGAAGAATTACTTGCGCAAGGTGTATGACAAGCTGGGCGTTTCCGATCGTCTGGAGCTCGCGCTCTACTGCATACACCATCGGCTGCTGCAGGGCTCGGGCAAAGGGCAGATTCCCGATGAGTCTGCCACAGCTGTCGCGGCAGTCAGCGACTAGTCTGCCTTGTGTCGTCTCCGACTTGAACGACCCCTCCTTTTGCAAGTCGGCTGTATTCCCATTATGGGAACAAAGCAGTGCTCCTAAGATTCTCCGCGGATGCTCTCATCTTCGCAGCAGGTGAAGCCTCTGGATCTTGATGCTGCGCTCCCCGCCTCAATCCACAAAACTTGCGCCTTAAGCGTTCCAGAAAATTGCGGCATGGTTGCGTGTTCGCCGTGGCTGATGTCACGTCGCGTCCAGAGACAAAAGAGAGTTCCAAAAAGGATCTTGACATCGAGCCAGAGGCTGCGATGATCGACGTACCACACATCCAGCATGAGGCGTTCTTCCCATGCAAGAGCATTTCGCCCATTCACCTGTGCCCACCCCGTAATTCCGGGCCGTACTTCGTGACGGCGCATCTGCTCCGGCGAGTAGCGATCGAGATACTCCATCAGGAGCGGGCGTGGTCCCACCAGGCTCATTTCTCCGCGGATCACGTTCCATAGCTCCGGCAATTCATCGAGGCTGGTGCGACGGAGGAGCGCTCCCAAGCGGGTGATCCTCTCTGCGTCGCACGCGTCTCCTGTGATCATGGTTCGGAATTTCAGGATTGTGAACGGCTTTCCATTTAGGCCGGGACGTCTTTGGCGAAAGAGAATCGGCCTGCCCATGGCCCACCAAATGCAAAGAGCAACAACGCCCATTACGGGAAGTGCCAACAGCATCACGATTGAAGCCAGAAGTAGATCGAGTGCTCTCTTTGCGGTTTGTTTTTGGACAACCATGCGAGTGCGAGATCGAACGACTCTAGACCGAGCTTCGGGCGAGTCTACAGGAAGAGTTGCTTCTTGCAAATCTGCTTGCGGATACCAGAACTGATGCGCTGAGCGCTCTAGGTGCCTTTGTACGCGCTGCCCACCCTTACGTTGCGGAAGCGAGCAGGCGCCGCCCCGTGGCCGGTGCCCATGGTCTGCATGGGTTGTCCTTTGCCGCAGTTCGGAGTGCCCCAGAGTTGCCATTGATCCCGTGAGCAGATGGCATCCATCGAGTTCCAGAACTCGGTCGTGATGCCGGAGTAGGAGGGATTCTTTAGCATGCGTCCGCGCTTCCCGTTTTTGATTTCCCAGCCCATTTCGCAGCCGAACTGGAAGTTGTACCGCTTATCGTCGATCGACCAGGAGCGGTTGGTCTCCATGTAAATGCCCTGATCGGTGTCGGAGATGAGTTGATCGAGAGTAAGCGGCTTGGTTCCGGGAAGAATACTGACGTTCGTCATACGAATCAGCGGAATGCGGTTCCAGCCTTCGGCGCGCATGGTGGCATTCGACCGCTGCTCGTTGATGGTGTGCGCCGTTTCGCGCGACGAAAGATATCCGGTGAACTGGCCGTTGCTGATGATCGGCGTGCATTGTGCAGGCACGCCTTCGTCGTCATAGGCGAACGTTCCCAATCCGGGTCCGTGTCGTTCGGTCGCGTCCGCCACGACGGTGACGAGGTCGCTTCCATAGCGCAGGTTGCGCAGCTTATCGATGGTAAGGAACGATGTGCCCGCGAAGTTGGCTTCCATGCCAAGGACGCGATCGAGTTCAATGGGATGTCCAACGGACTCGTGAATCTGCAGCCCAAGTTGGGAAGAGCCAAGAATGATGGTGAACTTGCCTTCCGGACACTGATCGGCTTTGTGAAGAGCGACTGCTTCTTCGCCGATGCGGCGCGCGTTCTCGATGAGGTGAAGCTCGTCGATCAGCTCGTAGCCTTTGTTCTGATATTGGCCGCCGAAGGAATTGGGATACGAACGCTTCTGAATCTCGGTCCCGGCGAATGCATAGGCATCGTAACCGGCGCCGGTAATGAACCGCGTTTGATGTATGTCTGAGCCTTCGCTCGAGTGAAACCATTGCTCGTACCGGCGAAGCGTCATCTGCGCTTCGGCCAGCGTGACTCCCGAAACGGAACGCAGTTCCTTGTCGCATGCCATGAGAAGCGCGAGGTTCTGTTCGATCGAGGTGCTGAAGGGGTCGGTCTTGTACTGGCTAGTCCAATCGGCAGTGACCGGCTTCTCCGCCGCGAGGCGAATGGGATGCTGCTGCACGCGCGACGATGCGCGGGCGATCTCGACGGCGCGTGCAGCCGTTCGTTCTACAGACTCGCGCGAAAGGTCGTCGGTGGAGGCGAATCCCCAGGCATTGTTCACGATGACGCGAACTCCGATGCCTAGCGATTCGGAATCAGCGGCATGGCCGATCTTGCCATTCTTGGTAGCGAGCGCCCGCTGGCGGTCGTTGACGATGCGAGCGTCGCAATACGTGGCTCCGCGTTTCGTGGCCGTGTCGATTGCCCAGTGCGCAATCTGCTTCATCATGTAATCGAGTATATAAAGTCCGACGACCTGCTGTTATTCGCGATGGCGTGATTTCGTGATTCGGCGCTTCAGGGGATTAAGCAGGTCACCAGAAAAAGAAGTGTCCTTGAGAAAGTCTTGCCTTCGTCAATGTGGCGGAAGCGTGTGCGAGTCGAACACACCCTCGGCACCGCGAAGGTGTCGAGCGCCGGTTTTGAAGACCGGGAGGATCACCGGATCCCATTCGCTTCCGCGTATCTTCAACATA
>Ga0070741_10010732_pt1 | contig 17185 bp, 16 predicted proteins | sample Coa_R1_4_FD_66440 | JGI IMG/M metagenome (GOLD analysis project Ga0070741, IMG submission 66440) | Surface soil microbial communities from Centralia Pennsylvania, which are recovering from an underground coalmine fire - Coalmine... | ecosystem: Environmental > Terrestrial > Soil > Unclassified ...
GGATGCCCTTCCCGAACCGGCCGCCGACCGTGCCCGACGACAACGAGACGGGCCTCTACCGCACGACGTTCACCGTCCCGCGCGCCCTGCGGCGGCGCCCCGCCGTGCTGCACGTGGGCGGCTGCGAGGGCGTCCTCTACGTGCTCGTGAACGGCGAGCCGGTCGGCATCGCCAAGGACGCGCGCACGCCGAGCGAGTTCGACGTCACGCCGCTCGTCACGTTCGGCGAGCCGAACGTGCTCGAGCTGGCGGTCGTGCGCTACAGCGATGCGTCGTTTCTCGAGGACCAGGACCAGTGGTGGCACGCGGGGCTGCCGCGCTCGGTGCGCGTGCTCTCGCCCTCGGTGCGCGACGTCCACTGGCAGGCGGGCGCAGACGGCCGCTTCCGCGTCGACGCCGACGCGCCCGGAGAGGTGCGCGTGCTCGACGCGGCCGGCCGCGTGGCCGGGCGGGCGCGGGTCGGCGAGGAGGGCGGCGTGCGAAGGCCGGCGCTGTGGTCGGCGGAGACGCCCGCGCTCTACCGGCTCGAGGTCGTCGCGGAGACGGAGACGGTGTGGTGCGACGTCGGCTTCCGCACCGTCGAGGTGCGCGACCGGCAGCTGCTTCTGAACGGCAGGCCGGTGCTGATCGCGGGCGTCAACCGCCACGAGCACGACGACGTCCGCGGCCGCGCCGTCACGCGCGCGGGGATGGAGGCGGACATCCGCCTGATGAAGCGGTTCAACGTCAACGCGGTGCGCTGCTCGCACTACCCCGACGACCCGTACTGGCTCGAGCTGTGCGACCGGCACGGCCTGTACGTCGTCGACGAGGCGAACGTCGAGGCGCACGCGTTCTACGACGAGCTGTGCGACGACCCGCGCTACCGCGCCCAGTGGGTCGAGCGCGTCGCGAACATGGTCGAGCGCGACAAGAACCACCCGAGCGTGATCCTCTGGTCGCTCGGCAACGAGAGCGGCTACGGCGCGAACCACGACGCGGCCGCCGGCTGGGTGCGGCGGCGCGACCCGTCGCGGCCGCTCCACTACGAGGGCGCGATCGCGCGCGACTGGACGGGCGGCCGCGCGGCCACGGACGTCGTCTGCCCCATGTACGCCGACGTGCCGTCGATCGTGCGCTGGGCGGAGACGGAGACCGACGATCCGCGGCCGCTCGTCCTCTGCGAGTACTCGCACGCGATGGGCAACTCGAACGGCGGCCTCGCCGACTACTGGGCCGCCTTCCGCAGCCACGACGCGCTGCAGGGCGGCTTCGTCTGGGAATGGGTCGACCACGGCATCCGCGCGGTCGACGACGCCGGGCGCCCGTACTGGCGCTACGGCGGCGACTTCGGCGACGAGCCGCACGACGGCAACTTCGTCGCCGACGGCCTCGTCTGGCCCGACCGCACGCCCCACCCCGCTCTCTTCGAGCTCCGCTACCTCGCCCAGCCGGTCGCGGTCACCGCGCGCGGGGGCGGGCGCTTCCGGATCGAGAACCGCCGCAGCTTCACGACGCTCGCCGACCTGCGCGGCGAGTGGGAGCTGCAGGCGGACGGCGAGATCGTGAAGCGCGGCCGGTTGCCGAAGCTGCGCGTCGAGCCCGGCAAGACGACGGAGGTCCGGCTCGCCGTGCCGAGCGGGCCGGGCGAGCGCTTTCTCACCTTCCGCTTCTTCGACGAGACCGGCGAGGAGGCGGCCCACGAGCAGCTGCCGCTCGGCCGCCCGCCTCGCGCGCGCAGCCCGCGCGGGCGCCCGTACGACGGCGAGCTCCTGCCCGGGCTCGTGCTCGCACCGCCGGCGCTGCAGCTGTGGCGCGCGCCGACGGACAACGACGGGCTGCCGCTCGTCGCCGACAAGCACGTCGGTCCGCTCGACCGCTGGCTCGAGCTCGGGCTCGACCGGGGCGCGCCGGGGCTCGCGGCGCACACGCTTCGCTACCGCATCACCGCCGACGGCTGGATCGTCGCCGAGAACGTCGTCGAGCTCGCGCGCGGCGTCGCCGACGTGCCTCGGATCGGCGTCGTCCTCACGCTCCGGCCCGGGCTGGAGCGGCTCGAGTGGTACGGGCGCGGACCGCTCGAGGCCTACAGCGACCGGCTTGCGTCCACGGTCGTCGGGCGGTTCGAGAGCACGGTCGCGGACCAGTACGTGCCGTACATCAACCCGCAGGAGCACGGCCACCATCCGGACACGCGCTGGCTTCGCCTGACGGACGGCCGCGGCCGAGGGCTGGAGGTGCGCGGGCTGCCGCTGATCGGGTTCGGCGCGAGCCACTTCACCGCCGCCGACCTGACGGCCGCGACCCACACGAACGAGCTCGAGCCGCGGCCCGAGGTGTTCCTCAGCCTCGACGCCGCCCAGCGCGGGCTCGGCACCGCGAGCTGCGGGCCCGACACGGCCGAGCGCTACCGGCTGCTCGAGCGCCGCTACGCGTTCTCGTTCGCGCTGCGCGAGATCCCGGCGCCGCGCGAGGCGCGGGCGACGAGGGTCTCGCCGCCGCCGAAGCCGCGGCGGCGGTAGCGCTCCGCCACCTCGGCCGCGAGCGACGCCGCGCGCGCGTCGTCGGTGAGCGCGAGCACGGAGCCGCCGAACCCGCCGCCGACGATCCGCGCGCCGTACGCGCCGGCGGCGACGGCGTCCTCGACGAGCGCGTCGACCTCGGGCGTCGACACCTCGTAGTCGTCGCGGAGGCTGGCGTGGCTCCGCAAGAGCAGGTCGCCGGCCTGGGCGAGGTCGCCGCGCTCGAAGGCCGCGGCGAACGCGAGCACCCGCTCGTTCTCGGTGCGGACGTGCCGGACGCGCCTCGGCACCCCCGCCTCCAGCTCGGCGCGGCGCGTCGCGTAGCCGGACGTCTCGTGCCGGTGCTCGACGCCGGAACCGACGACGACGAGCGCGACCCCGTGCGGCACCGGCACGTAGCGGTGCTCGAGCGTGCCGCAGTCGAGGAGCAGCGCCCGGTCGACCCGGCCGAGGAGCGACGCGGCCTGGTCGAGGATGCCGACGGGCGCGCCGACGGCGCGGTGCTCGGCGCGGCGGCACGCGTCGGCGAGCGCGAGCGGCTCGAGCTCCCAGCCGGCGACCGCCCCGAGCGCGAGGGCGACGGCGACCTCGAGCGCCGCCGACGAGGAGAGCCCGGCGCCCGCCGGCAGGGTCGAGGCGAGCGTGCCCGCGAGGCCGACGGGCGGCCGGCCGAGCGCGTGGAGCTCGCCGGCGACGGCGTGCGCGTAGCGCACCCAGCCCTTGCCGGGCGCGCCGCTCCCGTCGGCCGCGAAGGACACCGCCGGGCCGAAGCCCTCCGAGCGCAGCCGCACCTCGCCGCCGCCCTGCTCGGCGACGTCGAGCGTGATCCCGTACTGGATCGCGACCGGCAGGACGAGCCCGCCGCTGTAGTCGGTGTGCTCGCCGATCAGGTTGACGCGCCCGGGCGCCCAGACGCGCAGGCCCCGCTCCCGGCTCATCGCTCCTCGCGCACGTACGGCGTGCCGAGCGCCGCGGGCGCGCCGATGCGGCGCCGCGCGCCGGCGTTCGAGACGAGCACGAGCACGAGCACCGTCATCACGTAGGGAAGCGACTGGAACAGCTCGGGCGGCACGCCGTGAAGGATGCCGCGCGCCTGGAACGTGAACGGGATGCCCGCGAATGCGCCGAAGAAGTAGGCGCCGAGCACGCACAGCGTCGGGCGCCAGAAGGCGAAGATCACGAGGGCGATCGCGATCCAGCCGGCGCCGCCTGTGATCCCGTCCTGCCACTGCGGCGTGATCCAGAGCGTGAACACGGCGCCGCCGACCCCGGCGAGCGCGCCGCCGAGAATCGTGTGCGCGTAGCGGTACGCGGCGACGTTGATCCCCATCGCGTCGGCGGCCGCCGGCGACTCGCCGACCGCGCGCAGGTTGAGCCCGAGCCTCGTGCGGTTCAGGTACACGGTCACGGCGACCACGAGCAGCCACGACAGATAGACGAACGCCGACTGGTCGAACAGGATCGGCCCGGCGACCGGCGCGGTCCGCCAGCCGTGCGGCAGGAACGACGCGAACGGATGGCGGGCCGGGTGGTCGGCCACGTTGAGGTCGTTGCCGAGGTACGACGACAGGCCGGCCGCGCCCGCGAAGATCGTCAGCGCGAGCCCGGACACGATCTGGTTCGCACGCAGGCTGACGACGAGGAACGCGTGGATGAGCGCCATCGACGCGCCCGCGAGGGCGGCGACCGCGAACGCGGCGGCCGGCGAGCCCGTCTTCAGGTCGGCCCAGAAGCCCATCACCGCGCCGACGAGCATCATCCCCTCGACGCCGAGGTTGAGGACGCCCGACCGCTCGGCCAGCAGCTCGCCGAGCGCCGCGTAGAGGAGCGGCGTGCCGTAGACGACGGCCGAGCTGAGCACGACGACGAGGATCGAGTCGTTGACGCCCGACGCCAGGATCACGCCCGCACCGCCTGCTGGGTGCGCCGCTCGAAGCGGACGCGGTAGCGGACGAGCAGCTCGCCGCCGAGGGCGGAGAAGAGGATCAGCCCCTGCATGACCCCGACGAGCCCGGACGGGAAGTCGGCGCCCTGCAGCGCGTAGCCCGCGTTCTGCAGCCCGCCGAGCAGGAACGCGATCAGGCAGACCGCGAACGGGTTGTAGCGGGCGAGCGCCGCGACGACGATGCCCGCGTAGCCGTAGCCCGCGGCCGTGAGGCCGCGCGGGTCGAGCGTGTGCCGGAAGTCGCCGTCCTGGCTCGCGCCGCCGAGGCCGGCGATCGCGCCCGAGAGCGCCATCACCGCGAGGATCTTCCGCCGCGTCCGCATGCCGGCGTAGGCGGCGGCGCGCGGCGAGTCGCCGATCACCTGCACCTCGAAGCCGAAGCGCGTCCGCGAGTAGAGGACGAAGATCGCCGCCGCGAGCACGGCGCCGGCGAGCAGCCCGAACGGCAGCTGGATGCCGCCGAGGTGCGCGACCGGCCACGACGCCGCGTCCGGCAGCGTCTTTCCCTGCGGGAACACCTTCGCGCTCGGCGACGACGTGTCGCGCCAGTAGGAGAGCGAGTCGAAGATCAGGTAGTCGAGGACGAGCGCCGCGACGTAGTTGAGCATCAGCGACGTGATGATCTCGTTGGTCGAGAGGAACGCCCGCAGCACGGCGGGGACGAGCGCGAGCGCCGCACCGGCCGCTGCGCCGGCGGCGATCATCGCCGGCACCGACAGCCAGCCGGAGTGGTTGCCGAGGACGATGCCGGCCGCGGCGCCGACGATCGCGCCGGCGTAGAGCTGGCCCTCGCCGCCGATGTTGAAGAGCTGCATCCGGAAGGCGACCGCGGCGCAGAGCCCGGTGAAGAGCAGCGGCGTGGCGGACACGAAGGTCGAGTTGAGCGCGAACGTGCTGCCGAAGCCGGTGACGACCAGCCGCCAGAACGTGTGGCCCGGCGAGTGGTGCGTGGCGAGCAGCACGAGCGTCATCACCGCGAACGCGCCGGCGAGCGAGCCGAGGGGCACGGCGACCGTCAGCCAGCGCGGCTGCTCGAGGCGGCGCTCGATGCGGATCATGCGCGCCCGCCGCCCGCCATCAGGAGGCCGATCTCCTCGACCGTCGCCTCGCCGGCGGCGAGCTCGTCGACGATCCGCCCTTCGTACATGACGGCGACGCGGTCCGAGAGCGCCAGGATCTCGTCGAGGTCCTCCGAGATGAGCAGCACGCCGACGCCGCCGCCGGCCGCCTGCCTGATGTAGCGGTGCACGGTCTCGATCGCGGCGACGTCGAGGCCGCGGGTGGGCGATGCGACGACGAGCACGCGCGGCGCGCCGTGGAACTCGCGCGCCAGCACGACCTTCTGCAGGTTGCCGCCCGACAGCTGGCGCGCCGGCACGTCGGGGCCGCCGCCGCGGACGTCGTAGCGCCGGATCAGCGAGGCGGCGTGGTCGCGGATGGAGCGCAGCGAGAGCAGCGGCCCTCGCGTGTGGTCGCCCTCGCGGTAGGTCTTGAGCACGACGTTCGAGGCGATCGAGAGCGACGGCGCGACGCCGGTGTGCAGCCGGTCCTCGGGGACGTGCGCGACGCCGGCGCGGATCGCCTCGCGGGCGTCGCCGCCGCGGAGCCGGCGGCCGGCGACGACGATCTCGCCGTCCGCCGGCCGGCGCATCCCGGTGATCGTCTCGGCGAGCTCGCGCTGCCCGTTGCCGGCGACGCCCGCGATGCCGACGATCTCGCCCGAGCGCAGGGTCAGCGTCACGCCCTTCAGCGCCTCGTCGCCGCGGTCGCCCTCCGCGCGCAGGCCGCGCGTCTCGAGCACCGGGTCGCCGATCCCGAGCTCGCGCCCGACCCGCTCGATGCCCGACACCTCGCGCCCGACCATCAGCGCGGCGAGCGAGCGCGGCGTCGCGGCCGCCGTCTCGACGGTCGCGATCGTCTTGCCGTCACGCAGGATCGTGACGCGGTCCGAGACCGCCTTCACCTCGTGCAGCTTGTGCGAGATGAACACGATCGTCCGCCCCTCCTCCGCCATCACGCGGAGCGTCGCGAACAGCGACTCGGCCTCCTGCGGCGTGAGCACGGCGGTCGGCTCGTCGAGGATCAGGATGCGCGCCTCGCGGTAGAGCGCCTTCAGGATCTCGACGCGCTGCTGCTCGCCGAGCGACAGCTGCCAGACGCGGGCGCGCGGGTCGACGGCGATCCGGTAGCGCTCGCCGAGCTCGGCGACGCGGCGCTCGATCCGCCGCGGGTGCACCATGAACTTCTTCCCCTCGCCGCGGTGGTCGCCGAGGATGACGTTCTCGGCGACCGTGAACGGCGGCACGAGCCGGAAGTGCTGGTGGACCATGCCGATCCCCGCCTCGAGCGCTTCCCGTGGCGAGGTGAACGCGACCGGTCGGCCGTACAGGTGGATCTGGCCGTCGTCCGGGCGGTAGAGGCCGGTGAGGATGTTCGAGAGCGTCGACTTGCCGGCGCCGTTCTCGCCGAGCAGCGCGTGCACCTCGCCCTCGGCCGCCTCGAAGTCGACGCCGTCGTTGGCGACGACGCCGGGGAACCGCTTCGTGATGCCACGGAGCTCGACTGCGGCGGCCATGTCGAGGGCGCCGGCGGGGCGCGGGGCCCCGCCGGCGCGGCAGGATCAGCCCTTCGGGCTCCCGATGACGCCCTTGACGAGCCAGTTCATCGCGTAGAGGTCCTTGACCGTCAGCCGCTGGCCCTTCTTGACCCGCAGCTTGCCGGCCTGGTCGTACAGCGGCCCCTGGAACTCGTACCAGCTGCCGTTCTCGATCGCCTTCTGGCGCGCGGCGATCAGCGCCTTCGTCTTCGCGCTGACGCGGGGGCCGAACGAGGCGAGCTTGGTGAAGCCGCTCTTCATCGAGCCGTACCAGAACTGGCTCTTCCAGGTGCCGCCCATCGCCGCCTTCACCTCGGCCAGGTAGTACGGGCCCCAGTTGTAGACGGCGCCCGTCAGCCACTGCTTCGGCGCGAACTTCTTCGCGTCGGAGTCGTAGCCGACCCACGGGATGCCGACCGACTCGTCGTACTGGCCGATCGCCGGGTCGTCGACGTTCTGGCCGATCACGTCGGCGCCCGCCGCCTTCAGGTTCTGGGCGGCCTTCTTCTCCTTGTCGGGCGCGAGCCACGAGTTCGTCCAGATGATCTTCACCTTCGCGCCGGGGTGCGCGGTCTGGACGCCGAGCGTGAACGCGTTCGTGTGGCGGATCACCTCGGGGATCGGGAACGGGACGACGTAGCCGACGATGCCGGTCTTCGTCAGCGCGCCCGCTGCGATGCCGGACAGGTAGATCGCGTCCTCGCCGGCGCCGTAGTAGTCCGACACGTTCGCCGCCTGGGTGTCGCCGGTCGCCTGCTCGAACTTCACCTTCGGGTACTTCTTCGCCTCCGACAGCACGCACGGCTGGAAGCCGTAGGAGGTGCTGAAGATGATCTGGTTGCCGTCGCGGACGAGCTGGTCGATCACCTGGCAGGTCTGCGGCCCCTCGGGGACGAGCTCCTTGTAGGTCGTCTGCACCTTCGAGCCGAGCGTGCTCTGGACGTAGACGCGGCCCTGGTCGTGGGCCTGTGACCAGCCGCCGTCGTTGTGCGGGCCGACGTAGATCCACGCGGCCCTGAAGACGCCGTTCGACTTCGCCGAGCCGGGCGACGTCCCGAGCGCCAGCACGAGCGCGGCCGCGGCGGCCGCGAGCACGACGACGCCGAGCGCGAGCTTCCTCATCCTCACAGTTCCTCTCCTTGCGCCGGGTTGCGGGGGGAGGGTCGAATCTATCCGACCTCCCGCACCGGCACTAGCCCTCGCTCGCGACGCCCTGGAGGACGGGGCTCTCCGCGCTCCACGGGAAGGTGATCCAGCGGTCGGTGCGCCGCCAGACGTAGTCGCACTTCACGGTCGAGCGCGGCTTCTCGTAGAGGACCGCGCAGCGCACCTCGCCGACCTTCCCGGCGCAGAACTCCTGCACGAGCCGGAGCGTGGCGCCCGTGTCGGCCACGTCGTCGGCGACGAGCACGCTGGTCTCGGCGAAGTCGACCAGGTCGGGGACCGGCGGCAGGATCATCGGCACGTCCAGCCGCTCGTCGACGCCCGTGTAGAACTCGACGTTCATCGTGAAGGTGTTCTTGACGCCGAGCGCGTAGCCGATCGCGCCGGCGACGAGCAGCCCGCCGCGGGCGATGCCGAGGATGATGTCCGGCACGAACCCGTCGCCGGCGATCGTCTCGGCCAGGTCGCGCGCGCCGACGCCCAGATCGGCCCAGCTCATGACCTCGCGCTCGGTCACGTCCGCGTGAGCGTATCGAGTGCGGCCGTGAGCGCATCGACGGCGAGCGCCATGTCCTCCTCGCTCGAGAGCTCGTCCGGGTGGTGCGAGACGCCGCCGTTCAGCGAGCGGACGAAGAGCAGCGACGCGTTCGGCACGACCATCGCGTCGTGGCCGGCGCCGGAGACGAGCCGCGGCGCGCCGGGCAGCACCGCCGCGAACGCGTCGCCCATCGGCACCGGGTCGGAGCGCCAGTCGACGTCGAAGCCGATCTCGTCGATCAGCGCGTCGAGGAGCGCCGCATCGGCCGAGCGGGCGTCGACCGAGACGGTGACGCGGGCGGGGACGACGTTCGACGCGTTCGGCTCCGCCTCGATGCGGCCGACGGTGGCGACGGTGCCGTCGCGGGCGCACGCGCGCACGTGCAGCACGAACCGGGCGGCCTCCACCAGGGCATCGGCGCGCGCGTCCATCGGCGTCGTGCCGGCGTGGTCGGCGCGGCCCTCGAAGACGCGCGTGCCGCGCGCCTGGCCGGCGATCGCGGTGACGACGCCGAGCGGCTCGCCGAGGCGGGCGAGCACCGGCCCCTGCTCGACGTGCACCTCGAGGTACGCGTCGGGCGCCTCCTCGATGCGCCGGCTGCCCATCGGCCCGGTCTCCTCGGCGCGGAACGCGACCACCGCGAGCTCGCGGTCGGGCAGCCGCCGCGCCGCCTCGATCCCGGCGACGACGCCGAGCGCACCGTCGAAGCGGCCGGCGGTGGGGACGCTGTCGAGGTGCGAGCCGGCCCACACGCGCGCCGCGCCGCGCCCGCCGAACAGGTTGCCGGCCGCGTCGCGCGCGACCTCGAGCCCGGCCTCGCGCATCCAGCCGGCCGCGAGCTCGTGCGCGGCGTCCTCGAGCGGCGAATAGCCGGGGCGATGCTGCGCGATCGCGTAGATCTCGTCGAGCCGCTCGGTGATCACCCGGGCAATGCTCGCAGCACCCGCCAGCCGACGAGCGGAAAGGCGGCGACCGAGACGAACGCGACCTGCCACGACGTCGCGCCGACGAGCGCGCCGAACGCGGTCGGGTAGACGGCGGACAGGCTGAGCATCGTCTGCTGCAGCCCGATCGCGAGGCCGCTGCGCTCGTGCCCCGCAAGCTCGACCGCGGCCGCGAAGGAAAGGCTGTTCCAGCTCATCGCGACGACGCCGCCCGCGACGAGCACGGGGACGAGCGCGGCCAGGGGCGCGGCGACGAGCAGCCCCGTCGCCGCGACGAGCGCGGCGGCGGAAAGCGCGATGCGCCTGAACGGCACGAGCCGGCTCCGCACCAGGTCCGACCAGCGGCCGGCGGCGACGCGGGCGCCGATCGCGAGCAGCTGCATCACCGCGAGGATCGCGGCGGCGGAGCTCGTGGTGAGGTCGCGCCGGTCGTGCAGGAAGACGACGGCGAAGCCGACGACGCACATCTGCGGCGCGATCACGAGGGTGCTCGCGACGGAGAGGCGCCAGAGCCGGGCGTCGCGCAGCGGGCTCACCGCCGGCGCTGCGGACGCCTCCGCGCGGCCCGGCCCCTCGCGCACGACGAGGCCGCCCACCGCCGCACCGGCGAGGCACGCGATCCCCATCGCCGCGAACGCCCACGCCACACCGCCCGCGTGCTCGATCGGGGGCAGGCCGAGCGAGACGAGGAAGCCGGAGACCGGGACGGCGGTCTGTCGCAGCCCGAGCGCGAGGCCGCGCTCGCCGGCGGGGAACCAGTGCATGACGGCGCGGCCGCTGGCCGACTGGATGCCGGCGCCCGTCGCGCCGGCGGCGAGGAGCAGCAGCGCGAGCGCGGCGAAGCCGTGCGCGAAGGCGACGCCGACGAGCGCGCAGCCGCACGTCGAGAGCCCCAGCACGAGCACGGCGCGCTCGCCGACGCGGTCGGTCGCGATCCCCCAGGGGATCAGGCTGACGAGCGAGCCGAGCGACGACAGCGAGAGCAGCAGGCCGGTCTGGGTGAGCGTCAGCCCGTACTCGCGGCGGAGGGCCGGCGCGGCGACAGCCACGCCGTACCAGATGGCCGAGTAGGTCGTCTGCGCGAAGGTGCCCGCGCCGAGGACCGCCCAGCGGTAGCGCGTCACGCGGCTGCGAGCAGCTCGCCGATGCGCACGTGCTCGGTGAGCAGCCGGGCGAAGCGGGCAGGGTCGCCGGCGACGTAGGCGCGGCAGAGGTCGCGGCCGGCGGAGTAGGTGATCGCGTACGCCCGCCATGTCGGGTCGGTGACGAACGAGACGTTCTGGGCCGCCTGGTCCCGCGTCCGCAGCGCCCACCGGGCGACGAACGAGATCGCGTCCTCGACCGGGGCGCCGTCCTCGTTGACGAGCAGCGCCGCATCGAGGCCGACGGTGCGCAGCGTCTCGCGGACGCGGGCGATGTCGCGCGCGAGCGCGAGGTCCGCGTCCGGGGCGCGCCGCTGCACGAGCGCGAACACCTCGTGCCACGCCGCCTCGTCGAGGATCGTCTCCGCGCCCGTCTCGGCGATCCCCTCGCTGAGCACGGCCTGCGGGGTGCACACGAGCTGGATCGCCTCCTCGACCGCAAGCCCGCTCAGCACGAAGCGGCGCTCCTTCAGCGAGTGCTCGGTGTGATGCCCGGGATAGACCTCGTGCGCTGCCAGGTGGATCGTCTCGTAGGCGCTCGTTGGCACGTCGGTGTTCAGGACGACCCGGCTGCGCAGGTTGCCGAGGTAGTAGTTGAACGCCCACCACGGCTCGTCGCGAACCCCCTCGAGGTCCGCGCACTCGCCGGCGGGAAGCTCGACGAGCGTGCGGGTGCGCTCGCGGAGGAAGGGGAGCAGCTCGGGCAGGAGCCCGAGCGCGGTCTCGCCGTCGACGAGCTGCGTGTCGCGCCACGCGAGGTAGCGGTCGGCGAGCGGGCCGTCTCCGGGCAGCAGCTCCGCGAGCCTCGCGTGGGCCTCCTCGTAGACGGCGACGGGCGTCCGCTCCGGCCGGACGCGGTAGCACCGCTCGACCTCGTCCACGTAGGAGATCGGCTCGCCCGCGAGCACGCGCGCGTACGCGGCGAGCGCCTCGACCTGGTCGGACAGCCAGCCGTCCTCCAGGTCGGCGAGGAGCGCGTCGGCGTCGTCGGCGAGCCGGGCCGCCTCGACCGGCTCCTCGGCGCGGACGCGCTCGGCGAGGGCGGCCGGGCCGTAGTAGGCGTCGACGAGGCCGTCGACGTGCCGGCCGAGGCGCAGGCCGAGCTCGAGGTAGCGCTCGGCGACCGTCGCCGCCTCCGTCACAGGATGTCCGGCTCCGCTCCGAGCAGGCGCGCGACCGCGGCGCGGCCGCGGTCGCCCATGTCGAGCGTCAGGTCGTTGACGTACATCGCGACGAACTCGTCGGCGGTCGCGGCGTCGATGCCGCGGCCGAAGCCGCGGGCGTAGGCGAGCGCCTCGTCCCGGTGTGCGAGGCCGGCGCCGATCGCCTCGCGCAGAACGTCCGACACGTCGTGCGCGCGCTCGACGTCCCGGCGGAGCGCGACGACGCCGAGCGGCAGCGGCAGCCCCGTCTCGGCCCGCCACCAGTCGCCCAGGTCGAGCAGCTTCACGAGGCCGGCGTCCGCGTAGGTGAGCTGCCCCTCGTGGATCAGCAGGCCGGCGTCGGCGCGCCCGGAGACGACCTCGGCGAGCACCTGGTCGAACGGCAGGTCGCGCGTCCGGACGCCGTCGCCGAGCGCCAGGCGCAGGACGCGCGCCGCGGTGGTGAGCGCGCCGGGCGTCGCGATCTCGACCGCGCGGAGGTCGACGCCGCTCCGGGCGACGACGATCGGGCCGTACCCTTCGCCGAACGACGCGCCGTGCGCGAGCAGCCGGTACCGGTCGGCGACCGCGGGATAGGCGCCCGCCGACAGCGCAGTCACCTCGAGGCGCCCCTCGAGCGCCCACTCGTTCAGCGTCTGGATGTCCGAGGCGACCGGCTCGAGCTCGAGCCCGCGGGTGTCGACGCGGCCGGCGACGAGCGCCCACACCATGAACGCGTCGTCGGGGTCGGCGCTGTGCCCGATGCGGATCGCCACGCCGGCCACGTTACCCTGGTGGTCGTGAGCAAGGTCGCGCTCAGCGAGGCGATCCAGGACTACCTGAAGAGCGTCTACAAGCTCGAGGCGGCGAGCGGCCGCGTGACGATCGGCGCGCTCGCCCGGGACCAGGGCGTGTCGCCCGCGTCGGCGTCGGTGATGGTGAAGAAGCTGGCGGCGCTCGGGCTGCTCGAGCACGAGCCGTACCGGGGCGCGCACCTGACCGGGGCGGGGGAGCAGGTGGCGCTCGAGGTGATCCGCCACCACCGCCTGCTCGAGCTGTACCTCGCGCGCACGCTCGGCGTGCACGTCGACGACGTCCACGACGAGGCCGACCGGCTGGAGCACGTGATCTCGGAGGAGCTCGAGGCGCGCATCGACCGGGCGCTCGGCTACCCGACGCACGACCCGCACGGCGACCCGATCCCGGACGCCGACCTCAACTGGCCGGGCGCGTAGCCCTACGACCTGCCGAAGAAGAACTTCTCGAGCGGGGCGAGCAGCTCCTCGCGGCGGAACGGCTTGACGCGCACGCCGGCGCCGTCCTCCTCGGAGACGACGGCGTCGTCCTCGAGCGCCGCGTTCGCCGCCTCGAGGCAGTCGTCGAGCTCGTACCCCTCCCACAGGTAGTCCTCGGCGCGCGGCGAGGCCGCCTCGCGCAGCTCGGGGTTCACCTGGCGGCCGACCGCCCAGACGGCGCCCGGGCGGCGCTCGATCCACAGCACGACCCGCTCGCGGCGGCCGGCGTCGTCGAGACCGTCAACGATACGTTCGGCGAAGCGCCCGTCCTGCCCGGGAGCCTTCACGGCACCGACTATACAATCGGCGGCATGGGGCTCGTCGACGCGATCAAGGGCGCCTTCTCGTTCCTCTCGTCCCGGTCGCAGAACGAGGAGCGGATCGCCCAGTACCTGATCCGGGAGCACCACCGCGGCCGGCCCGTCGCCGAGGTGCTGGAGGACCACTACGTGACGAACCGCTGCACGCCCGAGCAGATCCACCGGCTGCTCGACCGGCCGGAGGTGATCCACGCGATCGGCGCAGACCTCGTCGACGAGGCGCGCGCCCGGCTCTAGGAACCGCGGAGGAGCTCGACCACCCGGGCGGCGGCCGCGACGTCCCACGCGGCGAGCCCGTTCGACTTGAAGACGACGACGTCGTCGTCGTGCTCGCGGCCGCGCAGCTCGCCGGCCACGACCTGTCCGAGCTCGTGCACCTCCAGCCAGTCGAGCACGCCCCGCTCGACCGGCTCGATCAGGTCGCCGGCCTCGAGCCTCGCCTGCTCGACGGAGTCGGTGCACACGAAGCTCGCCCGGTCGAGGACGACGTTGTCGAGCTCCCGGGCGGCGGGCTCGTTCGCGCCGATCGCGAGCACGAGCGCCCCCTCCCGCAGCCACTCGCCGCGCACGACCGGGTCGCGCGACGTGGTGGCGGTGACGACGACGTCGCACGCGGCAGCCTCGCGCGCCTCCCCGGCCGGCTCGGCGCCGTGCTCGCGGCAGAACGCCTCGAGCCTGCCCGCGTTCGGGCACCAGGCGACGATCCGGTCGGCGGGGAGCGCCTCGCGCAGCGCGGCGACGTGGGCCGCCGCCTGGCGGCCGCAGCCGAGCACCCCGACGCTGGCGGCGTCCGGGCGCGCGAGCAGGCGCGCGGCGAGCGCGGACGCGGCGGCGGTGCGCCGCTCGCCGAGCACGTTCGCCTCGACGATCGCCGCCACCTCGGCGCGCTCGAGGGAGAAGAGGACGACGAGGAACGGGGCGCCGCCGGGCAGCCATGCGAACGTCTTCAGCCCGGCGTAGCCGAGCTCGAGGTCGACACAGGGCATGACCGCGAACACGCCGTCGGGAAGCTCGGCGCGCACGCGCGCCGGGTTGACGACGGCGCCGCGCGCGCTGCGTGCGAACGACCCTTCGACGGCGGCGAGCGCCTCGGCGGGCGTGAGCAGCTCCGCGACCTGGGCTTCGGTCACGTACAGGGGCACAGACGGGAGCTTACGAGCGGCGCGGATCGCGCCTGCGCCAACCGGCAGTGGAGCAGCACAGCGGCACGAAATGCGCCCGGCATGATTCGAACATGCGACCTCTGCCTCCGCAGGGCAGCGCTCTATCCCCTGAGCTACGGGCGCCCGGTGGGCCAGTGTAGCCGCGCGGCGGCGCCGCCGACCGTCAGCTCCGCGTCGTCGGGAACCTCGACCCGCACGTAGGCGAGCGCGAGGCCGTCGACGGCGCTCGTCACGCGGCCGACCTCCTTCTCGCCGTGCAGCACGGGAGTCTCGGGGGCGGGGGCGCCGTCGAGCTCGAGCACGCGCAGCCGGCGGTTGACCTTGCCGCGGTAGTGCTGGCGGGCGACCGGCTCCTGCCCCGGGAAGCAGCCCTTGGCGAAGGAGATCGCGCGCTCGTCGAGGCCCGCCTCGGCGGGCAGGACGCGGTCGTCGATCTCGGCGCCGTAGCGGGGCGTGCCGGCTTCGATCCGGCGGCGCTCGAGCTCCTCGTCGGAGAGGGTCGGCTCGAGCCCGGCGTCGAGCACCTCGACGGCGGGGACGCGGTAGTCGCGGTTCGGGATGCCGTCGGCGCCGCCGAAGACGATCGTCGAGGAGTGCTGCTCGAGCGCGATCTCGCAGCGGGCGGCGAAGCGGGCGCGCAGCAGCTCGCGCCGAAGCGTCTCGCCGAGCTCCGGCTCGGTCAGCAGCAGCACGTCGTCCTCGCCGCGCCGCCAGACGAGCGCCGGAGCGACGACCCGCGCCTTCGGGGTGAGGAGCAGCGCGTCCGCCGACCCTTCGGCGGGGACGTCGTTCGTCAGCATCCGGTTCAGGTACTCGACCGCCTGCGGGCCCTGCACGCGGACGTAGGCGCGCGGGCGGCGGGCTGTCTCGCGTGTGACGGCCCCCATCGCCTCCTAGACTAGACAGGGTGTTCCGGTCGAAGGCGGAGGCGAAGGTGCGCGAGGCGGGCTACGACCCGGCGCGCCTGCCTCCCGGCCAGTACCTGACGGAGAAGTGGCCCGTCCTCCACGCGGGGTCGGTGCCGCACTACGCGGACCTCTCGACCTGGACGCTGCGCGTCTTCGGCGAGGTCGAGGAGGAGCTCGAGCTGACGTGGGAGGAGCTGTCGCAGCTGCCGCGCAGCGCGAACGTGCAGGACATCCACTGCGTGACGCGGTGGTCGAAGTTCGACACGAGCTTCGAGGGCGTGCACTGGCGCGAGCTCGCGAAGCTCGCCCGGCCGACGCCGGCCGCGCGGTTCGCGGTCGCGCACGCGGAGGCCGGCTTCACCTCGAACGTGCCGCTCTCGTTCCTCGAGGCCGACGACGCGATCCTTGCCACGCACGGGGACGGCGCGCCGCTCACGCCCGACCACGGCTACCCGCTCCGCCTCGTGATCCCCGGCAAGTACTTCTGGAAGAGCGCCAAGTGGCTGCGCGGCATCGAGCTCACGGCGGTCGACAGGCCCGGCTTCTGGGAGCGCTACGGGTACTCGAACGACGCCGACCCGTGGGCCGAGCAGCGATATGCGTTCTAGTTCACTCCTTCGAGGGATCGGGCGGGGGCGCGGCCGCCCCGATAGCTAGGGCAAGCACCATCCTCCCCAAATCCCCAGAGAGAAGGGCCGCCTCTCGGCGGCCCTTCTCTTTGGTCCTGCCGAGCCCTCGGGCTCGCTACATCATCCCGCCCATGTCCGGCATGCCGGCGCCGGCGCCGGCGGTCTGCTTCTCCGGAGCCTCGGCGACGATCGCCTCGGTGGTGAGGATGTTCTTGGCGATCGACGCGGCGTTCTGCAGCGCCGAGCGCGTGACCATCGTCGGGTCGGTGATGCCGGCCTTGACGAGGTCGGTCACCTCGCCGGTGTCGACGTTCAGGCCCTGGCCCGGCTTCGCCTGGCGGACCTGCTGCACGACGACCGAGCCCTCGAGCCCGGCGTTCGTGGCGAGCTGGCGGAGCGGCTCCTCGAGCGACTTGATGATGATCTGCGCACCGGTGCGCTCGTCACCCTCGAGCGACTCGAAGAGACCGTCCTTGACCTTGTCGGACGCGTTCAGGAGGGCGACGCCGCCGCCCGGCACGACGCCCTCCTCGAGGGCGGCGCGCGCGGCCTGCAGCGCGTCCTCGACGCGATGCTTGGTCTCCTTCATCTCGGTCTCGGTGGCGGCGCCGACCTTGACCACGGCGACACCGCCGGACAGCTTCGCGAGGCGCTCCTGGAGCTTCTCGCGGTCGAAGTCGGAGTCGGTCGTCTCGATCTCGGACTTCAGCTGCTTGATCCGGGCCTTGATCGCCTCGCCGTCGCCGGCGCCGTCGATGATCGTCGTCGTGTCCTTCGAGACGACGACCTTGCGGGCGCGGCCGAGCTGCGAGAGCTTCGTGTTCTCGAGCTTGAGGCCCATCTCCTCGGTGATCACCTCGCCGCCCGAGAGGATCGCGATGTCCTCGAGCATCCGCTT
>Ga0070741_10010733_pt1 | contig 17184 bp, 13 predicted proteins | sample Coa_R1_4_FD_66440 | JGI IMG/M metagenome (GOLD analysis project Ga0070741, IMG submission 66440) | Surface soil microbial communities from Centralia Pennsylvania, which are recovering from an underground coalmine fire - Coalmine... | ecosystem: Environmental > Terrestrial > Soil > Unclassified ...
GGAACGCGCGTAGGCAGAACTTCCGGCTCCTGCCGCCGTTCGTCGAAATTGGGGCGAAAGTCGACGGTCTCCTTATCGAGATCGTCGAGCAGAGCCACATCGATCCGTGACAGCCGCGCTTCGGTGTAACGGTATGCCGCCGGGGAGTCCCCGTCCACGGACCCGAAATTACCCTGCCCGTCCACAAGCGGGTAGCGCATGGAGAAATCCTGCGCCATCCGTACCAACGCGTCGTAAACCGCGGCATCGCCGTGGGGATGGTAGTTCCCGAGAACTTCGCCGACAATACCGGCGCACTTGCGATAGGCACGATTGAAGGCGAGCCCCATCTCGGACATGGCGAAGAGGATTCGGCGATGGACTGGCTTCAGGCCATCACGGATATCCGGCAGCGCCCGGCCTACGATTACGCTCATCGCGTAATCGAGATAAGACCTGCGCATTTCGTCTTCGATGTTGATCGGCAACAGGTTCTTGCCGTCTCCACCGGGCGGTAGCAGCGATCCGGACGAGGGCGGAGTAGGACCTTGAGGCGGGTTTTCCTGATCTGGCAAAATGACTCCTTGGGAGGTGTTAAGCTCTATTATACCAAGGCATTACGGTTTTGAACAGTTGTGTTTTCGCGCTCCCTGTCTGATGAAATCGCCCTGACTTCATGCGGCGTCCAGCTCTGGGACACCGGCGGCATATTTGCCGTTTAATTGGACCCTGCCCTGCGGTTCAAATGGTTCCGATGCGAGGAAGAACTGTGCCTGATTTCCGCCATTTTTTGCCCCGATTTCGAAATCAATGTGTATTTCGGGAAAAAGTCTGTTGGCGTTGCTGCTCCATTCGCCCCGGAATGCGATTGCAGTCTGGCAGCGGCTGTTGCCGGCGATCCGATTTGTTTACTGCGAGCCCAGCGGAATATCATGGGTAGCTTGCAAAGTATCGCCGCGTTACGCCCCAAGGTCTCCGCACGCCTGCATTTCCTCGCCGCGATTGTTTTACTCCTTCTCGTTTTCTCTGCCTACTCGAACTCGTTCCATGCGGGCTTTGCCATGGACAGCCGCAGCAGGGTTCTTACCGATCCCCGCATTTCGGCCATCAACAGAACTAATGTCAGTCTGATTTTCAGCGAGGATTACTGGTGGCCGCGCGGTTACAGCCGCCTCTACAGGCCCGTCACCACTCTCTCGTACCTGCTGAATCGGGCCATCCTGTTCAATCCGGAGGATGCCGCCGGTTACCGTCTTCTCAATCTCCTGCTGCATGCAGTCAATGCATTCCTGCTGTACCTGGTCGCGCTGTTCCTGGTCAACGATTGGTGGACAGCCATGCTGATCGGATCGCTCTGGGCCGTTCACCCGGTATGCACGGAATCGGTAACCAACATCGTGGGCCGCGCGGATGAACTGTCGGCCACCGCGATCCTGGGCGCCTTACTGTTGACGATTGGTGTAAGGCACTCCGGAGGGATGCGGCGCCGGCTGTGGCAGACTGCGCTCATGCTGGTTACGCTCGGGGGACTGCTCGCCAAGGAGATTGCCGCGATCATACCAGGGGTGGTTCTGCTCTACGATTTTGCCCGCCGGCCTGCGGCGGGCTGGTCCGCGACAGAGCGCCGGGGCGTCTTGACCGGCTATCTCGTCTTCGTGCCGCCGTTTCTGATTGCCTGGTATCTGCGCGCTGCCTCTTTGGCCCACAGCGGCCCGGTGGAAATGCCGTTCGTGGATAATCCCATCCAGGGCAGCAGCTTCCTCACCGGGAGACTTACCGCGATCAAAGTAATCGGCAAGTACATGTGGCTGCTTGTGTGGCCGCTCCGGCAGTCGTGCGATTACTCTTACAACCAAGTACCGCTCATCGACTGGCATTTCAAACGTTTCGAGGACTGGAAAGCGGTGGCTGCTCTGTTCTGCCTCGTGTTGTTGATGGCAGTGGCGATCGCGGCTTTTCGCAGGCAGAAAGCCGTTTTCTTTTTCATGGGACTTTCGGTTCTGGCACTGCTGCCGGTCACGAACCTCATCTTTCCGATCGGCACTATTATGGCGGAGCGGTTTCTGTACCTGCCCGCGGCCGGGTTCGCGGGCTGTGTGGTGGCGCTTGCTTTTGCCTCCGTAGGGCAGTACCGCAAAATGGCCATCGGCGCCGTGGTAGTGCTCATCGGCTTGGCGGCCGTGCGCACATATACGCGCAATCTCGATTGGGCCGACGATGAAACGCTCTGGACTCAGGCGGTGCAGGCCTCTCCCGACAGCTTCAAAACCCATATGGGGCTGGCTGAAATACGGGCATATAACCATCCGCTGGATACAGTTCTGGACGAGGCGATCCAGGAGACGGAGAAGGCGCTGAGCATAGTAGCCGGACTGCCGCCCGACAAGAGTCCGAATAATGTATATGCACTTCTTGGCGAATTCTATCGCCTGAAAGGCGAGGCGGCGGCGCCCCGTAAGCCTGACGGAACTGCGGTGCCGTCGGCGCAGAGCCGGCTGTGGTACGAAAAAGCGTTGAGCGTGCTCTCTCGCGGCGTGGTCGTAGACCGCGCAGTGGCAGCCGCCATGCACCGGCAGCAACTCGCGCAGGGAAAAAGACCGGACCAGATCGCCCCATTCGGCCTGGACCGCCTATATGCATCGTTGGGGCTCACGCGCCTGCGGCTGCAAATGCCTCGGCAGGCGTTAGACGCATTTGTTTATCAGCGCCGGCTGGATCCCGGCAATCCAGCCGTTTACCGGTACATCTCGCGAGCGCATTTGGAATCGGGGAATCTCGAAGGGGCGGTGATAGCGCTCATCGGTGCTCACCTGTTGAGCGATTCCGACCTCGACCAGGCGGAGATTCGCGACTTGTACCAACGCAGGGGAGTATCGGAGTGCGCCCTCACCCGGGGATACATTCCCACGCTCAACGTTGAATGCCCCACGGTGCGGAATGACATTTGCGCTTCGCTGGCGGAAATCGCAAGAGCCCTGCACGAACGGATGCTGGAACCGGGAGTCACACAAATGAAGGATATTGCGCGCAACAAGTACGCATGTCCAATGGACGAATTCGAAAGATCACTACAGTGAGGGCGAGGATCAGAAAAAGAAAACCCCGGCAGCCGAAAGGCAGCCGGGGTTAGAGAAAGATCAATGATGAGCAGGGAAACTCAGGCCCGCTTGCGGAGCTTGATGATCCCTAAGCCAACCAGCCCTGCACCCAGAAGCATCATCGAGGTGGGCTCAGGAACTCCCGTCGGGAGAACTTCATAGAAGCGTAGCGTGTCCTGCGTGATCGCGCCAGTACCGGAGAAATTGGCTGTCACGATAACCGGGCCCAAGCCGTTGGAAACATTGATATTGCCATCGGGAGGTTTCGGTCCGGGAGACCCGCTTGTCAGAGTCTGGGTCGCTCCGGTAGACCAGGTGACGGTCTCCGCTCCGGGAGGAAACAGCGATACCGGCGAGTAGACTGCGTCCGCCGCAGTGATCAAGGTCCCCGGTATTACGTTAGAGAAACACGCATCGACAGAGCGGCAGATCTGGATCTCATAGCTGAGAGTAAACGCCGCCGGTCCGGAAACGCCTTGGGCCCAAGTACTGGCGCTGAAATTCCAACCATGAATATCCAAGCCTGGCACAGCCTGGCTGATAAGGTCTGCTGAAACCGTCGAAGCGGCGCCCGCGGACCCAGTTGGCGTGTAAACGAAATTCCAAAACAGTTTGTCCTGGTTAAAGCAGGCGTTTGCAATTCCGCCGGCCGTCAGCGTCTGCAAAGCGTCCAGTGTTGTGTTGATAGGGCACGCCATTTGTACAGCCGACAAATTGCCCGCGCATGCCAAGAAGACTACCAAACCAATCGCATGTCCTACGCTACTTTTCTTCATCTTTCCTCCGTTCCTGTGACCAGCCAACCCGACGTAATGTGCGAGCGGGGATAGGAAAAGTCTATACTCGTTTATCCTTCAAAGCAAGACAAGTTTCCGGAACCCGCAACCAACTCCGTACCTAAACCCACATCAAAATGGCAGGAAACCCAAGAAAGCAGCGCGGTTTTCATTTCTCTGCCCGGCTGCGTGCCTATACTCGGGCCAACCGTGGTCGCACAGATACAGCTAGAGCCGGCCTGTGTACAGGCAAGTTGCAGTATACGGTGCGACCGCCAAAAACTCAAGATTTCTTTCGTTGCTCGGATGTAATTTTGCGTGCGCGCGCCTCCGTTGCCCTACCATTCACGCTCTGCCCTGCGTAAAAACCGCGAATCGCGAATCGTCTTTAAATTGGTCATTTTAAAGAACGTAAACCGTTCCTTGCGGACGGTTCTGCGGGAAAAGCGTGAGCCCGGATTAACTGCCGTGCGGCTTTTTCGTGATAATTGCCGTGACTTCGTCTTGCGCGCAGTGTCCTTTTACGACCATTCTTCGCATTTCCTGTAATGTCGGCGCTGGTTACTCTTACTTTACAGAAGGAATGGCCGGAGGATTACTGCCGCAACTCGCCGTTCATTTCCGGTGGCAAGTAATACATTTTCGTGTTTGCCGGCAATGGTCCGGTTACAAAAGAAGATCCGGCGTGAGGTTGAATGGTCGCGATGTCGGCAGAGACGAGACCCCGATCGCCGTTGTCGGTTAGGGTTCGAAAAACAATGTGGACATTCTGGTATGCGTGGCCGGAGATGTTCTTCACCACACCTTTAATCCGGTGCGTGGCCGAGTCGATGCTCGCCTCCTCCAACTGAAACGGTTCGGTGGCGGTCAACGCCGGGATACTGGAGATGATCGGAGTATCGGGCGGGTTCACCGGTTTCTTAAGCCTTCTAATCAGGAGGACAGCAGTCACGAGAACAAGGGCAATTGCAACCAGTGTAGCGATCTTACGCAAACCGCTTGACTTGCGCACTTTCGGGGAACGTCTGGTTCGCGTTCCCACGCCGGCATCAGCCTGATTCATAGGTAGAGGCTTATCTTAGTACGGTTAATCTTGGAAGTCCAGAAAACTGGCCGTGAGAACCGGACGGAAACTGCTCTGTTGCTTTTTGGAACAGATGTAGGTAAAATCACGTTTTAGAGCGTGCTGTTCCGTACATCGGGTAGACGGCCGGGCCTTCCACTTCTTTCACCAGGCAACCGCACCTGGCTCGGTTCTGCCCGCCAGGGAGCCATAATGGAACCCAAACGACCAAGCAACTACGGTAAATGGAGTAAAGAAGAGCTGCGTAAGGCCGAAGCTACAGCCAAGCAGTTCCTGGAAGACAATGGTTCGCAGATTTCCGACACTTTGCGTACCAAGGTGAAATACCTGGATTTATTGATAAACCGCCTCGCAACGCGCAAGGGCAGCCTCGATGAAAGGCTGGACTGCTTTGCCCGGATCGCCGAAATCGCCCAATTGCTAAAAGATGATGCCGAGGGATTCTTCGAACTGGCCTCACAGCCCGTCGTGGCGCAGATCCTAAACACGGTCAAAGCTAAGCGCTAGCCACCTTCTCCAGGTCCCCGGCCTCGCCGAACTTCATGCCGGCCAAGGCCGGATCGATATTGCGCAGCAGTCCCGTCAACACGCTTCCAGAGCCAACCTCTATATACCTCTCCACTCCCGCGGCCGCCAGCCGCCGAATGACCTCGAGCCAGCGCACCGGATTGGGAACCTGCTCATAAAGGCCCTGCCGCGCCTCCGCTCCCGTGTGCACCTCCTGGCCGCGAACGTTGTTGACCAGCGGGCACGCCAGATCCCGAAACTCCACAGCATCAAGCTCGGGTTTCAGCCGCTCCTGAGCGGGTTTCATGAGTGCGCAGTGGAATGGGGCGCTCACGGGCAGAATTACCGCCCGCCGGGCACCCGCCGCCTTCGCCAGCTCAACCGCCCGATTCACCGCGGCCGCATGGCCCGCAATCACCACCTGCTCGGGCGAGTTGAGATTCGCGGCGCTCACCACTTCACCCTGCGCCGCCTCTGCCAGCACGCTGTCGAGCCGCCCCTCCGGCAGTTTCAGGATTGCCGCCATTGCCCCCACCCCCGGCGGCACCGCCTCCTGCATGAACCGGCCGCGCTTACGCACCAGTTGCACGGCGTCGGCGAATGTCAAGCTGCCCGCTGCCACCAGCGCCGAGTACTCTCCAAGGCTATGACCGGCCACATAGTCCGGTACAATGCCCCGTTCCTGAAGCACCCGGCAGGCGGCCGTAGAAACGGTCAGGAGCGCCGGCTGGGTGTTTTCGGTCAGCTTCAGGGCCTCGTCGGGTCCGGAGAAGCACAGCTCGGAAATAGCGAATCCCAACACGCGGTCCGCTTGTTCGAAAACGGCGCGCGCAACCGGGTGGGCTTCCGCCAATGTCTTACCCATGCCGGTGGATTGGGAACCCTGCCCAGGAAAGAGAAAAGCAGTCTTCGGTGTCAAATAGGGATTATATCCGGTTGACAGACCACTCCTGAATGCACACCGATCGTGTGCGCACGCCGCTGCAATCACCGCTCCCTTACAGTCGAGGCTCCGTACAGCGTGGCCGAGCCGCGACCATCGGCGAGCGGTCGCCGGAAAGTTGAAATGATGCGGTCAGGCGACTAATGAATCGTCCGCGTTTTGCGATTCATGTAGTCCATCAGCAGATACTGCCCCAACGTGTATGGCGTCGTAAAGTACGCCTTGCCGCGACAGATCTCCGTCACCTTCTGCACGAAGTTAATCAGGCCGTAGTCGCTCGCCAGCATGAACGTGTTGATCAGAATCCCCTGCTTTTTGCAGCGGTTCACTTCTTCCAGCGTCCGGCTGATCACCAGCGGGTCGAGGCCGAAGGCGTTCTTGTACATGCGGCCGTCTTCCAGCGTCAGGCATGACGGTTTGCCGTCGGTGATCATCACGATCTGGCGCATGTCTTTCTTCTCCTGCTGAAGGAGCCGCTGCGCCAGGATGAGACCGTCCCGCGTGTTCGTATAATAAGGTCCCACCTGCACGCGCGCGAGCTGGCTGATGGCCAGCTCCTCGGCCGTATCGTGGAACAGCACACACCGCAGACTGTCACCCGGATACTGCGTGCGGATCAGGTGCGCCAGCGCCAGGGCCACCTTTTTTGCCGGCGTGAAGCGGTCCTCGCCGTAAAGGATCATGCTGTGGCTGCAATCGAGCATCAGGACCGTCGCGCACGAGCTCTGGTATTCGCACTGGTGCACGTGCAGATCCGAGTACTCCATGTTGATCGGCACCTTCGCGCCCTCGCGGCGGATGGCCGAAAACATCGTCTCGCTGATATCCAGATTCAGCACGTCGCCGAACTCGTACTGTTTGGACGCGCCCGACGCCTCGATACCCGTCGCCAGGTCGCGCGTGTCGTGACGGCCGAAGCTCGACTTACCAAGCGAGCCCAACAGGTCCTTCAAGGTCTTGAAGCCCAGAAAGTCGAGCGACTTGTCCGTGACCTCGAACTTCACCTTGGCATCCGGCCCCTGCCCCACGCCGGCGTTCGGCTGCTGCGCATCGCTCTGCTGATCGATCGAGATATGGCCCTCGTCGATCATCTTCTGCACCAGCCGATCGAGCAGTTGCTGCATCTGTTCCGGCGAGAGATTCTGCAACCGCTGCATCATCTCTTCCATCTGCTGGTCGTTGAACAGGCGCCCGTCCTGCAAAGCCTGCTCGATAGCCTTCTTCAGATCCTCAAGCGAGTGCTGGTTCCACTCGCTGAACGGCATGTATTGCGTGTTGAAGCCGCTCTCCAGCAGGAAATCGGAGAGCGCCTGGAGCAGGTCGTTGGCATCGATCCCGAAATCCTCGCCCGTGTAGCGCGAATATTTGATCTTCATGGCACACCCGGGCAGGCGAAGGCGCCTGCCCCACCCTAGTTGTACTGTCTCCGGAACGACTGTTTATGGGGATCGTCGCGGCCCGGCGTCTCCCGCTTCTTTTCTTCAGCCGCGAATCCGCGTTCCTCGCTGCGGCTGATCCGCCGATGCGCGTACAATCCTTCGAGCAGGAACTCGGCCGCGGACGCCTTCAGCGGATCCGGATCGTTAGGTCCGATACCCACCGCCTTCGTCTTCTCCAGCAGGCCTTGGATACCGGCGAGGCGCTTCAGCAGCGTCGCCGAATCGACGTTGTCGTCAAGCTTGAGCGAGCCGCCGAGATCGAACCACTGTACGATCTGCGCCACGTTCGTGTTCTCGAAGTGCTTGTCATAGATCTTTCCGACCGCCACGCGAATCAGTTCGCGGGCCACCACGTCGCCGCCCTTGAGTTCACCCTCGTATTCCAGTTCGAGCTTGCCGGTGATCGACGGCAACGCGGCGTAAACGTCCAGAATGCGCGGCACGGCCACGGATTCCTTGGCCGCCAGCGCGCGTCGCTCGGCGTTCGAAAGTACGTTTTCGAGCACCGAAATCGGCAGGCGCTGCGAAACACCCGAACGCTTGTCGACGCGTTTGTCCTCGCGCGCCAAAAACGCGAGTTGCTCCACCACTTCGGCGATATAATCCGGCAGCTTCACCTCGATCGGCGACGGCCGCTTCAGCCAAGCCTCCTGCCGCGTGATCTCCAGGCCCTGGTCAATGACCGCCGGATAATGCGTGCGGATCTCGCTGCCGATGCGGTCCTTGAGCGGCGTGATGATCTTGCCGCGCGCCGTGTAGTCTTCCGGATTGGCCGTGAACACCAGCATCAGATCGAGCGGCAGGCGCACCGGATAGCCTTTGATTTGCACGTCGCCTTCCTGCATGATGTTGAACAGCCCGACTTGAATCTTTCCTGCCAGATCGGGAAGTTCGTTGATGGCGAAAATTCCGCGGTTGGCACGGGGCAGCAGACCGTAGTGGACGGTGAGTTCGTCGGAAATGTCCTGCCCTCGACGAGCCGCTTTGATCGGGTCGATGTCGCCGATCATGTCGGCAATCGTGACATCGGGAGTAGCCAACTTCTCCACGTAACGATGCTCGGGCGAGAGCCACGCGATCGGCGTCTCGTCCGCCGCCTGCGCGATCAGGTCGCGGCAGCGCCGGCAGATCGGACGATATGGATTGTCGTGGATTTCACAGCCCTCCACGTAAGGCGTCCACGGATCGAGCAGCGTCGTGAGCATGCGGATCAGGCGGGTCTTGGCCTGTCCGCGCAGTCCCAGGAGGATAAAATTGTGCCGGGAAAGTACGGCATTGACAACGTGCGGCACCACGCTGTCCTCATAGCCGATGATCCCGGGAAACAGCGTTTCACCGCGCTGAATTTTGCAGATCAGGTTGGCGCGAAGTTCGTCCTTTACCGAACGATCTCCAAGTTTTGCTTCGGAAAATTGACTCTGGCGAAGCGCTCCGAGTGTGTGGGGTAACTCCCAAGTGGTTTTGGTCAATCCCATGACCCCCCTGTTGGCGATTGTATCAGAGCCGGAGAAATGCGCAAATGTTGCGGCTAAGGTAGCGTACAAGTATAGCTGTACAGACCGGCTCCTGCGGGCCGCCGACAGACCAGCATTCCGGCGTTCATCTGCGGCCCGATCGTGGTGGGGGATTTCTGCCGAATGACAATATAGGCCACAGACAAACACGGATGAAAGCCGATGCCACACATCTGAATTGTTCGACCGATGTGGTGCCTGGCGCCGGATTTCTTGAGAACGTCCAGCTTACCGGGAAGCATCTTTTGCCGTCTTACAAGGGTTACCCGAATCGGAGATACTTTGCCAATCCGGTTGTCGAAGACGTGCTGGTGGTGGAGCGGGAAAAGTGCAGACCGCTGCCCATGAACGCACGGCGCAATGCCTCAATTTCCTGCGGACCTGCGGCCGGTCTTTGTGCCTTCTCGTCAATTTCCAGAACCAAAATCGAGTGGAAACGAATCCTCCACCGATTTCCCCTCTCACGGCGCCGGCGCCGGCGAGAACCAGGAGCGGAGAGAAATTCTGTTGCCCGGTAATTCGTCGACCCGCGAGACTGCATCAGCAAGACACGTTGCGCACAGTGGACCATCCGTCTGTCCCGGTTTTTGACACAGGCGGATAAGCAACCTGCTGCCGGCGCACCGGCGACGTTCGCGCGCTACTCGGCGTCCGACGTCCGGTTTTTGCGTGAATGAGGAATCACCCCGACCGAATCGGCCCACGCCTGGTACATGCCTCGAAGCTCCCGCACCTTCTCCGGCTTACTCGCAGCCAGATCGTGCACCTCGGTGCGATCGGCCTGCAGGTCATGCAACTCCCACGTGTCGTCCGGGGATTTAGACACCAGCTTCCACTGATCCTTCCGAACAGCGCGATTGCCTTCGTGCTCCCAGTAATAGGCATCGTGACCCCGCCGCGGCTTTCCTTCGAACGTCGGACGCAGCGTTCGTCCGACCATCGGCGTGATCGCGTTGCCGTTGAAAGTCTTCGGATACTCGCCGCCCGCCAGGTCGAGACAGGTGGCCATGATATCGGTGACGTGCGCGGGTTGGTGATGCAGGGTTCCGCCATTGCGGATCACCGCCGGCCAATGAGCGATGAGCGGCGAGGAGATTCCGCCCTCGTGCACCCAGTGCTTGAACATGCGGAACGGCGTATTGCTGGCATTCGCCCACGGCCTGCCGTAGCTGGTGAAGGAATCGGCCGGCCCCGGCGGGACATCCTTCTTCTCCCCCTTGATGTTCTCCTCATGGCACCCGCCGTTGTCGGAGAGAAATAGAACCAGCGTGTTCTCCTCCTGACCGGCACGCTTGAGTTCCGCCAGAATGCGTCCGATGTTCTGGTCCATGCGGTCGATCTGCGCCGCGTATACGGCCATGCGCAGATCGAAATCGTCCTTGTTCTTGATGCTGTCCCATGACGGAACGTCCGGATCCCGTGGAGAAAGCGGCCATTTCGGATCGATCAGTTTCATGCGGAGCTGGCGCGCATAGCGTTCCTCGCGCAGTTTATCCCAGCCCTTCTGATACTTCCCTCGATACTTTGCGATGTCCTCCGGCCACGCGTGCAGGGGCCAGTGCGGCGAGGTAAACGCCACGTACATAAAATATGGATCCGGCTTGCCCCCATACTCGCGCATCATCTCAATCGCGTGCCCGGCGATCGCGTCCGTCATATAAAACTTGCCGCTCGGTGTGTACGGTTTGTCGTCCAGCGCCATCTGCCGCGGCGGCTCCAGCCTCCAGTAGTTCGATGCTCCGCTGATCAGTCCGAAATAATGCTCGAACCCGCGGTCCGTGGGCCAGTGCGGACGATTCTCGCCGACGTGCCACTTGCCGCTCATCAGCGCGTGATAGCCGGCGGGCCGGATCGCCTCGGCGATTGTGACGCATTGCTGGTTGAGGTAGCCCTGATACGCAGGCGTCCCCTTGGGATTCACCATATCGCCGACGCCGGCCTGATGGTTGTCGATGCCGGTCAGCAGCGATGCGCGCGTGGGGCAGCATCGGGCGGAATTGTAGAATTGCGTGAAACGGATGCCGGATTCGGCCAGCCGGTTCAGATTGGGAGTCTGCACCTCGCCTCCGTAGCACCCGATATCGGAGAACCCCATATCGTCGGCCATCATGACGATAATGTTCGGACGCTTCGACGCAGCGCTGCACACGAGTGGCGCGAAAGCCGCGCCCGCGGAAAGGTTAAGAAACTGACGGCGATTCATAAACAGGTCTGAACCAGCATGATATCTCCATGACGAGGACGCCCGGAGACACCATCCCGCCGCCGTGCCGGCGCAGGCGCTTTCGCCTGCCCAAATGATCCGCCCTACTTCAACACTTTCACGACGAAGTAACTGACGGACTTCGGCACTTCCTTATACCAGTGCGGCATGCCGGCCGGGATCACCATCACGTCGCCCTGATTGAGGTGATAAGTGGTGCCGCCGTGAATATCGGTACCCGTATGCTGGCCGGGCTTTGTCACTTTGTCGCCCACGATGGTACCTCCGGCGATAAAAGTGGCGCTGCCCGCGGTCACATAAAAGATGTCGGTTTCATGGTCGTGCATCTCGACGTGCCCGTTCTCGGCCCGATGGCTGCCGGATACCGTGAAATCAGAGCGGGTGAGAAGCGTCCCGCCGTTGGCGAGCGCGGCCGCCACTTTATCGTGGCCGATGTGGACAGCTCCGGTGGATTGGTCCGCGCTGAGAAGAAGAGTGGCCGCCGCAAGCAGGACGGCAATAGCGAGTGTAACTTTCATGTCGGTTCCTTTCGATCCCGGAAAGTGCGATAGGGGCAAAGCTGTATAGTACGCCCGCGGAACTGCCGCCGTCCAGTGTGGGTCCCGTCGTGCGGTTCAATGGAATGGATGGTCGTACTCGGATTGGATGCCGCATGGACTCCGCATCACGCCACCGGCTGCGCGGTCATCTCCGGCACGCCCGGAAACTGGACGTGCCAGGCGGCATGGTCGACCGCCCCGATCCAAGCTGCCGAAATCCTGGCGAGTTCGCAGCCCGATGTCGTGAGTGTCGATATGCCCCTGGCGAGGAGCCCCATCACCAAGCGCCGTGCCTGCGACAACGCACTTTCCCGCGCCTTCGGAGCGTGCGGCTGCTCCGTACACAGCCCGTCGCCGGAGCGTCCCGGACGTGTGAGCACGGAACTGATGCGCACGCTTTCCGAATCCGGCTACGAGTTGGCAGTCTGCGGCACGGCCCTTCGCGGCCGGCAGGTGATCGAGGTCTACCCGCATATTGCGGTGATGCGGCTGGTGAACGAAAGCTATCGCGTCAAGTACAAAGTGGGCCGCATTCGCCAATATTGGCCGGACGACCCACCGTCCGTGCGCATCCGAAAACTTCGGGCCGAACTCAGACGAATCCTCACAGCACTAAAAGACAGGATCGCCGGAATTCCATTCGATCTTCCACCCGAAACGGCTGGACCAAGGCAGCTCAAAGTGTTCGAAGACACGCTAGACGGCGTGATCTGCGCGTGGATCGGCGCTTTATACCTGGAAGGGAAATGCCGGCCATACGGGGACGAGGGCGCCGCGATCTGGGTCCCCTGAGCTAACGGCCTGTGGCGAAACGGGCACTGACGAAACCGTCGCTGACCGTCAACCTGCTATCAGCCAAGATACGGGCCCGTACAGTGGACAGTTCCGTCGACACCCGAACGTTGTCCGGCTTCCGGTTTTCGTCCGGTTGCTCTCATTCGAAAAAAAAGAGGAGCAACACACGACTCCTTCGTGCACAGGGCTGGCTGGAGTTTCACATCCAAGCCGAAGTCGCGCTTGACCGCGGCCGGCCAGCCGGCATCATCAAGAGCACCCCATTGCGTCCATTGCTCGTCGTTCATGGACGCACGCCATGCCAGAAAAGGTTCAGCGTCAGGAGTGGCCGGATGCCGTAACTGCCACGTCCCACTCTCGATAATCTCCCGGATTTTAACTGACCTTATAGAAGTATGTGAGGTTAGTGAGGTTAAGTCATTTTCAAGGAACATTGCCGGCCAGAGTGCAGTGTTATAGCGACGAGGATTTGAAGATGGGCTCACGATCGGAAGCGCGCGCTGACGCAACTCTGAAGTCGTGAGGTGAACATCCGCGCAGACGCGAACGGCACTCACTCGAAGACGGCCCGGACTCATCAAGGCGGCTATGCAGTCCGTTCTCCGCGTCGTCTGCACGATATAGTAGTTCCCATATGAAGCCAACAGGACGGCGTGGATTCCTGAAGAGCGTGGCGGCGGCCGGCGCTCTGCCGCAGGTTCGCGTGACGGGCGCCGAGGGGTCGGCCCACGCTCCTATCGAATACCCGAGAAAGTTCTCCGGCCGCCAGCTCGCCATGCTTGCGTTTCCTCTCGGTGGTGTGGGCGCGGGCAGCGTATGTCTCGGCGGCCGCGGACAGCTCCGCGACTGGGAGATCTTCAACAAGCCTGACAAGGGACGCTCGCCCGCCTACGCCTTTGCCTCCATTTCCTGCGGCAAAGTCACGCGTGTGCTCGAAGCGCGGATTCTGCCTCCCTACGAAGGCTCCTCCGGACTTGGCTCGGCAAATGTGCCCGGCTTGCCGCGACTGGCCGGAGCCATATTCACCGGCGAATTTCCGCTGGCGCGCATCGATTTCGAGGATTCCGACCTCCCCGTGCGCGTCGCCCTGGAAGCCTTCACGCCGTTCATTCCCAACGATGCCGACGACTCCGGACTGCCGCTGGCTGTGCTGCGTTATCGCGTATCCAACCGCGGCGCTCGTGCGCAGAAGGTGGCAATCGCCCTCTCCATCGACAATCCGGTGGGTACGCAGGGACGCTCCAACGAATATCGCGACGGCACGGAAGTCTGCGGACTGATGATGCGCAATCCGTTCCTCGGCGCCGCTGAACCTATGGCCGGATCCTTCGCGCTCGCACTGCTCGGCCGCGGCGACGGCAAGGTGACGTACCTGCGTGGATGGCGCGGCGGTTCGCGTTGGCGCGTCGGCCCGCAGAGCTTCTGGGATGATCTTTCCGCCGACGCCGAACTCGGACCCGAAGCGCCCGTAAAGGACAGCGTGGGCTCGCTCTGCCTCACGCGGGAGATCGCGCCGCGAAAGGATGCCGAATACACGTTTCTGCTGGCGTGGCATTTCCCGAACCGCACTCCACAGGGCTGCGGCTGGAGTCCTGTCAAGGGTGACGAGAAGACCGTGATCGGCAACCATTACTGCACCCGCTTTGCCGACGCCTGGAAGGCCGCCGAGTACGCCGCCGGCAAGCTCCCCGATCTGGAAAAGCGCACCCGCCGGTTCGCCGCCGTGATGCGCGAATCCACGTTGCCCGCCGTCGTGAAAGAGGCGGCGATGGCCAATCTCTCCACGCTCGCCACCACCACCTCCTTCCGCACCGCGGACACCCGCTTCCACGGCTTCGAAGGATCGAACAACCAGGCCGGCTGCTGCTTCGGCAACTGCACGCACGTGTGGAACTACGAGCCGGCCACGCAGCACGTCTTCCCTGCCCTCGCCCGCATGCTGCGGGAGAACGCCTTCGGTTTTTGCACCGACAATCAGGGCCGCCAGGACTTCCGCCAGCTTCTCCCGCCGGACAAACAGCGCTGGGGCAATGCCGCCGCCGACGGTCAGATGGGCCAGATCATGAAGCTCTATTACGACTGGAAGCTCTCGGGAGACTCCGGCTGGCTGCGCGCGCACTGGCCGGCTGCTAAGCGCGCCATCGAGTTCGCCTGGATCCCCGGCGGTTGGGACGCCGACCGCGACGGGGTGATGGAAGGCGTGCAGCACAATACGTACGACGTCGAGTTCTACGGTCCGAACCCGCTGTGCGGCATCTGGTACCTCGGCGCCCTGCGCGCCTCCGAGGAGATGGCGCGCGTGGTGGGCGATACCGCGGCGGCGGAGGAGTACGCGCGCCTGTTCCGCAACGGCAGCAAGTGGATCGACGAGAACCTGTTCAATGGCGAATACTACATCCAGAAGGTCCAGGGCATCGCGAAGGACAAGGTGGCGAAGGGCCTGATCGTCGGGATGGGCGCCGCGAACACGGAGCAGCCGGATTTTCAGGTCGGCGAGGGATGCCTGGTAGATCAGCTCTCCGGCCAATACATGGCGGACCTCGCCGGCCTCGGCAATCTGCTCGACGAACAGCACATTCGCAAGACGCTCGCCTCCATCTACAAGTACAACTACAAACGCAACCTCTTCCGGCACGAATCCGTGCAACGAACTTACGCCCTGAACGACGAGGCGGCCCTGATCGTCTGCGATTACGGCCGCGGCAAACGGCCGGAGGTCCCGTTCCCATATTTCTCGGAGCTTTTCACGGGCCTGGAATATGTCGCGGCCACGTCGATGCTGCAGCACGGCATGGTGGCACAAGGCGTCGAGTGCATCGAGAGCATCCGCCGCCGGTACGACGGCGAGCGCCGCAATCCGTGGGACGAAGCGGAATGCGGCCACCACTACGCCCGGGCGATGGCGGCATGGGCTCCGATCGTCACGCTCGGCGGATTCCAATATCACGCAGGCGACAAATCGCTCTCCGTCACGCCGGCGCTGAAGCCGCCGGTGCGGTCGTTCTGGTCCACAGGAACGGGGTGGGGCAGCTTTCGTGTAGACGGCGCGGCCCTGACGGTAGGGGTCGATGAAGGCGCGTTGCCGCTGGTCTCGCTCCGCGCAGCCGGCGCTACAAAGAATACGCGAATCCGCATAGCCAGACGTGAGATCGCGCACACCATCGCCAATGGAAGTATCCGGCTGAACGAAGAGGTGCGCCTCGAACCTGGCGAGGAGATCCGCGTCACCTGGGGCGCCGCATAATCCCCCCAACGAAGGTGCTCGATACCCGCACCGGATGCCGATACCTCGCGGGAGCCGCGTCATCTCATCAGCATGACGTTGAACGAACCCCAGGTAATGCTGTCTCCTGTCGATCGAGAAAGTTTCCGGATTGCGTGGAGAGTGCTGACGCAATTCAATTCGGGTAAAACGCCTGACGCGGAAGATGTCCGTCTGCTCAAACTCAGTGCCCGGTCCGCGGAAAAACGCCTGCGCATTGACGATCTGGCCTGCGCCGTGATGCGTCGCGAACTGAGCGCGGAGGTGGCATGACCCGGGACCCCGACGGCTTCATCGTTGCCCTGCGGGTGCTTGCCCGATCCATCTACCACGAATCGGCCTCGGCGCGCGATATCAATGCTCTCCGCCGCAACGCGCGCGCCGACGAAATCGACCTACCCATCGATGAACTCTGCTGCCTCGTCATCCAGCGCGCCCTCGACGGTTCATGGATAACTTGCCAGCCGTCGCGTTAACCTTTTTCCAGTGGCGTTGGCCGTAACGAATGGGTTAGTATCTTTTCGAACATGGACGCGCAGCGGAATTCGTTTTACCTGAATGAATGCATTCAGCGAGTGCAGGCATTCATCGATGAAACGGGCGAAGAGGTGGCCGGCTACAAGAAAAAATCGCCAGAGAAGCGCCCGCTGCTGGCCTCCTGTTGAAGGGCGGCGCAGCCGGACAGCGGCGTCGAATTCCACCTGTTCGGTCCGCACCGCAAGCCGCCAACCTCGACGGGTTCCTGGGAATTCGCGGCCTCGCCCATCTATACCCAGCGGAAGCTCGAGCGCGGTGACTCCTGACGTTCGGTGCCGCAGCCGAACAACGGCAGGACGGTTGCGGGGAGAGTTCCTGGATGCCCGCAACCGATATCAGCTTGGACGTACTCGGCAGCACCGAGCGCCTGAACGCATTTGAACCCGAATGGCAAGGTTTTTTACAACGCATCGGCGCGACGGTCCCGTTTCAGACGCCGGAATGGCTGCTCACCTGGTGGAAGCACTTCGGCGGCAGTGAGCCGCGA